>JGI994J12354_10006085_pt1 | contig 10176 bp, 8 predicted proteins | sample IntmicLarv3ML3BL_FD_12354 | JGI IMG/M metagenome (IMG submission 12354)
GGTCGGGTGTAATAAATGACGCAAGAGGAACAACAGAATTAAGCAAGGAAGAAGTGCTTGTTTCCCTCAAAGAAGATTTTGAGATGAATGTGGAAACGGAATTTATCGAATTTAAGGTGACGCGCTCAAATGATTTGAAAATGCTTTATTATAATGAAATCAATGAGAAATTGGCATTGAGCGGTGATTTTAGGGACGGACTAAATGTGCTTTATGTAAAAACAGACGAAGGAAAGCATAAATTCGTGTATTACACTCCGCACCTAAAAAACAGGGGTGGAATGATATTCTCGGCAAAAGACGGAATTTATATAACGGATTATCCATTCAACTGTAACATAGACGAATTATATGAGAAAGTTCTACTTATAGAGGACATGGATTTGAGAGATAGCATAAAAGATGATTTTTATGGCAAGCTTACAAATTTCGCCTCATTTTACAGCATAGCACACAACCAAAGGATTGCTTATGTTTACGGTGACGAATATGTCTTTGTTTTTAATACCGAGCCGGAAACCTTTATGATAGTTTTCGATAATGAGCTATATATCATAAAGGAGCAGCAATGCCTATATCCTAAAAAAATGTCAATAGCCGAAATGATAATTTTGTTCGACAAACATTAAAAAAACAGTTTTGGGAAAGGGGTAAAAAAATTATGAAACGGAGAGTTTTTATGATTGCAGTTTTTTATGTGATAGGTATTACTATCATAGGTATTTGCGATACGCTTAATGACGGTGTGAGGAAAAGAGATGAAGCGCAAAACATAAGAAGCGAAAGACTTGAAAGGAATCAAGCCGAACTTCAAGAGCAAGTAGCACGGCGGCAACAAAAAATGGAAGATGATATGAAAAGACGGCAAGCAAAACAGTAAATGAAAACTATCAACTCTTTTAATTTTATTGAATCGAGGTAAAGGAAAATGACAAAGATAGGAAAAGACTGCTCACATCACCAATAAATTTTTTACCATAAACACAGCCTGCTGTTGCCGTTTAATGACAGGCTTGTATATTGGTACGCTCATTACAATATTATATTAACCCGGCACAAAAAATATGGCTGTTTTCAGCTTTATGTTTTGTGCTTTTCATATGAAATAAAGCTCACGGAGTTTCCACCGCCGAGGGTTTTAGTGCTTTGCTTTGTTTACGAGATTTTTCATCCTTCTTGATTTTTTTCAGTTTTGTCCCCAATTTAGCCATTTTCTATGGGGATAAGTAGTGAGAAGAGGTTTGTATCCATCCGTATAAATTTTGAAGGAGATGAAAATATATGGAATTAACAATGATTTATATGACGAGAATATGTCAACAGTTCGACAGCTTTTGTAAAATGGTTTTGCGTGGCGAAGCTTGTAAATATCGCAAAGAACGAGCAAGACGCACCGAGCGTGAAATCACTTTTTCTGAAATGTCCGAAAGTGAAATGAACAGCTTGCAAACGGTGGACGAGTATAAAACAGATATATACGTTTATGAGGTTCACGGTTACAAGATTGAAGTTCGAGATGATTTGATTGCTTGTGCGATAGAACAATTGCCGGATAAGAAACGAAATATCATTTTACTATCCTGCTTTTTGAATATGATAGATACCGTAATTGCAAAACTTATGGGAAATGACCGCAGCACCATTAGCCAACACAGAAGAAGCACCCTTAAGCAGCTTGAAAATATGATAAAGGAGGATGAGAGCAATGGTTAAAAACAAATATCCTTTGCCCTTTTTTGATGTAATTGAAGTCGCTAGCAAGGGCGATGTGTTGGCTGTAAAAAATGTTCTACGGTATTATCACCGCTACACAATGTCGCTATCCGCTTATCCGTTTTTTGATGTGGAAATGAAAAGACGAATGGAAAGCAAGCTGATGTCACGGATTTTAAAATTCAAGGTTTTACCACACGACAAGAAAAATCTGCAAAGAGGTGATATGAATACTTGACGAAAAAGGATCGTGGCACAGGAATCCCACGGCACGAAATTGAAGTGTTGGCACGCTGTTTGCTCCCCGAAATTCAGAAATTCTTTGAGAGTGAGGAAGGCAAAAAAGAGTTTGCAGAATGGAAGCGGCAAAATACAGACAAACAGAAAGAGAAGAAAACATAGGGCAAACCCCAAAAAGGCAAGAACAGCTTTGATTAGCCGTTCTCGCCTTTTTTGTTGTTGCGTTATTTTCAAAAATGGAATATACCACTATTAGTTTTTTATTTTATTTGATCAAGTCTTTTTTTGATTTTTTGCATATGTCTCTTTGTACTGCGGGTAATAGCTTCATCTTTACCAAAAACAGATTCACATCGCTGAATATAAGTCATAAAATTACCTTTGCCTTCATTTGCTCCTTTACAAGTATATTTCAAATAAAGGTTTCGACAACTAATTTTATTTCCATTTTTAGTATAGCCATCATTGTTGATTATTGTCTTTAATTTTCTGTACATACGATAATAATATTTAGATATCGTTTTATCTCTGATGGAAATGATTTTTCCATCAAAAGAAAAACCTAAGTAATCCAAACAATGCTTGCTGTTTGCAACTTCGGGGAAAAAGTCGTTTGTGCAACTAACAAGATCAGTATTGTTATATGTATAAAGCTGAGTTTTGTCAGGTTGTAAAATCAATCTGGGAATTTTGTTTATTTCTGTTTGTATAAATGATAATTGTTCCTTAAAGGCAACTACACCTTCGTTAGGCAAAATTATTATAAAATCATCACTATACCTCATATAAAAACCGTAATTGCTTTTAACATACTCATTAATAACCTTATCAAAAACGATCATATAAATATTTGACAAAACTGCGCTAATTGCTGAACCTTGAGGAATGCCGAAATTATCCATATGGCGTTTGATTTGATTTTTATGTTTTTTAAATTCAATTGGTGAGAGTACTCGTTCTTTTTGATTCAACCTATCTATATCGGATAGATTATCTTCAAATCCATTCAGTGTAAGTAAATCACTTAATTCCCAGATTGAATATTTAGTAATATTTTTGAAAACTGCGTAAAAATCATTCCGCAAACTTTCTCCAAATAAATCAACAAGTCTTTCTTTCAAATACTTATGTTCAAGTTCGTCGAAAAAGCTTGTGAAATCGCCAACTATTATATAGCAGTTATTCTTTTGTCTAATAAAATCAAAAGCTTGTTTTGCAAAATGCACATTACTCTTTCCGAAAAGATTATCACGATAAGCTATCGCACAAGAATTAGTCTGATCTTTTTCAGTTCTTTGGTTGTATTTTTGATTTAAGAGATATCCATAGTATTGATAAACACAACGGTCTATGTGAGCGGAATAGCATAGCTCTCTTTCCTTATGCTTTATTCCTTGGTTTTTATTAAACTTATTAAAATGTTTTTGATAGTGTATAAACGGATAAAAAGCATGCTTGGAAACTTTTTCGGGACTGTTAATATATTCCCAAACATCGCTTAGAGATACTCTGCGATCAAAATGAGCGTATCTTTTTTTATAATCGTTTTTTCGTTTCCAAGTTTGAATGTTCATTTTTGCCCCTTTATAGCGCAATACCCATCAGTATGGGGGGTAATATCCCTTAACTGACAGGTATACTTTTCAACATGTTTTCAAAATTGCCATAGCTAAGATGTGTTTCTTGAATCAATTACCCCAAAATCGCCCAATAACTGAATATGTTATAATATTCATATGGAGGTGTTCAACCTTGACATTGTGTTTCATAACACGTTGTTTCGCAGTCAAACTTTGTCCTTGTCTGGCAAGATTTCTTGAAGAAATTCTCGCAGAAGACTTGACAACAATCCATATCTCCTATACCTAATTGTATAGAACAGATATATTATATTATACAAAAGCATTTTTTCAAGCGATTTTATTTGTGTTAATTAAATATTTACAAACAAGCGCCTATTATTGAAATTTTGTCCCCGTTACTTTTGTGATGCAATTACTTCTTTTTGTTGAAATTGGGATAGTCGAAATATAAGATAAATCCGAACCCTTCGCCTATCGGAATGATAGCCGAGCGGTTCAGATTACCTACTCTTGGTGCACCCAAGAGGACTTGAACCTCCACTCACTTGCGTGAAATAGAACCTGAAAATAGTCGGAGGTTCGGCACTTAAAAGACAACAACGGCATTTGTATGTCTTTAATCCCTCAATCACACCTTGCAAATAGAGTGACATCCAGACTTTTACCGATTATTAATAGTAGTTTCCGTTGTTTTCAGTATAACAGCCCTGAAAACGCTTGTCAAACAGATTTGTTAGACCAGTGTTAGCAAATTAACTAAAACGCCCTATTTATGATATTATCAAGCACAACCGTATTCATATTGGTTGTGCTTTTTAATTTGCATATTCCAAATAGGACTTCTTGTTTTAAAATTAAAGAGGATCTGTTTTGCAGATCAAAAAACATGGCACTGTAAAGTAAAAATGAAAGAATAGCTCCCGAAATCATAGAAAAGCTTTACGCCACGAGCAAATACTCCCGTTTTTGTTTATTTGAAAGATTGAGACCGGCGACTTGAGCCGGGGTCAATCCGTTCAAAGCAGAGTGAGGACGGACGAAATTAAAGAAAAAGACAAACATGGAAATGAAATTATTAGCAGATTGAAATGAAGAAAAGCCTTGTTTGGTTTTGTACCAGGCTTTGAATTGCTTGTTAAAGCACTCAATCAGGTTGTTTGAAACATCATCCTTAAAGCTTTGGACACGGATGTGCTTAACACCAAGAATGGACTTAACAGGCACTTTGTACGCCGAATAACGGTCAGAAACGATGGCTTGAGGCTTACCGTGAGATTTCGCTTCATTCAGCAAAGAAACAGCTTGTGGCGAATCTCTGTGTGGCGAAAGATGAAAGCCGATAACAAATCTTGTTTCACTGTCTATCACAAACCAGATGTAATGCTTAACCCCGGCAATTTTCACCACTGTTTCATCAGCGTGCCACTCGTCGGAATTAAAGTCAAGCAGCGGCAGCAGCTGAATACGCATATCGTCAAACATTGGAGCGAAATTGGTGCACCAATTGCTGATCGTGGTATGGGAAACCTTGATATTAAAGGCGGTTCGAAGGATAAGGCTGATATTACGAAATGAGTTTTTGCCAAGATAAAACATGGAAAGAGCCGTTACAATCAGATGAACCGGATACCTCATTCGCTTGAAGCTGTGCTTTCCGAACAGAGCCGACATGGAAGGTGAAGAAATGGCAGTGTTTTTCCAGACAAAGAAAGAGTGAAAGCATTTCTTGTCCCCACAGCGATAGTTGCTGTAATGCTCGTAGTCGTGATGCAGGAAGCTTGCTTTTCCGCATACAGGACACGAGGGATATTTTCGCTCATCAATTTGCCCACTCCGCGCCCTCGGGCGCTCCGGGGCAAATTGATGACAGCAAGACCGGCAAAGATACTTCTGATAACCATCGGGATCTTTGCCGTAACGATAAAAGTTTTGATTGTTGTTGCACTTTGGGCAGCTAAATGATACAATTTTCTGCATGGGAATCCTTCTTCCTTTTGGGAGGTACTTGGTTTTGTAGCAGAAACATTGTACCACTAAGGTCGAGGGGTTCTCAACTTTCATTTAACTTTACAGTACGTAAAACATTAAAAGGAGAAATTGAAAATGATAACAGGAAGTCCGCAAGTTAAGCACAATCTTTATTACGCTGTTTTAAATACATATGATGGCAAAAAACGCAAGCACAAGTGGATTCCAACTGGATTGAAAACACGAGGAAACAAAAAAGCCGCACAAGCAATCACAAATGATTTAACGCAGGTTTTCAATCGTGATGGGTCAATAAAAGAAAAGTTTTCATCAGTTGTGAATCCAATAGATAAAATTCGGAATATGTATGGGTTGCCTGAAGTTACATTAAATTCATTGAGAAAAATCATCTATCCGAATTTAAAGAAAAAAGAAATTGTATCATTTACAGCAGGTGTCCCTACAGAAAAAGAAAAAGTCCTAAAAATGCCGTTTTGCGACTACTTAATTCTTTGGTTGGAACGACTCGCCCCTAATTTAGAGAGAAATACCTATAGTCTATACCGAAGCAACATCCACGGGCGTATATATTGCTATTTCAAAGAGTTAGGTGTTACTGTTGAAAAACTGGAGCCAGAGCACATAGAGGCATTCTATCAAAACTTATCCAATAATGATGATTTGTCTCCAAACACAATCATTCATTATCATGGCAACATCAGAAAGGCGCTGCAACAACTGTATCTAAAACAGATCATACCTAATAATCCCGCAGACTTGGTATGCAATAGACCTATTCGTGAAGACTATTCTGCGAATTATTTCAATGAAGAACAAATAAACGAATACATCCAAATTGTGAAAGGCACAAAAATGGAGGTTCCCGTTTTAGGTGCTGCGTTTTATGGATTCAGACGTTCAGAGGTATTAGGGCTTAAAGATTCTGTTATTGATTCTTCAAATAAATTAGTTGTGGTGAAACATACCGTTACACAAGCTTTTGTTAATGGCGAAACAGAAATAATCAGAAAAGATAAGACGAAGAACAAAAGCAGTTTGCGTTCGATGCCGTTGGTTGACATCATGGAAAACGCAATATTAGATTCTTATGAACGCCAAAAGCATTATCAGCAAACAAATAAATCATATACGACTGTTGATCGGAATTATTTATGTCGGGATGAAAACGGAAACCTGCTAAAGCCAAACTTCATAACAGTAAAACATAAGGAATTGCTTGAAAAACACAAACTCCCGCATGTCCGATTTCACGATCTCCGGCATAGTTGCGCCACACTTTTGATTTCAAAAGGAATCTCGTTAGAAAAAATCAAAGAATGGCTTGGGCATGCGGATATAACGACGACAGAGAGATATGCTCATTTGAATGTTAGTGCTGCAAAAAATGAGATGGCTATGGTTATGAATGATGTGATAAGAAGTACAATATAATAGAATCTACTTGAATTAGTAATTTGCTAAATTTGATTTTTCGTCAGAATATTACAAAAGCCACTCAGCTAACAGGCTTTGTGGCTCTTTAAAACACATTCAAAAATATCCAAAGTTACGCATACTTGCGTACAATAGAAATCAATATGTCGCATTGGCGAAAAAAATTAAAATGGAAATTCATCGCTTGACTTCAAATTATCTTCGCTAATATAGTGGGGTTCTTTTTCAGTTTTTATCCCCAATTTTTCCAAATAATCTATTCTTTCAGAATAGTTATATTCATCAAAGCTAAACTCTTCCGAAAATTCGACAAAATCGGAAGATTTCAATAAAGTGAAATCGGTTAAATCTTTGAACAGTTTATTTGAATTAAACGCATCAACACATTCTTTATGAATAATTATTGGTTTTTTCTCAAATGATTGGATATAACTTTTTATTTTGAATAAGTACTCCGATTCAATCGAACTGATATATGCTATATAGCCTTTGACTTTTGATGCTTTAGTGTAATCTCCAGTAACTATCATCTTATGTATCATCGCTCTAACTTTTTGTTTCATTTCTTTAGGAGCTTTTAATTCTCCGCCACTCAAGGTTATTCCAGTAACAGTTTTTCTGACTTTTGGTGTTAAAAATCTTGTCTTTTTCTCGTTTAGTTCAAATCCTTCACTATTGATTATTGTTTTAATCACAGGAAAAATAGATTTCAAATGTGCTTTAGAATTACATGAAAAAGTCAAATCATCTGCATATCTAGTATATGTGATTTCTCTTTTCTCGCAATACTTTGATATTCGTTTATCAAGATGTCTACATACAAGGTTTGCTAAACACGGAGAAGTAACTGCACCTTGTGGAAGCATACCGTCTAAAGTGCATAAATTAGCAAGAATATTGGCCATAGTAGGATTATAACCTACTTCATTAAAGAGAAAATATATTTTATCCTTTTTAATTGAAGGAAAAAAGTTTTTCATGTCCATTTTAAAGATAAATATATTATCTTTATGCATTGCAGCATTTAGCCTTAGAGGATTAGAACTGCCTTTCATAAAACCAAATGTATAGTTAGATACGGGAATATTATACAATATTTCCTCTAACAACCATCTTTGTACAAGTTTTAATGAGTACGATGGTTCAAAGATTAATCGTGTAGAACCATCTCTTTTGGGTATTATGTGTTTTTTATAATATTTGGTAGTGTTTTGTGACAACACAAAAACAAGAGAAGGATTTAAACCAATAATATTAGAAAATGAATGAATATCAACCATTATTGGTAATTTAAATGTTTCCAAAACAAATTTATTTGTTCCTTTTATCATTATGATACAGCCTCCTTACCACTGTTCTTGCGTTAAATAAACGTAGCGATTACTTTATTAAAGTGATTGATGCGTTTATTTGACGGATCCTGCCTTAGTTGATTATCTGAAGAAAGCGAACCGCTTTCCGTATAACAATTAGAACACAGTATGTATCCTGAAAAGTTAACGACACTAAGGAGGCTGTATCAATAATAAGTATGTTGGAAAATTTTCAATCTGATTTTATCACATAAAAGCCATTTTTTATAAACAGTAGTTTTTGAAATTAACATTTCGCAATCCAATAATCCTTTTGGAGTTATTTGATAAAATTTATTGTCGTTTTCATTATAGCTTTCAACTGATTTTTCCTTGTATAAAAGTTTAATTGCAGCTCTGAAAATTATATCAAAATCAGTTTTAGTTATATTGAATCCTTTTAAGATGATTAAATCAAACAAACAAGAAGCAAGAACTTTAACCGATATGGATCTAAAAAAGAATAATATTAGCAATATGAAATAGTGCAGACCCACAATAGTATTAATATCCTTTGAAGTTAATGTGCTTTTGAAATTTTTCAAAGCAGCAATCAAATGCTTTTTAGTCTGGTTTAGATCGCTATTGTAAAAAACTACGTTATCCTTATTTTTGGATTGAATATATTTTATTGGTCCAAGTATAATAAAGCTTTTTTCGTTTTTGTATTTCGATTGTACTAGAGCAACGACCTTTTCAAAGGTTTCTGGATTGTTAGTAAATGCCCCAAGTTCTACAAAAGAACCAACACTTTCACAAACTATGCATATACAATCACAATTTTGAGCAAGCAACTGTTCTAAAGCAAGCAAATTATTATCTTTATTTAAATTAATAACATCCATAAACAAATCTTCTGGATATAGTATTCTGAATTTATTCAAACTCAGTAGTTCTTTTTTTATTCTATCTCTTAAGGAACGTCTTGATTTATAACTAACACCGCCACACAAAAAAATATCGATTATATCTTGTTGCATACTCTTATACAGCTGATCATAAATGAAATCCATTGATTTGCTTATTTTCTTGTCACTTATTTGATTCATAATAATAGATTTCACCTTCTTTATATTTAATATGATATCATATTAAATATAATTTTGCAATAATTTCACGTTTGATTTTAAAATCTAACGTGATTTTTCATTCAAGAGTCAAAAAACGTTGATATCACTGGTCTTTCACAAAAACAAGAACATTGTTTATCACGTTTGGTCTAACAAATTATCAAATAAAATGTTAAGGAGGTTTTTTTAGTGGATTCAACAAAAACAGAAAGGAGCGCAAGGTTAATGTTCTTATGCGTCTGCCAGCAAAACCACTACCCCTGAAAATGGCGAAAAGCCTTGATGTACAAGACTTTTCGATGGTGCACCCAACGCACCTAAATCCGAACTTGCCGCAGACTTATCCACTGCGTTCTTTATATCACTCAAAGATATGGTTTTGCAACCCTCTTTATAGTTAAATGTAATTACAAGGTGGTCATCATAGAGGAAAATAGCATTTACAAAGCTGTCAATCAGCCGTTGTCGTTGGTTGGGTATAGTAACGTCAAGTTCGCGGAAACGGTGAATAAAATAGGTTAGTTGCTCTCTTGTAAATAACGGCCGTTGCATTTCTTCCTGTATAATCTTAATTTCCAAATCGCTCTTGACTTCTTCCAGTTCATCAAGCCGTCCCTTTGTAGATTTGTTGAAAATGCCTTGCTGAATAGCATTGAGCATATTATTGATAGCCTTTTCCGTTTCTTCAAGCTGTTCCTTGAATCGTGGCAAATCTACATTTTCGCGGCGCTGTAATTCCATCACAAGGTCAGTGGCATATTCCACGGCTGAATCGTCCATAATCATTTCCATAAC
>JGI994J12354_10006086_pt1 | contig 10176 bp, 11 predicted proteins | sample IntmicLarv3ML3BL_FD_12354 | JGI IMG/M metagenome (IMG submission 12354)
GCCGCCGCCGCTCGGACGGACGCGAGGATGATATAACCGTTATGGCGGCTATATTAACAAAAAATTATTAATTTATTTCAGCACAGGCCAATGGATAGGGACGGTTTTATTGTAAAACCGTCCCTATCCTATATCCAAGGGGGCTGTATCTGTGCGGTGTTTTTGCCGCCAGCCCCCTTATACAATATATGCTGCGCGGTGTTTTGTGTGCTTTTTTCGAGACGAAAATCAAAGGCTTGATGGATTAAGCTTCTTGACAAACGGGTAAAAAAATGGTAAAATCGCTTGTGTAAAAAACACAAAAAATACTATGCTGTATAATGCGATATGCTGTTTCTTTTATGAAAGGAAAACTGCCTGAATGAAAATAAAGAAGTTTATTATTACGACGGTCGCGCTTTTGCTTGTCGGCGCCGCCGCTGTTGTTACGCTGGTTATGTGGCCTAAAAATCCGCCTGTGGGCAGCGGCCCCGATGTTGTGAGTGTTGCTGTTGGTGACGGTTTTTTGCTTATACTTAAAAGCAACAATACGCTGTATGTGCGCGGAACGAACGGGGACGGACAGCTTGCCAATGGCAGCAATAACGATCAGAAATCCACCGTTAAGGTTATGTCTGATGTTAAGGCTGTCAGCGCCGGAAGCAAGCACTCGCTTATTTTAAAAACGGATGGTACCCTTTGGGCGGCCGGAAATAACAGCGTTGGGCAGCTGGGCGATGGTACTACGCAGGCAAGGACGGCTGCCGTTAAGATTTTGGACGGTGTGGAGGCTTGCTCGGCAGGATATTCTTATAGCGCCGCGCTGAAAAAGGATGGTACGCTTTGGGTTTGGGGAATGAACGATTCCGGCCTGATAGACGCTGAGAAACAGCCTGTTAACACGCCGCGCCAGATAGATACGAATGTTAAGGCCATTGTTGCCGGAAGATATTATCTTTATGCCGAAAAAACCGACAGTAAAATATATGCCTATCCAAATGGTAAAACTATTGTGGCCGACGCAGCGCAAATGCTTGCGGCCGGCCGCGAATTTGCGCTGTATGTAAATTCGGGAAGCCTTTACGGGCTGGGGCTGAATAATTTTGGCCAGCTTGGCGAGGGCGAATTTGAGCAGATGGGCGGCGCTAAAATAGACGACGGAGTGTCGGCCGTTGCCGCCGGATATACCCATAGTGTGTACATTAAGGACGGCAGCCTTTGGACGCTGGGGCGCAACCATTGCGGCCAGATGGGCGATGCTACCATGTCCGACCGTATGAAGCCTGTTAAGGTGATGGACGGTGTTAAGGCTGTTTTTGCCGGCGCTAACAATACGGTTGTGCTGAAAAATGACAATACGCTTTGGGGTATGGGTGACAACAGCATGTGCCAGATAGCGCCTGACGTTTCGGCCGGCGTGAGTACGGCTGTTTTGGTCGATTCGGGTAAATAGTGTGCTTTTTAAAAGACTGTTTAAAGGAAAAATGATATGAAAAAGAAGCTTGCTGCGATATTTTTGGCACTGTCATTATTAGCGGGGGTGCCTGTGTTTTCGGGTGTGGCCGCGCCTGCGCATAAAATAGACTGCATTGATTTGGAGTGGGCACGCAGTGCCGAGACACATAGTGCCGAGACACATAGTGCCACGCCGCAAGGCGGCGAAAGTGACGTGCTGACCATGCCGGCGAGCGGAAGCTGGGAATACAAAAAAATATGCGAGAGCACGCCTCTGAAGTATTTTCAGAGCCAGGCGGCGCAGTCCGCCGCGGCCGTTGCCGCGGGCGACGGAAGTGAAGCTGTGTACAACGCCGAGGGGCAGACTGTTGGAGAAGATACTGTTTGGGACTGCGGCGGGTATGCCGGAAGTGCGGCCCTGGGGGATGTGCGCAGCTGGGCAACGTGGCCGGCGGAGGGATTGGCTGAAAATATTGCTGTGCGCAGGTTTTCAAGCCGGTTTACACTGAACAGCGACCAATATTATATGCTGGAAAATGCCCTTCTCGCGCCTGAGGATGAGCTGGGCAATATGTCCCATCTTATGCCTGTGAGCGAGAGTATTTATGTGTTTGTAAACGGGCGGCTGGCCTATTGGGGCGGCGGCAAAAGCAATATTACTGACAGCAGCGCTCCTCCTGCAGGCCAAAACGGCCGTTTTGGCGGCGGCGCGGGATTGCCCGTGCGCGGCGGAACGGGCAGCATTTTAGAAAATGTTTATCCTTATTCCGCCGGACGGTGCATCGATTTGGAAAGCAACAGGGAGGCTGTTAATATTCAGCCATACCTGCTTTTGGGGGAAAACCGCATTGATGTTATCACGGCGGGGCAGGAAAGCGGCGGCATGAGCAAGCTCAAGCTATATTGCGGGCAATGGCCGGACGAGCTTGAAGCCAAGGTGCCTGCGTATGTGGTGTTTGCGATTGATGCTTCGGCGGCTGCGGGCACGGAGGGTAATTCTAATTTTGATACAGAGCGGCAGGCCATAAACGATTATATCGACCTTTTGAGCAAGGCCCCATACGCAAACATGGAAAAGCATTTTGCTCTGGTTTCCTTTGGCACGGGCGCGCGGGTGCATATTTCAGCCACCGACGCGGCCGGAAAATTTTCGCAGATGAAATCGGTGAGCGGGAGTATTTCCGCGGACGGTCCGGGTGCGGCTAAGGATAATTACATTGGCAGCTATATGGAAGGGGCGGGCGAAACTGATGCGCTGGCCGATTTCAATTCTATAGCCGATAAAAAATCGCTTTTTTACAGCCGCCGCGAGGACATTGCAGGGATGCTGGATTTAATAGGTGTTGGCGGAAATGAAGGCGGGACCAATGCCGAGGCTGGGATATTGCTGGCGCATGACCTGCTGAAAGCGGCGCCGGCCGCCGCAAAAAAGATGATAGTGTTTATTGGCGCAAGCGAAAGCACGGCTTCCTCAAGCTTTTTCAGCCTGTACGGCAAGGCCGGGGCGGGCAAAAAGATACTGGACGGAACGCTGACGCGCGACGGCACGGCAGTTGTTGTTACATGTGAGGGGATAAGCGAGGCTGTTACGGCGGCGGATTTTGCCTCGATAGGCAAGCCTGAAACCATTGAGATTTCAACGCTTTCGGAGGCCGAAGCAGGCATGCTGAAGCTGCGTGCCATGGCGCGAAACATGGATTTTTACACGCTGCTGAACAAGGATATTGAGATTAATCCCTTTGCCGGTGAACGGCATGATTTTGACGGAACAGACGCAGACGGGAATTTGCGCATAAATCCGGCCCCTGATTTTTCAAAGGAAGACGACATAAACGGCTATTATTGGTCGAGGGGGCTTGCTGCCAAGGAAAGCTTGCATTATTATCACAGCGGGAGCGCACATTTCAGAAAAAACGAAGGTGTATGGCAATTTTCGGAAAATGAGGGCAAGGCCTTCGCCGATATTTACATTGACAAAATATTTGCTCAGAGTGCAACGGCAGGGTCGCTCGGTAATTTGACATTTAATAACAGCGACACCGAGCTGATGATATTTGCTTCGGATGAAAAGGTGGCGGGCAGCCGGATTGTCGATTATTATGGTGTGGCCGCAAAAAGCGCCGTATACGGCAGCGACACGGCAAAACGCTTTATGATAGCGGCGGCCGCCCGGGCCAAAGACGACGGCATAGAGATTCAGGCTATTGGCGTAGGCACGCGGGTTTTACTGCCTGAATACCTGCACAGAACCGATTCAAAGGGTGCGGCATTTATTATAAACAGCGGTACTGCCCAGCCGGCCAGCGCCTTGACGCGCAAGCTTTTTGAATTTACCAACAGGGTTTTTGGTTTGTAATAGGTTATTTAAAAGTGAGCAGCCCCGGTTAAAAACGGACAATAGACAACAAGCCCCCTGATGTAGGATGATAAACTACATTAGGGGGTATTGTTTACTTTAAAGTGCGAGGGGATTTGCGCAGATAAATTTTACATAGCACCTTTTGCCTGCAAAAACAAGCGAAGCCTGTCGATGAAAAGTTTTTTTATTGGAGGTTTTTCGGAATTACGGGCGGTTTCTCAGGGAATAATTTTATTGGCTTTAAAAACGTTTTTTTGGCCGAAAAATCATTCAAAACGGGAGGCTGCCATGCAATACAACAAGGTGGAAATATGCGGGGTAAACACATCAAAGCTGATCGTTTTGACCGAGAAGCAAAAAATGGAGCTGCTTCGCAAGATGAAAGCAGGGGATAAATCGGCCCGCGAAGAGATGATAAACGGCAATTTAAGGCTGGTGCTGAGCGTTATTCAACGGTTTTCAAACCGCGGCGAAAATGCAGACGATTTGTTTCAGGTTGGCTGCATCGGGCTGATAAAATCGATTGACAATTTTGATATATCGCAGGGCGTGCGGTTTTCCACATATGCCGTCCCGATGATTATAGGCGAAATTCGCCGCTACCTGCGTGACAGCAACTCTGTGCGTGTTTCGCGCTCGATACGCGATGTGGCCTACAAGGCTATGCAGGTGCGCGAGAAGTTTATGATGGAAAATCAACAGGAGCCGACCATTGAGGAAATCGCACAAAAGCTGGAATTGCCGCGCGAATCGATTGTGCTGGCGCTGGAAAGCGTGGTCGAACCGGTGTCGCTTTATGAGCCCGTTTATTCCGATGGCGGTGATACTATATATGTTATGGATCAGGTGGGTGACAAAAACGACGACAAAAACTGGCTGGACGAGATATCGCTCAAGGAGGCCATAGTAAACCTTTCTGCTCGCGAAAAACGCATACTTACCATGCGGTTTTTTCAGGGTAAGACACAGATGGAGGTTGCCAGTGAGATTGGCATAAGCCAGGCGCAGGTGTCCCGGCTGGAAAAGGGCGCGCTTTCACAAATAAAAAACCAATTTTAGGGTGATTTTTGTAAAGCCGGGGCGCTTGCGTGCATATAATATTACACCGGCATCTGTTTTTTTGAATATATGCGCCGGCTTTAGGGAGTGATGACCATGGCATGCTCTTGCTGCCGCATTGAGGATTTGCGGTGTAAGGAAGTTATTTGTATAAAGGACGGCGCCTGTTTGGGCAGCGTCAACGACGTTGAGGTGAATACCTGCTCGGGCAAGCTGGAATCTATAGTGATATTCGGGCGAAATCGCTGGCTGGGTATTTTCGGCCGCGAGGAGGACATAGTTATCCCCTGGGAGCATATAGATGTGATAGGTGAGGATACCGTGCTGGTGAGCTGCGACTGCCACCGTTTTGCGCGGGGACATAAGCAGGGCTTTTTTACAATGCTGTTTGGCGGGAAGCGATAAACCTTTACATTAGCTAATAAAAGGCAATATAACACAAAGTACAAGTAAAGGTATAAAAAAGTACATCGATTTACATTTTGGTTTTGTTTTTGTCAAAGCCGTCTTTGAAATCACAAGAGGCCGGGCGAATTTTTCGCCCGGCTTTTTTTACGTTTTATGGCGGCTGTTCATTTTAGGGGTTTATTATTTAAAATATATGTGATATAATCAAGCGGATATCTGTTTTTTGATCGGCTGAAATAGAAAGGAAGCGACCCCACTTGCGCATAATTGATATACATACCCATATATTTCCCGAACGCATAGCCATAAAGGCGGCGACTAATATCGGCGATTTTTATGGCATACGAATGAGAGACGACGGTACGCTGAACACCCTGCTTGAATACATCGGGCAGGACAAAATAGACCATTTTGTTATACATTCTGTGGCCACAACGCCTGAACAGGTGGTGTCTATCAACAATTTTGTGGCCGACAGCATAAAGGAACATCCGAACAGACTGACAGGCTTTGCCACACTGCACCCGGCGCTTGACGATTTGCCTGGCGAGGTGGCACGCGCTAAGGCGCTCGGGCTAAAGGGCGTAAAGCTGCATCCTGATTTTCAGCTTTTTTCGCTGGACAGCCCCGAGGCTTATAAAATATATGAAATAATTCAGGACGATTTGCCCCTGCTTGTGCACACAGGCGACAACCGCTATAATTACAGCAATCCAAAGCTTGTGCGACCTGTTATGCGCGATTTTCCGCGGCTTAAGCTGGTGTGCGCCCATTTCGGAGGTTACAGCGAATGGAACGAGGCTGAGGAAGCCCTTAAAGGGCTTGACGTTTATGTCGATACCTCGTCGAGCATGTTTTTGCTTTCGGCCGAGCGGGCTCGCGGATTGATAAACCATTTTGGTACCGATAGGGTGCTTTTTGGTTCAGATTACCCCATGTGGTCGCCCACAGAGGAGGCCAAAATAATAATGGAGCTGGGCTTGGGCGATGCCACGCTGGAAAAGATTATGCACAAAAATGCTGAAGAATTGCTGGGCATGAAGCCATGAGCAGCTTTGAACTGATATACGATGTCGTGAAATCGGTGCCGTGCGGCAGGGTTATCACATATGGGCAGGTGGCCGCTTTGGCGGGAAATCGCCGTTGGGCGCGCGTTGTGGGATATGCCTTGCACGTAAACCCTGAGCCGGGCGTGATACCGTGCCACCGCGTGGTAAACCGTGAGGGCAGGCTTAGCCCCGCCTTTGCGTTTGGCGGGCAATTGGAGCACAAGCGGCTGCTGGAGGCCGAGGGCGTTGAAATATCCGAAATGCCCGACGGAAACTGCTATGTTGATTTGAAAAAATATGGTGTAATAGGATAATGGACGCCGCCGAGAGAGCGGGATTATTCATGGTTTGATGCCTAGGAAGATAATGAATCTTCTGTGCAGCAGATAAATTCATACTAATGGAGGGCAATGTTGTGTCAATCAAATTTGAAGGTATTAATATTTATTCAAAGGACGCACATAAATCGTTTGAGTTTTACAAAGGCTTGGGATTTGATGTGAAAAAGGTCGATGATGATACGGTTGATGAGTGGTGGTGCGGCGAGCTTCTTATTAACGGCTCTACCTTGTGGATTTGGAAAGATCATAGCGGCATAGATGCTGAAAAAAGCGAACGTGTAGCTATGCAATTTGTCGTTAAATGTGAAGATATCCAAAAAAGTTATGAAGAGTTTAAAGCGAAGGGTTATGATGTGAGCCAGCCGAAAAAAATGTTTTACGGCGGATGGGAAATGAAATTGACCGACATTGACGGCAATAGAATTTTATTTTTGGATTAAAATTTACAAGTGTAATATATATTTTTTACAAGTTTTTTCGCAAAAAGAATAGCGCAAACTGCCCGCCGCATTTAATGCGGCGGGCAGTTTATTGTGGCTTCAATGTTTGCAGCCACGCCCCAATACAAGCGGAACATTTATGCTTTCGTCCTTAATGTTATCGATAAAGCCAAGCTGCAAAAGCGCCTGTTTATCAACATTTTTGCCGATAAAAACCCGCAGTCTGTTTTCTCGCACAGCGCGGGCAAGCGCGGCGCGCACCAGTCCGTCTATAACAGATGTATCAGGGCTGACAGCTAGAGCTATGATAGATGGCGTGCCGTCGCATACGCAATATTCGCCGCTGTCGGCCGCGAAGCCGAAAAGCCCATCTTCGGCGAGCCCTAAATTTTTTATACTGTCTTGTTTCATGGGCAAAATCGTTATCATAGTACCCTCGATTTCAGCAGGGAAAGCTCGTCCTTTGAAAGCTCGCGCCATTTGCCGGGCTGGAGCATACCCAGCCGCACCCCGGCGATTTCAGTTCGCCGCAGCCGCGCTACTTCAAGCCCCACATTTTCGCACATGTTCCTTATCTGGCGGTTTCGTCCCTCGGTGAGTGTTACCATGATGACGGTCCGCCCCTCGCCGTGCTGCATAATGCGCACATCGCAGGGCAGGGTTTTGCGCCCGTCCAGCATTATGCCGCTCATCAGCGCGTTTATCTGGTCTTCGGTGATGTCCGGCTTTACGGTTACGCGGTAAAGCTTTTTCACCTCTTTGCGCGGGTGCATAATAGCGTTGGCCAGCTCGCCGTCGTTTGTCAGCAGCAGCAGGCCCTCGCTGTCCCTATCCAGCCGCCCTACAGGATACAGCCGCACGCCCGTGTCGGCAACCAAATCGGCCACACAGCGCCGGCCATGTTCATCGTTTGAGGTCGTTACAATGCCGCGCGGCTTGTGCAGCATTATTGTTAGCGTGTTTCTAGGCAGAGCTACAGGCTTGCCGTCCAGCGTCACCTTGTCGCGCGGTGACACGTTCATGCCTATGGCGGCGGGCTTGCCGTTTATGCGAACCCGGCCCTGCCCGATAAGCTGTTCAGCGCCGCGCCGCGAGGCTGCGCCGCACTGTGAAAGGTATTTATTTATCCTCATGTCCTGATTTTTCAACAAAAAACATCCTTTTTATTTTATGCCCAGTATATATATGAAATTTTGCCATACAGGGCTTTGGGGCTTTTGCGGAGCCGGGGTATAATCCGCCGCGTTTCCTGCCAATATTTCGGCGCGGCCTATGGGCTTTTCGTTCAGAAAATATTCTATGTAGCCTATGGTTTGATGCAGCTCCACGGGCGCCAGAAGAAAATCGGGTAGGATCACCCGCCTTGTGATACGGCTGGAGGTGCCTTTGAGCACGCAAAGATCGATTATTCCGGCGCAGATTTCAATGGTATCGTCGCTGCCGGCAACGGGCAGGCGGGATAGGGGCAGGCTATTGTCGGGCTGCACCACCTCGAGCATTGAAAATCCGAAATCGAACAGCTTTTTATGGTCGTTCCAGTCGTCGCTGGCGTTGAGTGTTACTATAACCACGGTTTTGCCGTCCTTTTCGGCGGCCGAAACCAAACAGCGTCCGGATTTTTTCGTAAATCCGGTTTTTATGCCGATAGCACCCTTATAGTTGCGCAGCAGCCTGTTATGATTGCTGAAGGTGTATTGCTTGGGCGGATTGCCGAAATTGCATACGCCCGCCGTGCTGCGCACTATCTGCGCCAGCTCGGTGTTTTGCAGGGCAGCGCGGCCCAGCAGAGCCATATCGTAGGCTGTTGTGTAGTGGTCGTCGTGGTCCAGCCCCGAGGGCGTTACAAAATGTGTGCCTGTCATGCCCAGCTCGGCGGCGCGGGCATTCATCATGCTGGCGAATTTTTCAATACTTCCGGCCAAAGAGAGAGCTATTGTGTTGGCCGCGTCGTTTCCCGAAACGAGCATAAGCCCATTGAGCAGTGAACGATAATCAACCATATCGCCCGGCCGCAGCCCCATGGCCGAGCCCTCAACGCGAACCATCTCATCGGTAACTTCAATGGTGGTATCGAGTTCACCGTGTTCGGCCAGCAGCAGCCCCGTCATTATTTTGGTCGTTGAGGCCATGCTCATGCGCCTTTGGGCGTTTTTTTGATAAATAAGTGTGCCGCTGCCCGCCTCGATCATAATACAGCTTTCGGCCGATATGCCCGGAGGAGCGTCGGCTATGGCTGCCGCGCCGATACTGGCCGCCAGAACAAGCATGAGCAAAACCGATAAAAACCGCTTCAAACAAATCCCCGCCTTTCATACCAAATAAATATGCGCAAGCGGGGCGTTATATTCAGCTATCCGGCCTGTATGCGGTCGGCATTATTTTTCTGGCTTGTCCTTTTTGATAAGTCCGGATATTTTGTCAAACAGCTCGGGCACAAGGCCCAGAGCCTTGCTGGCCGCATCGGAGTCCTTGCTTATCTGCAAAAGGCTCACTTTTTCGCCGTTTACCACCAAAAAGGCAACGGGAGTTATGCTCATGCCCGCCCCGCCGCCGCCGCCGAACAGGCTGCGGTCGGTGCGCGAGGGAAAATCGGTTCCGCCCGAGGCAAAGCCGAGAGTAACCTTTGAAACAGGAACGACCGAAAGACCGTTACCCAAATCGATACGTTCGCCGATAATGGTTTCGGCGTTGGCCAACGCGCGCACCTTTTCGAGGGTGACATCCATAATACCCTGAATCTGATTTTCTGCCATACTGTCCACTCTTCCAAAGCCGCGATGGCGGCTGCCGTGCTTGTGTTACGGCGGACGGCACGCCGAATTTTTTTATTGCTTGGCCGAAGCGGCTCGAGACCGGGAGCTTTTTGCGGCGCCGATATATTTAGCCAAAAACCAAAGCCCTGCGCCTATCAGAAAAATCGGGCTTATACGAATACGTGCCGAGACTGAAAAGCTGATGGCTTCTTCATCACTGTCGTAATCAGGCGCGATATCTATTTGCGGGCGGTATACTCTGGCTATTGAGGCCAGCGCGCCCAAAAGAGGATATACCGCGCTATACAACAGCCCGGTTTTTATGGCTGTGTC
>JGI994J12354_10006087_pt1 | contig 10176 bp, 8 predicted proteins | sample IntmicLarv3ML3BL_FD_12354 | JGI IMG/M metagenome (IMG submission 12354)
GATACGACCCGAGGCTTCTGTCTCCGGGACGCGCTGGACGCGGTGGACGCCGCTTTCAAACTTCAGACGCGAATAAGCGCCGTCGCCTTCAATAATGAAACTGACTTCTTTAATACCTCCAAGTTCCGTCTCGTTAATGTTGGCGATCTCCGTTTTCCAACGCCTGGATTCCGCATACATTGAATACATTCGATAGAGATTATATGCAAATAATGCCGCCTCCTCACCACCGGCACCACCGCGAATCTCAATGATAACATTTTTCGAGTCGTTCGGATCGCGTGGCAGCAGGAGCAAACGTATCTCATCCTCCATACGTTCCATATTTGCCTGGGCAGTCTCAAATTCCTCCTGAGCAATCTCTTTAAAATCGGGGTCGCTCATGAGTTCGCGCGCGCCTTCCATATCGTGCCGAGCTTTTTCATAACTCCTAAACGCCTCCACAACAGGCGTTATCTCTTTCTGTTCACGTGCGAGGCGCGCATAAAGCACAGGGTCGGAATAAACTTCCGGTTCCTGCATCCGTTTCTCAAGGGAGAGATATTTTTCTTCTATAGCAACAAGTTTATCGAGCATAAGAGAATCCATTCCTTTCACTGCACTCGAGGCACAAATTTCCATGTTAAGGAATGGATTTTTGCGCATGAGCGGCGGCTTCGCGCAAGCGAGAGACGCTCGTGCTTACTTTGTCTGTAGTTTAGTGTGATTTTCATACTAAACTTTCTGCTTATCAACAACCCAAAACATCTTTAATAAGGGCCTTCAATTATGATAACCCCTGAACGGTTGATCAACCGTGTCATTCTAACCTCATATTGTATCATAAGTCAACCGTGAAACGATAACCCTACTGTGTCAACGACTTGACAGGCACTAAAAAACGATATAGAATGCCCTAGGTTTTGGTTTACTCCGCGAAAACACTGCAAGATTTTCCGCCGCTTGTACGGGGTAGTACTCAAATTCTCGTATGGTATTACTGGCAGTGCTTATTATTCGTCAGAGCATATGAAAGTCTTGCGGAGAACACAATAAAAACCAAAGAATAATATGCTACTACAAATAATCATCGGGTAGTAAGGTGAAAATACCGTGTTATCTTTCGAAAAACTGTCTCTGGATGAGATTGATATAATCAGACCCTATTTTTCTCGTTCCTTGAGTCGTACGTGTGACAATACCGTTGGCGCAATATTCATGTGGCGCGACATTTTTAGTACTGAATTTTCAATATACAACGATACATTGATTATCAAGTTCACTTTAATCGACGACAGAGTCGCTTTTCTGCTTCCGCTTGGGCATGATATTAATGAAAGTCTTAACGAACTGGAACTATACTGTAAATCACAGCATATTCAGCTTACCTTCTTTATGGTTGCAGAGGAAGAAATTGATGTCATCAAAGGCAAGTATTCTTCTTTGCAGATTATCCCGCACGAGGATTGGAACGATTACCTATACCGTGCAGAAGACCTGGCTGCGATGACGGGACGAAGATACAGCGGGCAGCGAAACCACATCAATTATTTTATAAGAACATATCGTGATTACACTTTTGAAGAGATATCTGACAATAATCTCAATGAAGTTAAAGATATGTATCAGGCAATAACATCGAATATGACAAAAGTGTCGAAACTCTTCGAGGAAGACAGAAAGAGTACAATTGAATTGCTTGACAATTATAACAAGTACGGATTGTTTGGAGGTCTCCTGCGAGCCGAAGGGAAAGTAGTAGCTTTTGCTGTTGGTGAGATTCAAAAAGATACTTTATTTGTGCATGTTGAGAGAGCGAACAATGATTACCGCGGTTCATATCAGATGATTGTTAATCTTTTTTCAAAGTCTTTTACTGCAGATGGGATTCTCTATATCAACAGAGGTGAGGATTTGGGGGACGAAGGCCTTCGTACCGCTAAAAAATCGCTGCATCCGACGCAACTGATTTATAAGTACACAGTTATTGTGGATGCATAGAGAGCGGCACACAAAAGTACCTTACCGTATTATGTGCACAAACCACAAAAGCCGGATTGCCGCTTACGATTATTCCGACTTGGACTTTTGCCAATAATCTGTAATCGACCTTCCGAAATCACGTATTGAGTTTCTCCAAATTAAACCGATACATAGTTTGTATACAGAGTGTTCCCGACTTTTTGAATGGCTTAAGTTTTTTACGAAAATCGCTTGTTTCTCATTATATCGTTATTCTTAATAAAAATTCGAGAAATTGCAGGAGCTGTCGGTATTATGAAAAAAGAAAAAATCAATACAGTATGGCTGCGTGCAACAATACTTTTTCTCCTCATTGTATTGCTCCTAACTCTATTCAGTACTTTTATCGGCGTCTATTTCGGCTCCCAAAGCATCACTCGCACAGTGCAGGAGGATTTGACATTTTTCTCACGAATGTCGTCGAGCATGATAGAGAGCAGCATCGCGCGTTTGGTAACTGACTGCGCCTATATCTCCACTAAACTTGACCAGGCATACATCGAAGGGTTTGCTTATGTGGACGATTATGGTGCGACAGTTCTTTTACCACCGGGAGCAGACGCCCTTTACGCTGCCGCATCCGCTGAGGCAAAAGTCGGGGCCCAGTTCTTCCATTTGGCAATGCTAATCCCCGGACAAAACGAGTGGATAGAGGCGGTGAAGAATGATCAATATGAATATGCTTTCCTTGACAAATCAAAAACTGAGGAATACGTATCGTACGCGCTCCCTCTGGATCCAAATGATTCCATAGGTTCTATTGTCTTCGGTATTCCGGAACAAACTAAAGAGGGAAACGTTGTCCTTCGTTCATATATGTACCGTGACAGCGGCGTTCTGTTTGTGCTGACAATCTCCGGAGACACCTATTCGGCTTTTGTGGACGAGGCGAACCTGCAGCTGTACGGAGAGGGTCGTGTAGCGCTTTTAGATGAAAGCGGATATGTTTTTATTGCAACCCGGCGAGATGAACCGGAAAATTTGTTACGTATGGGTCAGTATTTTGACAAGACAAGCGCACCTGTTTATTGGGAACATGTACTGCAATCCATCGAAGATGGGGTACGCTACATGGAGGGGTATGATCCGGAAAAAACAATTGCTTTCCTTAAGTATAAGTCTTTGGAAGGAGAGGATATCTTTTTTGCATCCGCCCCTATTGCTGTGGGCAACCATTGCATTTCTTTCGTCACTACAGTTATCGCCGATGCCACTCCGCTTTCAAGCATTCGCAGGATATTTTACGTTTTCGCCAGTGTATTTACCGCTTTGGGCGTCCTGGCGTCAATGTTGTTCGGATTCATGCAGTCTAGGCCCTATGAGCAGATCTTAAAACTTAAAAATATGGCCGAGGATGCCAGCCGTGTGAAGAGCAACTTTTTATCGAACATGAGTCACGAGATAAGAACACCGCTAAATGCGGTGATCGGGATGGCGGAGATCGCACAGAAATCCCCCGATTCCGCCCAAAAGGACTACTGTCTTAACAAGATCAGCCGATCATCAAATTATTTGATGGGAATAATAAACGATATTCTTGATATGTCAAAAATAGAAGCAGACATGCTGGAGCTTTATACACAACCTGTCAAACCATGTGAAATGCTGGAAAAAATCAAGGATGTATTCTTCTTCCGCTGTCAGGAGAAGAGCATCGATCTTCACATTGAATGTACCGGTGTACCACAGATCATTTCGGACGAACAGCGTATTTCGCAGGTAATCGCAAATCTGGTGTCAAATGCTATTAAATTCACACCCGAAAGTGGTCGCGTGACTCTTAGCGCTTGTTTAGTTGAGGAACCAAAAGAGGATGGTTCGGTCACTATCGAATTTACCGTTAAAGATACCGGCATCGGTATATCAGAGGAAGCGCAGGAGAACTTATTCCAGGCGTTTCATCAGGCAGATAACAGTATCTCGGCAAAATATGGCGGAACCGGGCTGGGACTCGCCATATCAAAACGAATTGTTGAGCTATTGGGTGGTAACATCACCGTAAAGTCTCGCCCGGGCGAAGGAGCGTTATTCACCTTCACAATCCAGGCAATGATTTGCGAGGTAGCGGAAACCGCCGACGCAGACGTTGATATATCTGAAAAATTGAATTTCAATGAAAAAACTCTGTTATTGGTTGAGGATATTGAAATAAATCGCGAAATCGTTTCCGCACTCCTTGAAGACACGGAAATAAGTATCATTGAGGCAACAAACGGAGAAGAAGCCGTAGCAAAATACGAACAGTTCTATTCAGAAATAAACGTTGTGTTTATGGACCTCCAGATGCCCAGGATGGACGGTTATGAGGCGACTCGAAGTATTCGCACCCTTGGATTTGAACAAGCAAAAAAAGTACCAATCATAGCTATGACGGCAAATGTGTTTAAGGATGATATCGACAAGTGTCATGATGCCGGGATGAACGGGCATTTGGGCAAACCAATAGACAGCAACGCTATGCTGCAGTTACTGAAGGATATCTTGACATCTGAATAAGCGCCGGTGTATCCGATCTTTTCGCATGGCATATGATTTCCAAACTACGCTCCTTCATATTCCAAACAATTCGCCGATATCTGCATTCTTAATTACGCGGCGGGTTTTTTGTTCCGCATTTTTGAGCATATTCTCCATTTTTTCCTCGACTGATTTCTTAATCAATGCATCAATCTCGATGTTTCTAAGTTTGAAGAACAACGTCGGATCTTCATCAAACCGTGTGCCTATGCCATACAAAACAGCCGCAATATGCTTACACATACCAGCCCAATCCGGACAATCACAGGAGAATTTTATCTCTTTAGGCTTTGGAAACAAACCGCCGTCCTTTTGAGTAAAAAGCACACCCAACTCTTTTGGGAACTCCCCCCGTACAAGTTGATCGATACCCGCGATGCTCCGTCCGCACATTTCGGTTATTTTTTTCCATGTGGTTTTTGATAATTCCTCAATCGTTACTTTAATATTGTATGGATTTCGTCCGCTTCCGGCTACAATTGCGCTCACAGCTCCGGTGTCTATCTGCAAATCAAGCACAAAACCGTTACGTACATAAGCACGTCCGCGGCCTATCCGGTTGTCATAATCTGCATAAGATTCCAGATTTTTGTTCCAGGCAATCCCCCCACCACGTCTTAGCGATTTTTGTTCATTCAATCACAATCGGATGTATGTTCGGATTTTGCTTTAGCAGTTTGTTCAGTGCTTTTTTCGCATCCGCTTGCTTTTTGGCAACCGGCACATACTTTGGATAATAACCCCAGCTCATTGCTCAAACCTCCAGCCGAAAGAGCTTCATAAGCTCATCGTTATTCATTTCAGTTATCCAGTTTTCACCCGATGCAACAACCAGTTCGCCGGATAGTTTCTGCTTCTCCTCTATCATTGCGTCAATCTTTTCCTCGATTGTGCCGGTCGTGATGAACTTATGAACCATCACGTTTTTTGTTTGCCCGATGCGAAACGCACGGTCTGTCGCTTGGTTTTCCACCGCCGGATTCCACCAGCGGTCAAAGTGTATCACATGGTTTGCTGCAGTCAGGTTTAACCCCACACCACCGGCTTTTAGGGACAATACCATAAACGGTACATATTCGTCGCCGTTGAACGTGTCTACCATCTCTGTACGTTTTTAACCGCCGTACCGCCATGTAAAACAAGTCCTTTTCGCTCAAACACTGTCTCTAAAAAATCAGCAATGGGGTTCGTCATCTCTTTAAACTGTGTAGAAATAAGAACTCTCTCATGCTTTTCATAGATTGTTTCACAGATTTCCGAGAGCTTTTCGTTCTTCCCGCTGGCCGATGATTTGTAAACAGATTGTCCGAGATACTGATCCGGATGATTGCATATCTGTTTAAATTCCATGATTGCCGCAAGCACCAGACCTTTGCGGGCGATGCCTTCGGTGTCTATAAGTTTGTTTTCAAGTTCCTCTACGAGCGTTTTGTATAGCAGTGCCTGTTTGGTTGTGAGGGTTGTGTAAGCCTTGATTTCAACCTTGTCGGGCAGGTCGCTTATGATTGATTTATCTGTTTTGAGACGGCGAAGTATAAACGGACTTACCACACCACGCAGCTTCGCGTAGGAGCCGCTTTCTTTTACTTTCTTCGCATAATTGGAAAACTCCTTTGCCGTACCGAGCAGTCCGGTATTCAAAAAATCGAAAATCGACCGTAAATCACCAAGCCTATTTTCAATCGGTGTGCCGGTCATAGCGATTTTGAATGGCACATTCAGCTGTTTCACGGCTTTCGTCTGTCCGGCGGAAGGGTTTTTTATTGCCTGTGCCTCGTCTAAAACAATAACATCCCATTTATGGTCTCTTAGTTCCTTCCAGACGCAAAGCCATGCCGTATGTTGTTATGTGAAGATCTGATGTATCATCAAGCACTGTGCTTTTCGCGTGAAGCACTGTGTACTTTTACTCCGGAGTAAACCTGACGATTTCCTTTTGCCAGTTGCCAATTAAGGAAGCGGGGATAATCAGCAGGCCTTTGAATCCGCCGTTTTGCCTTAAGAATTCAAGCAATGCCAGAATTTGTACTGTCTTACCCAGACCTATATCGTCAGCCAACAACGCACCGAATCCCATATCTTTCATAGTCGCCAGCCAGCCAAAACCGGTTTGCTGGTAGTGCCGTAGTTGTGCCTTGAAGTCCGTCCCCGGCTCCAAACCTTCAAGCGAAACCGGATCAACAAGCCTGTTTCTGAGGCTTTTCAGCCACTGTCCGCTTGTAACCTCTACCGTGTCGCCGGCATCAAGCGAAACACTGTCTAATATCCCCAATTCCATACGCATGGCATCGGCTAAGGTTATATCGTCCATCTGTTCCGCTTTTTCATATGCATCCAGCACAGATTTTAGTTTTTCGTGGTCAACTTCCACCCATTTGCCTTTTAAGAAGGATAATCCCTCCATTTTGGACAACAGTGCTTCGACTTCTTCTCTGGACAATTCCTCACCATCAAGCAGCAAACCAGGCTTGCATTGTATTATAGCATTTAAGCCCAACTGTGAAGGTTCTCTACCGCCTATGGAGACGGAGGCTTTTATGGCACTGCTTTTTTTCTTCCACCAATCCGGCATACGGCACATAATGCCGCATTCTTCGTATAACGGTATTTCCTTCAAGAAAACATACGCTTCTTCGGTACTGAATTTAAGTGGAGAGAACAGTTCTCCGCTCTCAACCAGTTCTGAGATAAAGTCACTGGAATCAGCGGCTCTGCTGACAGTGGACAGTAGCTTCAAAAGCATATCATGCTTCCCTTTAAACTCGATTAATGCATTTTTCAGCGGTACATGATTTGCCTTTTGGTGTGTTTCCGATTCCGTGGAGTATGTGGCCAGGAATGCAAAAGGGTAATCGTCGGACTTGTTTTCAACGAGGTGGAAGAACACTTTACCTGCCACATTGAGTTTAGAATTGTGGGTAGTCAAAAATGACGCGACCGCTCCCTCCCAAACCGATATTTCCGCATCAAATGCATCTGTCAATTCAACCCATAGATTCATGAGCCAGTCTACATCAATATTTTCAACACCAACAGCGTATGAAACCCTCCTAAGTATGTCCAATACCTCAGAAGCCTCAGGTGTTCTTACAGTTTCTGTTATTTCGATGTCCGGGTCACTGGAAATGGCATCAATAAAGCTCAGGCACAAATCATGTAAAAATGAAAGAGAAGCTGACATATATCAGGATGCCTGTCCTCAAATCCAAAATAGAATAATGTTCTATATGGCGCTGACTTGAAATCGGCAAGAAACGTCTCATTGAAATATGCTTTACCGGATATTTCCTGTGTATCGAGTGTCAGCCCGTTTCGGTTAAATATAACGGTAATATCTTTGTTTTTCATGGATACTTCCTGCCCTCAATAATACTCACAGCATAATGTTCGTAATATACACCTCACCTTATGTAATATCAAACATTCGTTTGTCGCGGCCTGGATGAGCGTCCTGCTTTACAAGTGCGGCAAGATATAGTAGTATAATAACCGCATAGACAATGTGTTTACTATTTACTGTTAAACTGATATTACAAATAGAACGAGGGATTCATTACGGACGAAAAAGTGTTAAAACCACATAAGAAAAGATATAATACGCTTTTGTTTTCAATACTGCTGCTCTTTGGAATTTCGGCACTTTTTTCGTTTTTCATTTTGGTTGACAGCTATCCGAATGTTGAGAAAAGCCCGTTGTACACAGATCTGACAGACAACCCTGTCTACTTGATGTCCGGATTTAATCCCGCGGTTTTAACTGTCGATGATATCGATCTCTTAACCGATGCGAGTGTTTTTCCCTGGGAGGCCGTGCTGCCAATCGAATACAATAGAAGCTATATTATTTCAAGCATTCTGCTCGACAGCAACAATGAAAACAATACAATGATTTCTCTTGTTGATAAAAAAGACAAAGAATATACGATTATGATACCTTTCGAGTTTAGTCGCACCGCTGCGGAGAGTCCGGAGCACAGCGAGCTTGCAATACCGGGAGTGTATCTTTCCGGTATTGGTGATAACTGGGAGATATACATTAATGGATCGCTTGTAAAAGCTGAAATGCACTTGGACGAAAACGGACAAATAATGTCTCACAGAAGCATGCGCGGCGTCATCTTCCCGCTAGACAAGACTCTTTTGCGCGAAGGCTCAAACGTTATAGTTTTTAGAATAATAACTGCTTACAATAATAACAACAGCGGGCTTTTTTATTCTTCCGATTATTATATAGGTGATTATTCGGATATCGGTTCGCGCCACTCAAACTATCTCACTATTATTTTTGCTTCTATTTACATTTTCATTGGATTATATTACCTGGCATTCTTCTTTATGCGTAGAGTGGATACATACACTTTGTTTTTCAGCATCTTCAACATACTGGTTGCCGTTTATTTTATATCCAGAACTCCAATAATATATATTCAGCTCAAAAACACTGAGATTACGCAAAAACTGGAATACACGGCTTTCTATATGCTGGCGTTTTGGTTCGCTGCGTTTATGGAGGAGGTTCACTTTGGTAAGCTGCGTCCTGTAACAAAAATATATGCGGTTGTGTGTCTGTTGCTTGTTTTGCTGCAAACTGTTCTGCCCATAAGCGACACAGGACGTTTTCTTGCTGTTGGGCAGGCAATTACCTCTGTTATGGTGTTTTATGTTCTTATTTTCGATTCTGCGGCTACTTTTATACAGAGCGTCGGGGCACGGAAAGCTAAATCCGGTACTCGCTACACGGCAGGAATGATTTTTGACACAATAGCAATGTCGCCCGCCGGCAATTTTTTTGTGGCTACGGGGTTTCTTTTCTTCACTTCGATGTTCGATATTATCGATTCAGTCATTCTGCATACGGATCTCATTCTTACCAGATACAGTTTTTTCATTTTCACCGTATGTGCCGCCTTTATTCTTGTGCGTAGATTTTCAAGTGCCTACAACCAGATTCATTTTGCAAATGAAACATTAGAAGCGGCTGTACGGATGCGTACATCTGAGCTTGAAGAACAGGTGAAGATCGCCGAGCTCGCTTCGCGCGCCAAAAGCGACTTTCTTTCCAATATGAGCCATGAAATACGCACACCGATAGGTGCGGTCATTGGCATGGCTAACATTGGTCTAAGTAACCCTGATATCGAAAAGAAAGACTACAGCTTTGGCAGAATACTCACTGCGTCTATACACTTGCTTGGTGTAATAAATGACATACTCGATATGTCCAAAATAGAAGCAAACAAGCTGGAGCTTTCAGAGGCGGTATTTGCCATTCGAGAGACAATTAGGCAGGTGTCAGATATTATCCGTGTTCAAACGGATGAAAAAAATCAAACCTTTACTGTGGAGCCGGAAGAGGGAATTCCGGAGTTTTTATTCGGTGACAATCAAAGACTTACTCAGGTTATTACGAACCTGCTTTCTAATGCCACCAAGTTTACACCCATAGGCGGTTCAATTTCATTTATTGTTTCTTTAGTTGACTATACTGAAACAACATGTGTTCTTTTATTCACGGTGACCGATACCGGCATAGGCATTTCGGAGGAACAGCAAGAGAAGCTTTTCGCATCTTTCCAGCAAGCAGATAACAGCACATCACGCCATTACGGCGGAACCGGGCTGGGACTGGCATTATCTAAACGCATCGTTGAAATGATG
>JGI994J12354_10006088_pt1 | contig 10176 bp, 7 predicted proteins | sample IntmicLarv3ML3BL_FD_12354 | JGI IMG/M metagenome (IMG submission 12354)
GAGCCGGATGTGTTCGTGATCGGCGGCGCGAGGCGCGAAATGCGGTCAGTGGTGGAGGCGGTGGCGGACGCGCAGAGGGCCGCTCGTGAGCTCGCGGGCATATCTCTCGACACCTTCAGCCGCCTTAACCGCGGCGACAGGCTGACAGGCCTCGCGCGTCACGGGCAAATTGACCTCTACGGAGAGCTGGATGAGGCCGAAAAGTGCCTTGAGTGCGAATCCGTATGCGAGGTCTGCGTTGAAATCTGCCCGAACAGGGCGAATGTGGCGGTGCCATCGACGCCATACAGCAGCCGCGAGGTTGTTCACATCGACGCGCTGTGCAATGAATGCGGCCTCTGCGCCGCGCATTGCCCTTGGGGAGGGGAACCGTTCCGTGGGAAGTTCACGGTGTTCTCTGATGAGGAGAGCTTCGCCGCGAGCTCGAACGAGGGTGTCCTGATTCGGGACGGCGCCGTGCTCCGAAAACGCGTGTCGGAGCCGTCGGCCATCGCGGACGGACTCATAGAAGCTCTGTGCGGTGACTATAAATACTTGCTATAAAATACGCAAATTATTGACATGAATTTTGCAATGTTGTATAATTTTTAAGATTATGATATCGTTATGAAGCTGTAGGGCGGCGAAAGACAGGAAAAAATGCCGCTTTAACTCAAAAATGAGAAAGGGAATGGAGCTTGACTATGAAACTGGGAATTATAGGCGGCGGCGGACAGATCGGACAGGCGGCGGCATATCAAATCGCGCTGATGGATATGGTCGATGAGATAATCGTTACAGATGAGAGAGAGAACATGGCGAAGAGCCATATTCTCGACCTTGAGCAGGCGAAGGCCGAATACAGCGATACCATCGTCCGTGCGGGACAGCTCGAAGACATGAACGACTGCGGCATGATTCTGAACACGGCGGGCATCCCGAGCAAATTCGGCTCACGCGACAACGTCGTGGACGGAAACATCGAGCTCGTTCAGGCGCTCGGCGCGAAGATCAAATCGTGGGGAAGCAATCCTCTAATCATCTCCGCGACAAATCCGGCGGACGTCATCTCATACAAGCTGTTCGAAGCCAGCGGCCTCGCGCCCGAGCGCTGCATCGGATTTTCGCGCAACGACACTCTGCGCTTCAAATGGGCGATAGAGCAGAGAATGGGCATCTCCGCCCGCAAGTTCGAGGCGCACACCATCGGCGAGCACGGAGATTTTCAGGTTCCGCTGTTCTCCTCCGCCAAAATGCTCGACACAGGCGCGCCGATAGAGTTCACAGAGGACGACAAAGCGTGGATTCTCGACTATGTATATAATTGGCTCGCCAACTACCAGAGCCTGCGGGCGCCGCGCTCCAGCCCCTGGGCCTCGGCGGTCAATATCTCACGCATCATCAAGCTGATGCTGACCGAGAGCGACGAAATATGCTCCTGCTCCGTTGTTCCGAACGGCGAATATGGCCTTTCCGGCCTCAGCATAGGACTTCCCATCCGCCTCGGCAAGAACGGCGTTCGGGAAATAGTCAAGCTGGAGCTCACAGACAGCGAAAAAGAGGGCCTCGACAAGGCCGCGGAAAAAATCAAGAGCCTCATCTACAGATAAAATTATCCGGCAAAAAACGTGATAAAATCCCCGATTGCAGGCAAGTGAACTGCAATCGGGGATTTTTAGTGTTAGTCATGGCCGCGCCGTTCGTAGCGTTTTGTGCGGCGGCGGTCAATTATTCCGACGAAGAAAGACTTCGCGGAGCCGAGTATGGCGGTTCTGCGCTTTCGGTAAGCCAGTACGCCGAGTACGGCAAGGAACGCCGCCGTCAGGAGCGGGAGTATCAGGAAAAAGTTTCGGATGAAGGTGAGGAGGGCTGTGTAATCCTCGGAGAGGCGAGCGGCGTTTTCCCAATAGGGATATAGAATGCCTGTATTTTCCGCGCTCCGCGAGCCGAAATTCTTCATGAGGTAGCTTATGCGGGCCGAATCATAGCGTGAGGTGTTTTCAACGATGTCGATGGAGTCGGAGGAAAAAGTCTGCCTCAGCGTCTGAACAGCGTAATTTGAAATCGGGTTCGGCATGACAATTTCATAGCAGTTTATGCCGGACGACGAGGTCGAGGCGGCAAGGCCCTCGCCGGAGAGCTCGGTCGACAGCACAGAGTAGTCGACATAGACGCACGGATCGCCGCTGATGACGCGCTGGGAGTATTCGTCGGCCTCGGGCCGAATGACGCCCGCTATTATGAAAGGGTTGCCGTTCAGCATGATTTCCATTCCGGCCACATCGCTGGAACCGAAGAAACGCCATGCGATACGCTCGTCGAGGACTATTCGGTCCTTCATGAGGTCACTGCCCCAGATATATCCGCCTGAGAGCAGCTCAAGCGGGTGGAAGAGAAAGAAATCCCCGCCGATGCCGTATGCGCTGACGGTGGTCTGATCCTTTCCTCGGGAGAGAGTGACTCTGCCTTCGGTGGAGAAAGCATCTGTAAAGAGTCTGCCGCCTTCGGGAGCCTTGAGAGAACTCTCTGTCAGGGCTGTCGCCACCTTTGCGCGGAGGGCGTCTATCGTGGCGACAGAGGTGCTCTCGTCTGTCCGGAAAAAAGCTGACACCTGCGCAAAGCGCAGCTCGCTGTCTCCTCCCCAGCGCTCGGCGGTCTGCTGGGTCAGCAGGGTGCTCTTTATCTGAGAGAGGAAAACGGCGCAAACGATGACGGCAATGATGCAAAGGGAATTTAAAATACCGGCGATTATTATGAAGATTTTCCGCACCGTGTCACCGCCTTGTTGTGAGTTTTTATTGTCGCTTCTATGCGTTGTCGACCTGTTTGACCATCATACCGTGCTCAAGCGGCATTGAGGATGTCGTTATTACAAAATCGCTTCCCCATGAGCTGAGAGAGGATTCTATGGCGCAGTTCATGTCGTCCTGCGCGAGTATCGTGACGGGAACCCGGGTGGCCACAAAGCGGTTGCCGAGGGGAGAGGCTTTTGTGGTCAGTTGGAACACAAAGGTTCCGTTCGTGTCCTCGCGGATCGCGCTGTTCGGAACTACGACGTCGTATTCCGAGCTCCGCTGTCCGACCGTTATCGTGAGATGGTCTCCGGAATTGACCTCGCCGTGTATCGCGAAAGTGAGGAGCTTTTTCTGGCTGGGATTACTCGGGTCGGTTTTGATGGATTCGAGAATGGCCTGTATCTGAGTGCCCCACATATAGTAGTTCGAAACCTCGCCAATATCCCCGACCTTGACCTTTGAGGCCTGATCGTTCGTGACGGAGAAGCTAACGGTGTGGCCTCTGTCCGTGACGTCTATGAGCATTAGGACGCTGTCGGCGGCGGCGGTGTTTCCGGCGGAGACATTTATTTGCTTGATGGTTCCCCGAACCTTGGATACGATATCGCCGCCGGCGGCGTTCGCCCGCAGCTCCGAGATTTCCAGGGCCTTGTTGTCTATGGATTTTTGCAGCTCACGCAGGTCGATGGCTTCAATGGCCTGCGTCTTGCCGTCTGATATCATGGTCTCGTTAAGGGAGATGATGAGATCCTCGAGCCCTCTTTGCGCGGCCAGTATCTTCGCGTCCAGATCGCTGAAGCCGCCTTGACGTTCCTCAAGCTCCGTCAGCTTTGTTTCGGCTTCGGTCAGGGCTTTTTGAGCATCGGTGAGCTTTATTTTTGCGGTGTCGCGGAGAGCGATGAAGCCGAACGACGGCGTGCCCGCGTTCTCGGCCTGAAGCGCCATGTGTTCATAATAGGCGACCTGCTCGGAGTAGTCGGCAACCTCGTCCTTCAGTGCCGCGACCTTGTCCTTAGCTTCTTGAATTTCCTCGTTTGAGACGTCGCCCTTCTCCTTTTGCTCAAGGAGCCGGTTGAGGTCTTCGCGGGCGCGGTTTATGTTGGCATTTTGGCTCTCATAGCTCTTTCCGGAGGCATTGACGAGGGCCTTTTCATATTGAAGGCGAAGAGCGTCCAATTCGCCCTGCGCGGTTTTTATCTCCTCGCTGTCCTTGTCGGCGAGCTTTATGAGAATGTCCCCGATTTCAACGGTCTGCCCGATCTTGACGGGAACGCTGCTGATTTCGCGGGTCTCCTTCATTGTGAGCTCATAGCTCTCATTTGCCGAAACGGAGCCCTGACCCCTGACGCGCATCGTGATAGTGGTGCGCTGGGTAGGCACAGCCGCAACCTCTGCAAGTGAGCGGTTCATGATTGTATTGGAAAACAGCGTGAAAATGAGCATCACGGCAAGAAAGATTATCGCCGCGTTCTTGACCCAGCCTCTGTGCTTCCTTTTTTCATCGGACATGTGGTTGTTCCCCCTACCCTTTAATTGCTCCTGAATATGTTATGCCTTCAATGAGATATTCCTCGCCGTGCAGGAACAGGAGAAGTGTCGGCACCATGTAAATCGTTGCCACGGCGAAAGCAAGGCCGACCTCCTGAGTGTTTATCTGCGAGAGGAACACGGAGAGCGGCATCTGATCCGCGTTGTCGAGAAGTATTATAGGCTGCTCGACCATGTTCCAGTAGTCAATGAAAACGAGAATTACGACGGAATATATGACGCTCCGGCACATCGGGAGGCAGATATGCCAGAAAATCTGCCATTCGCCCGCGCCGTCCAGCTTTCCTGCCTCGATGAGAGACTGCGGAATTCTGCGCATGAATTTTGTGATGAGAAACACCGAAAAAGGAGCCACGATGCCCGGCAGGACAATCGCGATGGGTTTCCCGAGGAGCCCGAGCCAATCGGAAATAAGGTAGTTCGGCACGAGTGTGACCTGATATGGCATGAGCATGAGTATTATATAAAAGAAAAATATTATCTCACGGATTCGTCCCCGGTACCTCGTGAAGCCATAGGCGGCGAGGCAGGCGATGACGATTTGAAAAACGACGATGGGGATGACATATTTCGCGGAATTCCAGAATTTGAGGAGATACTCCGGACTCTGTATAAAGGTCGTGGAATACTGCGAGAAGGTGACCTTGTCCGGGATGAATTTCAGATTGACCGTATCGGAAACGAAGCCCGAGCCGAGACCCGCGGCGGAGGAAAAAACCACGCCGTAGTTTGTCGTCAGCTCCGACTGCGACATCAGCGAATTTGTGAAAGTGAAAACTGTCGGGAGCAGGAACGCGAGGGCCATAACTGCCGCTACGAGAGTGAGCAGCGCGCGCCCGACGAAGAGACGCCGTTTTTTCGTCATCCTTCCAGGTCCTTTCCGAAGCGGCCCTCGATAATGAAGAGGATGCCTATGATGAGAACCATGACGATAGCCATGATGACGGCGGCGGAGGAGAGCTTTTGGTAATCGATCGATTGGAAAACGTTGTTCATGAAGTGCTGGAGCATGTATAGCCCTCCATAGGGATAGTTGCCGGTCAGAAGATATACCTCACGAAAGACCTTGAAGGAATTTATGAGGGACAGGATTGTCACAAAGAGGACGGTCGGGGAGAGGTATCGCATTTTCACGGCGAAGAATTTGTAAAAAGGGCCGGCGCCCTCGATTGTCGCGACCTCTATGAGGTCGTTCGGCATGTTGTTCAGGGAGGCCATGAAGAGGATCATATTATACCCAAGGTTCTTCCAGAGGAACAGAAAAATTACGACGATTTGGTTATATTCAGACTTCAGCCAGTCGATTTTTTCGGTGGCACCTATGATGCCGATATTGATGAGAAACTCATTCACAACGCCGTTGTAGTTGAAAAGAACCTGCCATATGAGAACGACAGAGGCGACGGGAACCATCATCGGCGAGAGGAAAAAGGTTCGGAATTGGCTTCGCATCGGCAGCTTGCACTCGAGAAGCAGTGCGAGGAGCAGGCCGATTATTACCGCGAGCGGGACGGAGATGGCGGAAAATACAGCTGTGTTTTTTGCGGCCTGCTGGAATGCCGTGTTGGCGATTAAATTCTTGAAATTGTCGAGAAATACGAAATCACGTTCTATGGGGCTGGAAATCATCGAATAAAAAACAACGACGCCGAAGGGAACGATATAGAAAATGGAAACGCCCAATATACTTGGGCCCAAAAAGGCGGCTCCGCCGAGCCATTCCTGCCAGCGGCGGTTTCTTTTTTCCATTTTCCGTTTCATAGCCTGTTCCCTTCGCCGCGGTTCCGGGGGCAAAAGCCCCCGGAAAAGCTTCAGATAAAATGTTTTGAGCTATCTCTGTTCGTTGATATAGATTGAAATTCGGTTCTGGATGATGTCTGCTGTCGCAACGGCCGTTTTCTCGCCCTTGAAGAAAGGGATGGCCTCTTCGTTTATTATTTTCAGAATCTCGGTATCATATGTGTAAGTTCTGGTGACAGAGTTGATAAAATCCATCACGGTGTCGACCTGCTCCTGCGTCATGGCGTATACATCAACTGAGGCGTTTGTCGCCTGATCGTAGTAGGACATTTTCGGCTGCCTGATCTTCTCGCCGGTCATCGGATCGGTGTAGTATTCGTCGGTCATGGCGACTTCAGCGAGCTTGTTGAGAGAATTTATGTTGGTCGGGAAATTCCATGTGTTGCTGCCGCTCTGATATTCCTCTGTGAGGTATCTGCGGAGGAATTCCCATGCGCCGTCTTTTTCCTTGCACTTAGTCGTTATGGCAAAGCCGCTGTTGAGCTGCATCGCGTGTCCGTCCCTCGTGTCCGTCGGGAAGCCCTTGAATACGATTTCGCCGCCGTATTCCATGAGTGAATACTGGAAATTCATGAAATCGCCGATATATGAATTCATAAGGAGCTGAGTGCCGGCGCGGAAGTCTGCATAGGAATCGCGGTAGCCCGATTCACTCTCTTTTTCCCAGTCAAATGTTTCGGGGAACTGGTTGGCGAATTCGAGTATTTCGGCAAATTCGGGGGTGTCGAAGCTGCATTTTCCGGAGGCCCAGTCGATATAGGAATCCATGCCCATCGAGAGGCAGGAGCCCAGTATGTCAGGCTTTGTGTAATAAAAGTCGAAAGGTCTCGCGCCCGGGTTGTCCGCGATTGCGGCACGAAGCTCGCCGAGCGTTATGCCGGGTTCGGAGCCGAGCTTGCTGACAAGGCCGACAAAGGTCGTGATGGAGAAAGAGCTTGTCATCTGCACGAGCTTGCCGTCATATTCCAGTATCTTCATGACATTCGGCAGGAAATCCTCGCGGCTCAGTTCGGGGTCGTTGTCGATGAAAGTATACAGGTCGTCGAGAAGGCCCTTGGAGGCGAACTGCTTGATGGGCATGTCGCTGCTGAGGAAGATGATGTCGGGAACCTTGCCGGATATGATCTCGGTGTTGAAGCGGGTCTGTGCCAGACCATAGGGGTCTTCCTCTTCATAGTCGATAAACTGGCTATATTCGGTGACGGAAATGCGGTATTTCTCGCTGGTCTTGTTGAATTGGATAACATCCGAGCGCACATTGTAGTCGAGCCACATGGTTGCCAGAGTTATAGTGGTGCGTTCCGGCAGCTCGGAATACGGGCGTTTTGTCAGGAGCGCGAACTCCATTTTTGACTCGTATGTAGTGCGGTCATAATTTTGAGATATGCAGAGAATTCTGCCGTCGGAGAGGGGCGCTGTTACCATCAGGTTATCCGGGTTGATGTCCGAATTTATCCAGTTTAGAATCATCGTGGTCTCGGTTTTCTCGTCGCTGCCGGGCTCAGGGAGCTTCACGCCGTAGAACGAGGAGCTGTCCGTATAGAAGAGGTCATACTCATCGTCGCCGGGCATGGCGTTCCATATATTTCCTGCGACAGGAATCTTATCTCCCCATTTGCGGGCTGCCAGATCGACAAATTGAAGCACCTGCTCAGAGCTTGAATCATCGTATTTCAGAACGCCGATGCGACCGTCGCCGAGCATCAGCAGGTTGTCTAGCCAGTTTGAGCTGTCGAGGCTAACGAGCAGGGCACCGCTGGAATCAAGCACCTTCAGGCTGTGCGTCATCATGTCGGAGCCATAGGAATAAGAAGTCAGATATATGTTGCCGTTGGTGTCCATCTGAATGTTCTGGACATAGGAATTTACGTCCGTGAGCAATTCGCTGGTGTCGATTCTGGACAATTCCGTTCCTGTGTTGTCGATGCGGCGGAGGAACATTTTACGTTCTTCCTCGGAGTAGTTGTAATCCTCATCCATCAGGTAGGAATTATAGTATTCCTGAATCCAGATGGAACCGCTCTTGTCGACGGTCATGTTCTGCACATAGCTGTCGCCCATCTTGCCCTCGGGAATCTCGGTCATCTTGAAGTTGGTCAGTTCCTCAAGTTCGGTTCCGTCGATGCCGACCTTGTAGAGCTTCGTGATTGGGCGGGAATAGTACTGCGGCATGGGATAGTCAACGTAATCCTCGGGAACCGGGAGGTCATGGGGAGTGTCCTCTCCCTCGCCCTGTTCTTCACCCTCGGTGTCCTCGCCCTCGGCCGAGTCATCATCGCTATCTGCGGGGACCGCGACGCTGACAGTGCCGCCGGAGCGAATCATGGGGGCGGAGACCACCATACCGCCGCCGGAGGATGAAACAAAGGCTCTCGGCGCGGCGGCGGGAGACGGGGTGGAGGCGGACTCGCTGTCCTCCTCGCCGGTCTCTTCGGAATCGGCCTTGTCGCTTTCGGTCTCTTCGCTGTCCGCTTCGTCGGTATCATCAACAGGCTTGTCTATATCGGTCGCGGTAGCGGGTCGCGGCAGGACGGAGGGAGGCAGGTCGCCGAAGTCTACTTCCTCATATACTGTTGAGACGAAATAGAGCGTGTTGTCGTGGTATGTCACTGAGCGTATGTCGGTGATATCCCCATCCAGATTGAAGTATTCGGGAATATACGCAAATTCTGGCAGTTCCTCTGTGGGCTGGGCTTTGCCGTTGCATCCTGCCAGAGCTGAGACCGATATGATGGCCGCCAGCGCCGTGGATGCGATTCTTCGGAAAGTATTCTTTTTCATTTTGTTTCCTCTCATATGTTTTTCGCGTGGTATTGGAGCGCCATTGGAAAAGTCCAATGCGTAACGGGGCTTTTCCCGTCAAAAAATAAGTTTTTTTGACGGCTTGAAATTCCAATCCGGAATTTCAGACGAAACTCACGCGCAAAAGTTCCGCGAAGTACCTCCGATATTCAAAGGATAATCGGGAAATGCATAATATTTCGCAAAATCCCGATTACATTTTGATGACAAAAACTCAATCCATGTTCCCGGTCGCGTACATGAGCGCAGTGAGTGCGGCAAGCGGAGCGGTCTCGCACCTGAAAATGCGAGGGCCCATCGAGCAGATGGTGAAGCCGGAGACCCGCGCGATGTCCGCCTCATATTTTTCAAAACCGCCCTCGGGGCCGGTTATGATGGCGGCGGATTTCGCGTCTGCGGCGGAGCCGATTGCGGCACTGAGCGGGATGCGGTCGCCTGTCTCATACATGAAGAGTTTCAGGTCGGCTTTCACCCCGATGTCAAGAGCCTCCGCGAGGCTTGAAGCGGAACGAACCTTTGGAATAATGCCGCGCCCGGACTGCTTTGCGGCCTCCCCGGCGATGCGGCTCCATCGCTCAACCTTCTTTGCGAGGGACTTCGCGTCGGGCCGGGAGACGCTGTGCTCCGAGAAAAAATAGACGATTTCGTGAGCGCCCGCCTCTGTGCATTTTTGGGCGATGAAATCGGCGCGGTCCCCCTTGGGGAGAGACACGAGAACAGTTGTGTTTATTGTGGGTTCCCCGGCGGAGAGGCGTTCCTCAATCAGTTCGGCCTCCGCGATGTTATCGCCGAGCCGCGACAGGCGGCATTCGTAATCTCTGCCCTCGCCGTCGCAGATGATGAGGCGTTCGCCGAGCTTTATCCGCAGAACCTTTATGTGATTCAGGTCGCTGCCTCGAAAAACCGCGACCCCGTTGCTGATGATATTTGATCCCGACATAAAAAATCTGGGCATGTCAAACCCTCCGTAATCATAAATGTTCAATTCGAAAACAATCAATACATTTTAGCATTATCGCACATGGGGCCTAAAATATCAACCGAATCGGCCAATATATAGTTTAAAATTTGGTAACAATACTAAATATAGGCTTACTCCGTCAAAAAACCTGTTTTTTGACGGGTAGGGTTCTCGCGCTGAGGCCTCTTAACAAACTGGTATAGTCAATAAACTTGAAAAAAGCACCAACAAATGATAAAATAGATAAATGAGTTATGATAAAAAATATCGCCTCAGAGCGATAAGCTATTG
>JGI994J12354_10006089_pt1 | contig 10176 bp, 10 predicted proteins | sample IntmicLarv3ML3BL_FD_12354 | JGI IMG/M metagenome (IMG submission 12354)
ATAAAATTTTGCGTTCACGAGTGATAATACTGGATTCATTCAATTTATCGGAAGAACGGTCAGGATTGAAATAATCGTTTATTCTCCATTTTTTGCAGGAGCGACATTCGTTTTGATAACCAGTCATTTTGGCTTTATGTTTGTGAAATGCAGAGGAAGCAATAGTATCACCTACTGGAAGTAGCCTTTGGCAATAGCAACATTTTTTAAGAGGTATTCCTTCATCAACAATAGTACAAGTGAAGTTGGAAGATGATTTTTTGTTAGGTGTGAGAGATATATTTTCATGATCTAAATATAGTGTTTCAGGCATAAGATGAGGCAAATTCAAAGCGGAGCATATTTCTGTATTTGAAAGATTGTCTAAAACCTCATAATGCTCTAAATCTATAGTTCCATTGCTTAACCCCCATGTTTTTATGGAAGAACATTCAGCTGATAGGATCAGTTTGGCGGAGGTGAATTCGGTATCTGATGAAAAACAAAAGCCAATTCGATTCCATAGCGTATTTATTGGCTGATTGTACAAATGAACTAAAACATCGTCAAAATACAAAGATATTGTTAATGTTGTGTTTCGGTTCGGGAAAATATAACCACCAAAAGAAAAAATATCATCTTTTGAATACCCATCAAGGTCTGTATATACAAGACTATTATTACCGTGAGAAGAGAAGTTAAAAAGAAATACCTTATCATATGAAATTTCTTGATAGTCTTTATAGCTTGAATAGTCATCTTTGCGAAAAGTTTTTGCTAAGCGGCGCATTTGTCATCCATCTCCTTTTAAATAAAATATAAAATAAAGATAACATATAAAATACTATTTGTATAGATGGTGGGAGGGGGTACCAAATCTCTACAACTTTACCCATCGTTGACCGCCGCCCCCTATCACGCGCATTTTCGCATAATTAAGCAGGGGGGATATGAAAATATCGCAAAATATGCCAGTTTCCCTTTAATATGGCGATTTATGACAATTATCTTTTGCTAAATAGTTTGATTTATTATGGAAATATGAACCTAAATGCGGTGATTTTGACAGAAATTAAATAAAAGTCCACAGGATTCTCATTAGGAATCTTATGGGCTTTTATGTTGTTATTTATTCGATGGGGCAGCTTGTGGCAAGTAATATAGGTTATCTCTTATATTGGCTCTATAGGAATACCCTATATTACTTGCCACATCTTGCCCCAGTGTGAAAATGGTAGTGGAATTTTCCTATTATTCTTTGCCGGACTTAGTGGTCCATGCCCAACTATCATCATGCTGTTCTTGAAGTTTTCTACGATAAGCCGTCTTTGATTTCCTGCGATTACGTTCCTTTTTACATTCGATATCGTCACAGTATTTTTGTCGATTCCCATTTTTAATGAATAAACTACCGCAACATTCGCAAGTGCCGATTCCGACTTTATCGCCATAATAAGTCGGATAGTCACTGCTGATGGAAACATATTGCGACAGGGTAAATCTGGCAGCATCAAAAACGGAAGCAAACCCGGGCATTATTTTCATCTCGCCATTTTCGTCTAATATCAACTTCATAGAGAATACATCCATTTCGTTTAAGAAGTTATCTATACCCATTAGCTGTTTGTCTTGAGGAAGTTTGTCAAAATCGACATATTCACTTGTCCACGTGATGTGTGAAAGGTCAGAAGAAATATCAAGTTTCTCTAGGCACTTTTTGAACATCATAATGAGGTGTGTATCACGATATAGTTTCTCTAGGTCTTTTCTTATTGTATTGATATTAAATGAGAATAAATCAATTACATTTGTATCAAAATCCCATTGTTCTACGTCTTCGTATATATTCCATTTATATTCTGCAATGGGGCCATATTGGTAGTAGGGGTGTGCATACTGCTTGCACCATTCGACAATATCATCGGCAGTAGCATAGTCATCCATTCCACGTGTCTTCTGGTACAGGTTATTAAGAGAAATCCATAATTCTCTCCCGTCTAATCCATATCCCCGATTTAATTTAGGAACTTCCCCTTTCGCAAGGCATGCGTCTACTTCGATATTGCCTTGCCTTTCTGCTATCGCGTAATTTCTAAAAGTGGCTGTCAGCCTTGCACTGGCACTCATCTTTCCTAAATCAAAATCCATACCCATATCAATATTCATCTATACCTCCATTCTTACCAATAGAACATTGTTTTGCTGTCATATTTTACCGATAGAAAATAGTCTTTGGTAATATTATAAAGTATACTGTGATAGAAAACAAGAGCAAATCATGTTTTACATCAAGCAAAGGAGGAAGGCTATGGATAAAGTTACGATGAGTGTACAAGAGATGGCGATGCAAATGGGTATCAGCCTAAGCAAGGCTTACTCATTAATAAAGGAGACCGATTTCCCAGTGATACATGTGGGCAAGCGAGTGTTGATTCCTGTAGTGGAATTTAAAGCGTGGTTATCTGCAAGAGCCACAGAAAAATGAAGCGTTGCAAAATAATCGAGGAAGGAGGAGAAATGGATGTATGAGAAACTTCCAGAGCAGTTAAAAAGAGATGGGCGTTTTTGCCTTTGGAAATATGAAGAAAGAAACGGACGAATGACAAAAGTTCCCTATCAAATTAATGGGAAGAGGGCGAGTAGTGCCAATTGTAATACGTTTTCAGATTACAAGCTTGTAATTGATAGCTTAAAAGGGTTTGATGGCATAGGCATAGGAGTATTTGATGATTTTTGCATGGTGGATATCGATCACTGTATATTTGATGGAACACTGACACAAATGGCACAAGTTATTGTAGATGAGATAGATTCATATACAGAAATAAGTCCATCAGGAACGGGTATCAGGATTGTTTGTAGGGTATCTTCCCTATCTTATGATAAGACCAAATATTATATCAACAATCAAAAACTGGGATTGGAAATTTATGCATCTGGGGTGACGAAAAAGTTTTGTACCATTACTGGGAACGTTATTAAAAAATGCGATGTAGAAGAACGAAGTGAACAGCTTGCTTACATATTGGAAAAATATATGCTTCGCCCAGTGGCAAAGAAAAAATCCATCAAAACGGAGAATCCGGAGAGTTATCTTTCGGACGAGTCCGTTATTAGACTGGCAATGGCTTCTAAACAAGGAGAGAAGTTTAAATCATTGTGGAATGGCGAGATACCAAGTGGGAAGTCACATAGCGATGCAGATATGTCGCTTGCGTGTATTCTAGCATTTTGGTGTGGTGGAGATGCCATACAGATGGATAGGCTCTTTCGCAAATCGGGCCTTATGCGCGATAAGTGGGAACGCATACAAAGCGGAACAACGTATGGTGCTATAACCATAGAAAAGGCGGCATCTCAAGCTGTGGAGTTTTACAAGCCATTTTCCAAAACATTAGCGGAAATGGATTTTGATGATACGTTACAAGTTTTGATTGAATTGGATGTTGCTAATAATCGTAGATACCCATGGAACGACAATGGTTCTGGAAGGCTATTTGCGGATGTGTATGAAGACATAGCAAGGTATGTGCCAGAGCGAAAAAAGTGGTACGTCTACGATGGAACAAGGTGGAAAAGCGATACCGGAGGTCTTAAAACGATGGAACTTGCCAAAGCATTAGCAGATAGCTTGGTTAGATATGCACTTACTATTTCAGATGAATATAAGCGAAAAGATTATCTTGAATATGCTACTAAATGGCAAAGCCGAAATTTCCGTAACATTTATATCAGTGATGCACAAAGCGTGTACCCTATTGCGATGTCGGAATTTGACCATAACATCTACTACCTTAACTGCCTAAATGGAACACTAGATATACGAACAAGAGAATTTCATCCGCATACGGCAAAGGATAAACTAACAAAAATGGCGAGGGCTTCTTATGAGCCAAAGGCACAAAGTATTCGTTTTGCCAAATTTGTATCTGAGGTTATGAGTGGCGATAAGGAGAAAGTAGCATTTATGCAGAAAACTCTAGGATATGGACTTACTGGGGATACTCGTTATGAGTGTATGTTCTTTTACTATGGTGCAACAACAAGGAATGGCAAAGGAACGTTGATGGAAAGTACGCTTAATGTTATGGGTGATTATGGTCTGACCGTTCGCCCAGAAACGATTGCGTCTAAGGTATCGGTGAGTAGCCAAAATCCAACAGAGGATATCGCAAGATTGGCAGGGGTGCGTTTTGCAAATATCTCAGAGCCAAGGCGAGGACTCGTTCTAAATGAAGCACAGATTAAAAGTATGACAGGGAACGATACACTAAATGCTCGGTTTCTACATGAGAACAGCTTTGATTTTAAACCGCAATTCAAATTATATGTGAATACGAATTATCTGCCAGCTATTACGGACATGACACTATTTTCCAGTGGACGAATTGTCATTATTCCGTTTGATAGACATTTTAAGGAAAGCGAGCAGGACCAAAGTTTGAAGGCGGAGTTTGCGAAGCCAGAGGTGGCAAGTGCCATATTAAACTGGTTGATAGATGGATATGCACTTTTACAAAAGGACGGGATGGCACAACCACAAGCTGTGCGTGATGCGACCTTATCTTATAAAAATGATAGTGATAAAATACAGCTTTTTGTGGAAGAATTTCTTGAAGAAAATAGCAATGCAGAATGCAAAACATCGGCAGTATATTTGGCTTATCGCAACTGGTGTGCAGACAATGGATACTTTTCAGAAAATAGCCGGAACTTCAATCAAGCATTACGCACCATAGGAACAATCATTAGGAAACGCCCCAAGGGCGGAGGAGAAAAGACCACGCTCTTGGTTGGGTATCGGCTTTTATGCAGAGAATTTCTTTGTTAACAATATGGTCGTATCAGCGGGCAATTAAGAAACAACTAAAAAAAGACAAATTCAAAAAGGGCATTGACCCTAATACAATAAAATTCAAGGAGGAAGTATTATGATTAACAGTATGGAGTATTACAATGATTTTTGGAATAGTATGAGAGGCAGTAGGAATATTAGTAATAGCATCAATGATGGAAAAGAAACGAAAACAAATGCGTACTATTTGCCGACTACATCTAGCAAAAAATATATGGAAGCACTGCAAAAAGAAAGCATTGCTCGTCAGTTGGTAACAGTTGTGAATACTACAAGCGGTGACAATAGAATTCACACATCCGATTGTGAAGGCCTGGCCAATTGGGGTGAAGGTGATGCGGTGGATTTCCTTAGTGGTGAAGATGACTTTAAGCGTTTTGAAGTACAGGCATATCGGTTGTCGAAACTCGTCCGACTAGGCATGGAGTTTGCATCTGATCAGATATTTGCCATTGAGGACTATGTTATTAAAAAGCTTTCAAGAAGCTTTGGCAAAAGTGAAGAAATTACATTTATTAATGGAACAGGTGCAGGTCAACCAACTGGTATTCTACATGAAACGCAAGGTGCGCAAATTGGTGTAACAACTGAAAGTGCATCAGCAATTAGTTATGATGAGGTAATAAAATTATATTTTTCGTTAGATAAGAAATATCGCAAAAACGGTGTCTGGCTCATGAACGATGAAACGGCATTGGCACTTCGCACACTAAAAGATTTGGATGGGAACTATTTGTGGAGAGATAGTGATGATACTATTTTTTCAAAGCCAGTGCAAATTGTGGATTCTATGCCCTCTATAGGTGACGGACAAAAAGCAATTGCCTTTGGAGATTTCAGCCAATATTGGTTAGTGCAACGTTTCCCAGTAACTCTGCGTACATTGAGAGAAAAATTTATTATGAGTGGGCAGATTGGGTATCTTGGTTGTGAGTATCTTGATGGAAAGCTGATTCGACCAGAAGCGGTTAAGCTTCTTCAGATGGCAAAGGAGTGATTGGCGTATGGTTATTGAAAAATATGGCAACAATCAAACTAGGGCAGAATCTGCGATAGTAGCAATAAATGAAAAGTACACGCTCACTATTAAGGAAGCAGGAGCGTACTTTAATATCGGCACTAAGAAGATGAGAAGATTGGCAGAGGATAACATAGGCAGATTTGCAGTTTTTAGTGGAAATAGGTACTTAATTATCCGTTCCCAGTTTGAAAAATTCATCAATGATTCATCGGAGATATAAATACTGCTTGTGTGCCAAAAGTAGTTGACATTATGCATGGTTAGAGTGATGTATGGTATGACCTAAAAAGGTCTACCATATATTACGATTGGAGGAAATGTATGAAAGGAAAATTATCGCAAAAGGATATTTTAAATCCGCAAGAAGCTATTGAATTGTTTGTTTTAAGCCCTAGAAAATTTTATGCTTTATTAAAGGCAAAACCAAAAGAGATGTTCTTGGCAAAATACGGAAGCAGAAATTTGATTATTCGCACTGAGTTTGAGAAATATTTACAAACACATTCGGAGTTGAGAAAGCGAGGGTCATATGGCAACTAGACGAGATTCAAAACATAGAGTTCTTAGAAGAGGAGAATCTATTCGCAAGGATGGGAAATACCAATTCAAATACCATGTGAATGGGAAGCCACACTTTGTGTATAGCTGGCGACTTGAACCAACAGATAAGCTACCAGTTGGGAAAAAGCCATGCTTGTCACTTAGGGAACTAGAAAAGCAGATAGGATATGACCTTGATACATTGGCTGATCCGCTGGGCAAGAACATGACGGTGGAAGAGTTAGTACAGCGATACTTATCAACGAAGCCGGCAGTTAAACCTAACACGAGAGCAAGTTACAAATTTGTGCAAAATCTTCTAAAAAAAGAAACGTTCAACAATAAGAAGATTTCACAAGTCAAGACATCAGATGCCAAGCTATTTTTGATAAAGCTTCAGCAAGATGGAAGAAGGCATAGTAGCATCAAATCAGTAAGAGGTGTACTGCGACCAGCGTTCCAATTAGCGGTGGACGATGATATCTTATTGAAAAACCCGTTTGGCTTTGAGATGGCAACAGTAGTGGTGAATGACAGTGTGACAAGAGATGCGGTATCGAAAGACCAGATGCGAAAGTTCTTAAAATTTATACATGATGATAATTGCTACTGCAAGTATTATGAAGTGATTTATATTCTATTTCATACAGGGATGAGAATATCAGAGTTTTGTGGATTGACGCTTAAGGATATAGATATGAAAAATAGAATCATTAATATCGACCATCAGTTACAGCGGATTGCGGAAGTGAAGTTGTTTATAGAAACAACGAAAACAAATGCTGGAACAAGAAAGCTGCCGATGACAGAAGATGTATTTAGATGCTTTCAAGCGATACTTGAAGATAGAGAGAAACCACGGTTTGAGAAAATAATAGATGGTTATACGGGATTTTTGTTTTTAGATAAAAATGGCTTACCATTGGTGGCTATGCATTGGCAGAAGCGGTTAAATCATATGGTACAACGATATAATGATATCTATCGAGTGCAAATGCCTAATATAACCCCGCATATTTGCCGGCACACTTATTGCAGTAATATGGCAAAGGCGGGCATGAATCCAAAGACGCTTCAATATCTAATGGGGCATAGCGACATAGGAGTGACGCTTAACACATATACGCATATGGGCTTGGATGATGCCGCTGACGAACTTAAACGCATGGAAGAAGTGAATAATGCCAGAAAAGAGTTGGAAAGAGCGGTGGAGGGTAAACCGATATCCCAGAAAATGTTTAGAGCAATTTGATATAGAAGGAAATGTGTGCCCTGCTTCGGTGGAGCATTTTCTATTACTAATGGCATTGGATTTATGGTATGATAAGGTATCATATAGAGTTTTCAATCGGCAGGGGTATCTATAGACAAAATTCTGTATAAGAGGGATAAGTCTGTATCGAATTCGAGAAACTTTGAGGGAGATCAAATGAGTAAAGACTTTCAAATCGCAAAAAAAGAGTCTGTTAGTACATTGAAGCAGGCTGATATATACAATAGTCCACCAGTGCAAATAATATTGGCAGGACTGGGTGCAATTCCGATAGTAGGTGGAGTAGGCGATGTAATAGCTACAGGAATAGGGGCGAAGCTAAATAAAAATAAAAACGAAAGATTGACAAACGTTTTGGAAATAATAATGTCTGACAACACCATTACATCTGATATGGTAGATGGAGTTGAACCTATTATGGCTTTTGCTAAAATGCTTAATGTGGCAATAAAATTGATAACGAATGACAAATTAGAATTTCTCGCAAAACTATATAAAAATCTGATTCTGGGAGAGAATAGGGATTATAATCAATTTGAAGAATATCTTGAGAGGTTAGAAAATTTGTCGTATCGAGAATTGCAGATTTTATTTTCATTGCACCGAAATAAATTATCTTATCATGATGAAGAAAAATTGGTGGAAGAGAAAGAGGAACAAAGGAAGAAGGCTGAGAAGGAAAGAGAGGGGAAAGCACCTAATGCTCCATATGTATCAGACTGTAACGAGCAAGTAGTGGAACGTTATAATCAAACAATAGTTCGTAAGTGGGAAGAATTTGTCGCAGAAGTCGCACGAACATGGAATATAGATGATGATATGTTACACTCATATTTAACAGTGCTTAGTAAGAGTGGGTTTTGTATGCAGTTTAAGGAAATGGAAATGCCAATGAATGTGGAAAGAATGTATTATGTTACAAAGTATTATGAAAGTTTTCGCAACAAGACAAAGTAGAGTTTATGGAGGGATGATTATGGAACATAGGAAGTGGTCTTCTTTTTCAAATTTCTGGAAAGATGTTCAGAAAAACAATAGAGAAAAACGTGAGGCGGAATATGATGATATTGCCAATTATGAAATGTTCAGGGGAATTGACAAAACGATTGCAGCTCTGCGCGAGGTTGGGATAGAAAATGAGAAAATCATATATCTTTTGCAAAAATATTGGGATTTGCGTCGTAGTGAGGCCGAAGAATTATTACAGCAAGAAGAATTACTAGATGAATAAACGCATGAGAATAATTAAAACATCGATTTTCATACGTACACAGCCAGTGGTTATAGAAGAAGAGTAAGGGATACTATGATTCGATTTATAGATTTTATTAAAGCCCCAGATGGTAAAAGGACAAAAATCAAATTCAACATGAACCCAAGTGATGCTAATCGCCCTGCGTGGGATTTGTTACTCAATGATGATCCAGAATGGCTTACTATGAACAGATGGAAGAAGAAACAACCTAACCATAATCTTAATAAAGCCGATTATTTAATTGCACTTGCACAATATTACCCATATGGACCACAATATTTCATATTTGGTGGGATGTTTAAAGTGGAGAAAATCGTGCCAGAAGTTTTTGATGCACCGGGATATAAGTTAGAATTGATGGATAACTATAAGGAATATATTAAAAGATTAATCATAAAAATTGATAAGCCTATTGGCTGGGATTTATATAACCGAAAATATGACAGTATTCAAGAACAGTTAAATCCAGAAATTTATGAGCTTGCACCAGATACAAAACTGGGTCATTTTCCAGGATATCAAAATGTTAGTATAAGCCACAAAGATATGCAACAAATAGTCAATAGAGATGAACCCAGTTGGAAAGAAGCGTTGTCCAATGTAAAAGGGATATATGTGGTTACTGATACACTAAATGGGAAGTTGTATATTGGTTCGGCATCTGGTAATATAGGAGGTCTTTGGCAGCGATGGTCTGCCTATGCAACGCTCGAAAATTTAACGGGCGGAAATAAGGAGTTTTGTAAAATAGTAAAAGAAAAAGGTAGTGACTACATTATCAAAAATTTCAAATACTCCATTCTGGAAATATTTGATACTAAAGCTAAAATGGAGACAATTATTGAAAGAGAGAGTTATTGGAAAAGTGTATTTGAAACGAAAAAGAATGGAATGAACTACAACTAGTTACCTATACATATTTTTTAAAACAAGATACAATTTCAAGTTTAAATCGCAGTAGTAAACACCCCTCATTTTGACTACGTTTTTACTACGATTGACGGCTTCAATATGCCAGACTTTGCTTCGTTTTGCAATTTTCGCCATAAAATCGTCAGAAACCAAGAATTCTACAAACCTTGCAAAACAAGCCAAAGTACGGCAAATAAGAGCATTTCGAGAGGAGAATTATAAATGATTAAAATACTTTTTGTCTGCCACGGCAATATTTGCAGGTCAACGATGGCGGAATTTTTATTTAAAGATATGGTGAAAAAACAAGGCTTGGAAAAAAATTTTTATATTGCCTCCGC
>JGI994J12354_10006090_pt1 | contig 10175 bp, 8 predicted proteins | sample IntmicLarv3ML3BL_FD_12354 | JGI IMG/M metagenome (IMG submission 12354)
TAATTTATATCATCAACATATTTCTTCAAATCAGCAATTTGTTCTTCCGTAATGTTCAGACCCAATTCGCGTTCTGCTTCCGCAAGTATGACCCACAACAAACGCCAAGTTCTGAATTTATTTTCAGGTGAAAAAAGATATTGCATCTCTTCACTTGCATATCTTGATTGTAAAGGTGAATGATATCCTTTCATGAAAACCTCCAAAGTGTCTCAAAAATACAATTCATTATAGCACGCATACCCATTGTTTTGAAGTCTTTTAATCATGCTTTTTTTCATTCTTTCACATTTGTTTTCTCTATCTATGAAAATATTTACATTTCTTATTTTTCCTACGATAAGATACACCCCTTTACAAAAAAAAGAACATTTCTGTTCTTTTACTTTAATGGAATATATCCTGCCTGTTCAATGCAGGATTGCCCTTCTTCACTGAGCATCCAATCCATAAATTTGCCTCCAGTTTCATTAATATCTTCCGCCCGAATCACAGCATAGTATTTGGTTGACAATGGATACGTTTCATTGCGGATATTCTCAGGTGTTGGGGCAATTCCTTCTATCTTTAGCACTTTTATGTCGGGGTTTTTATATAGGTTATCAATATAGAATAAATAAGTATACCCAATACTCGGACTTTCATTTTTATATTCTGCAACTGCCTCTACCAATAAACTCATTGATTCCATTACTTTTACTCTAATCGGATCCGCCATTGGAATATCCTGCATGACCAACTGTATCATACCTGTTTGACTGCCAGATCCTTCTTGCCTTTGGTAAGCAACGATTTTCTCATCGTTTCCGCCAACTTCTTTCCAATTCGTAATTTCACCCGTATAAATTTTTTGTATCTGTTCAATGGTCAAGCTATCCACGGGATTATCTTTATGTGTAATAAAGACAAAAGCATCATGACACACTGGTTCTATGATTAACTCTACTCCTGCTTCGGCTGCAATTGCTAATTCTTCTTCTGAAGGATGAGTGACAATAATTAAGTCAATTGCCTTCTCATTATCCATCAAAACAAAGTGACCATCTTCATCATAAACAACACTACCATAGGAGTTATCTCCATGAATCAATCCCATAAAAGCCTTGTGCGTGGAGTTGAATGCCACAAAAGAAACTCCTTCTTTCTCATCATCCATCTCTAAATGTTGCCAAGCAAATTCATTCGCCATTGTTAAAGCAACGGTAGAACCATCAATTCTCGGATAGGTCCCGTAATGGCGATATTTTTGCTCTTCAATAATGTATGTATCACCTAACTGAAACTTACTGTTTTTCACAATCTGTTTCCAATCTTCGCTCTTTCTTATCGCTTCATTGATATAAGAGTAAGAATCTAAAATGTCTGATTGTCCAAATGTTACCTCATTATCTGGGTTTGTTTTAATTTGCTTTGATTCCGAAAGTATCTTCCAAGCAACAACCAATAAAATAAAAAGTATAACAACAACACTTATAAGCTTAAAAACTTTATCTTTCTTCATTGTGTTACCTCACTATTTCTTATTTATCCTTATTCCTTACTACCATTTTTCATAATGAACTTTATCTTCTTCATAACGATCCCTGCCTGCTTTTTCTTCTGCGGGATAACCAACAGCAATCAATCCAATAGGAACAATCTTTTCTGGAAGTAGGCAAAGATTAGCGAGATTATGATAATATTCAGAATCCCGTTTCATACCACACCACACTGCTCCCAATCCTAAGGCATGGATAGTCAATAACATGTTTTGTATTGCTGCGGAACAATCTTCATACAAATAGTCCATATCTTTCTGTGCTTCTTCATCACCACAAACTGCAATCGCAAAATTTGCTTCCGCAAACATCTTTGTATAAGGGTTCAATTCTGAAAACTGCATCATCCTGTCTTTATCTCTTACTATGACAAAATGCCAAGGCCGTGCCCGACGCGCACTTGGGGCACAAAATCCCGCATGTAATATTGTTTCTATATCTTGTTGTGATACTTCTTGGTTGGTAAAATGACGAATACTTCTACGATTAAAAATTGCATCCATAACTGTCATTTCTGAATTGCTATACACTCTGTTGCTATCCATTCTAAATTCCTCTTTTCTTTTTTTATTACATCACTATTAGCGCAAAATTTCAAGTTTGTTTATTACTCAATCTTATGAATATTTGAAAATTATTTTGTATATTAAAACCACAAGTGAAGCTGGCGCATAAACAACCACCATAATAGTGAGAATCTGCGTTCCCATGAATAAAGACATAATTAAAAACATCAGTACAGGAATGACTACATAAAAGATAAGGTCGGGAGACCAGAAAGGTTTATTGAATTTCAATTGTTTCTTTTTTATGTATTTAATATTTCCATAAATATATAAATTATCGCTTAATTGATCCTGTAAACGATTCAACTCAGCCATCAGTCTCTGACAATATTCTTTTCCCTCAGCCCCATAACAGAGATAGTCAGTTAAGATTTCAATAAACTCTCTATTCTCTCGATAGGCAAGATACTCCTTCGATTTAAAGAACTTTTTCATCCGACTATTCCTTCTCGTCCATTTTCGTAACGCCTTACTGAATTTCACAAGTAATGGCTCTGATTCTTTTAGTGTCTGGGTTAACCATGACTCTATAGTAATTGGTTTTTGTTCTGCTCTCTCTAGCTCAATCTCAACCCCTTCACTAGGGTCAAGATAGGAGAACAATTCATCATCCACAGCATAAGCACAAGCCCAGCGATAAAGTTCTTTCAATTCAATGAATTCATTTGGTTGTTCTTCTGGATCTACTTTTTTTGCACATGTTAAAAAAGCACTTTTAATTACCGTCATATCTCTAGTAACTTCTATTCCTAATCCTTCCCAAATCGTCTTTGTTTCTTTTTCATCATTCATCATTAATTACCCCCTACAATTTAATTAGAAAAAACTTGTATTACAATATCCAAAGTTTCTCATTCCTTAAAGAAAAACTTCATAGCCAGCATAAAAAGTATTACCAGTCCCATAGGAATTGCTATTAATCCAAGCATAGTTAGAAATCCATTCCATCCTGCAAATAGCGAGATAGACAGGAACATAAGAATTGCAAATGAGTTTGCTCTTAAATACTCGAGAATGGTCCCTTTTGGTATTTTCGCTTGTTCATATTTAACATAGCTAAAGGTACTATCTATATAGATATCGTGACCATATTTTTTATGCAATCTATTAATTTCTTTCATCAACGTCTTGTTGAATTCAAGTTTTCTTGTGTAATAACACAGAACATCAGTAAATATTTCAACAAAGTCCCTACTTTGACAATAGCGAATATATTTCTCAGAATTGAAATATTCTTTGAAAATCTTGTTGCTACTAGGTGAGTCAATCATTATCCTTTTAAACTCAATTATTAAGAACTCGATATCCTTTTGCATTTCCTCTAAGAGTTTTTCTATCTCTGTAAAAATACTATCTTCTCTATTCTCAGCAAGAAAGGATTCCTCCTGCGACATTAACTTTAATGTTGCAAATATATTTGCTCTTTCTTCTTCTTCAATAATTGGTTTTTTGCTTAGCTCTATTTCTTTTGCGGAAATAAAGAATTCTTCTTTTTCTGTCACTGCATAATCACAGGCTGCCCGATAGGCTCTCCTTAATTCCATAAACTCTTCAGGATGCTCTTCAGGATGTACTTCTTTAGAACGCTCCGAAAAAGCCCTTTTAATGAGCGCAATATCCTTTGTAGGTTCTATCCCTAGTATCTCCCAAATGTTTTTCACTTCGTTTCCTCCAAAATCAAACCTTAATATCTCCTCCCATATATTATTCCATAAAAAGCGATTCAGAATTGCAACAATTAGTATTGTCACCCAGACTTTATTAAATTTAATCTTTTACAAGATACTTAACTACTAATATAAAAAGACCAATTGGTACGTAAAATACAAGACAGAAATAAAGAACAAATCGTCTTATGGGTCCCGCAATTAAATACACAAGTAAAAAAATTGTTATTGAAGAAAAATAAGAATATTTATACGTAGGTATGCCCCTATTTTTTGGTAAATCTTTTTGGACATACTCAATAAACATGATATTTCTATTGATATAGAAATTGTTTCTAAATTCATACTTTAATCTTTGTATTTCGTCCATCAGTACATTACTATATTTCGCTCTTCTTGTATGAGTAACCAAAATATCTGTAAATATTTCTACCAGTTCCTCTTTTTCACAAAACCGCTGATATTGTTCTGATGCAAAGATTTTTTTAAACGCTCGTTTGCTTCTCGGTGAATTTATCATTATTCTCTTGAACTCGATGATTAAGGATTCAATCTCTTTTTGCATTTCCTCCAAGAGTTTTTCCACCTCTGTAAAAATACTATCTTCCTTATTCTCAGCAAGAAAGGATTCCTCTTGCGACATTAATTTTAACGTAGTAAATATATTTGTTCTTTCTTCTTCTTCAATAATAGGTTCTTTGCTCGGACTTCCCTCTTTTTTTGAAATGAAGAATTCTTCTTTTCCTATTGCCACATAATCACAGGCTGCACGATAAGCTCTCCTCAATTCCATAAATTCTTCAGGATGCTCTTCGGGATGTACTTCTTTAGAACGCTCTGAAAAAGCCCTTTTAATGAGCGCAATATCCTTTGTTGGTTCTATCCCTAGTATCTCCCAAATATTTTTCATGCATCCCCACTCATTGCTTATGATTCAATCTCATACAAGAGATTGTACAACTTCTCATAAATCACTTTTTCCAGTTCTTCTTTTCCTTTCGTTTGATAAATTTCTTGTAATGATAAGTAATCACTTTCCTCTATACCCAATGATTCACAAGAAAATTTAATTCGTAGAAAATCTTCACTTTCAATTACTGCATTTGTAATATCCGCATAAACAGAAACCAGCAGAAACCTCTCTTCATTTGGCTTATATTCATTGAGGATTTTACTTAAGTCCAAATAACTTATTTCTTCATTCAAGTATTGTGTTGTTAATTGCTCAAAGTCATTTAGCGATAATCCTAATTCTACAATTGTATTTTTCTTTTCATTCGATAAATCTTCTAAGCCCTCTGCTAAAAATATTGCTTTGTAATCTGGTTCTTCTTCTCTTTCAACACAGATCATAAGCAACGGATTATCTTTTTTTGAATCTGTATCGTCCAGATTATCACAATAGATTACATACTGATTCGTTTTATTTTCTATTTTCGCCAATTTTGCATCTGTTGTCTTCTTATTAATTTCATCTTCTAGAGAAGTAATATAACCTAGCACCTTCCTCTGTAGTGCATCATCATTTATTTTCGTTTTGTATCTTCTTGTTTCGAAATTCTGTTCCCCTAATTCTTTATAAGGTAAATCCGATTCATACCCGCTATAGAGGTATCCAAAAAGGTATTTCATAAAGAAAACTTCTATCTTCTCCTCCAGTGCTTCTTTTCCATATCGATGATAAATGGACTTTAGAAACTCATAATCATCTATATAAATATATAAACTGGAACAATTACCACTAATATAACTAAAATCTATATCATGCCGTATCGTTGCAGACAAATCTTTTTTTGGATCTCCTAAGAGGAATTCAATCATAAAAGGCTTGTAAAAAGAGAGTATTCTGTCTACTTCATCTAGAGTCAAAGTTCCTTCGTGGTATTCCGATTCAATTCTCAGAAATTCATCCATTGGCATACCGAAAGTTGCCAGAGCATACTCAAATTCTTCTTTAAATCCCATGTCAACTATTTCTTGATACCTTTGATTTTGCATTTCTTCAAGACTATATGAGTAAGTTTTCTCCACGTAATCTTTTATTTTCTCTTTGGAGATTCCTATTTCTTTACTCATCTTATCATTATTAAGGACAGTAGATGGACTCGTGATAAGATAATAGACAATATGATTATAGAATTCATCCTTATCTCTTGCTTCGTCTTTTTTCTTTTTGAACGCTGTTTTATGCAACAATTCCAATTCTTGTGTTTCTAATGCAACGATCTCATTCTCCCTCATTGAATTTCCTATCTCTCCAAGTACACCCACGATCAAAAATGCTAACAATGCTATGAAGATAGCCCGACTTACTCCTTTTCTTCTAAAAATAGGACGATTGCTATTCTCAATTATTTTTAAATCCACTAATCTTTTTTTGATTAGCTGATCTCCTTTGTGTTTTTGCTGAATTTGCGTCAGTCCGGAAAGAACTCCTCCCGTAATCAAATGATGATGTTCCCTATTATTCAATACATCTAAAAAAGTGATTGTCGTATCTTTTTCGCGGATGACACGATAAAACTCTTCACTATGGAATAGTTCATACCAATATTTATTCGATATGAACTTCTTCCCTCTCAAATTTTCTTCCACTTCCTCAAAAAAACGATTTTGTTCTTCCCTCTTTACAATCAAGTGGTCCAATGCATCAAAGTCAACAATTGTTTCTGTTGTCTCGGCTTTATCTACACTTTCTTTTCCTACTATCAACACTTCATTATTATTCGAAGTAAGAGTGCGCTCTTTCCAATATGAAGTCCTACTTTCTGTTGTTTGAAAAGAACTCTCCGTATAGCCAGATTGATTCACTCTAGCATAACGCAACGCCGCTTGATATGCTTTTCTCAGTTCTAAAAAACCCTCGGAATCATCTTCAGGATGTGTTTCCTTCGATTTTTTTGAAAAGGCTTCTTTGATTTCCTTTTCATCAGTAGTCGCCTCAATTCCTAGAGTCTTCCAAATGCCTTTCATATCAACTGTAGAAGTCTTTCTTTAGTCCTGTGTCATATGCTTGATAAGAATCTAAGAAGTCAGAAAACTCTCTACGTGCTTTTTCCCTTGCCACTAAGTTCAGTCCATTATATTCTCGTAAAAAGTTCCGAAGTTTCTCGAGTACAAGATTTTTTTCAAATTCAGGAACCTCCTCATAAATACTCTGTGCTCTTGCTTCTAAATATTCCTTTTCAACATCATCATTGTTTTCTTGTTTGATGCGATTTAATACTGCCATCCGCTCATTAATTTCATTCTCATTTAGTTGGTGATTCATAACTATTAATTTTCCTACCTTTTTTCCTGTGTTTAGGCTCTCTATTTCAACATCAAGCAATCCATTTAAATCATAAGTAAAGGTTGCTTTGATCTTCGCTTCCCCTGCAGGTAATGGTGGAACATCAATACTAACTTTATCCAATTTCAGATTACTTGCAGCTCGCATGTTTTCTCCTTGATAAATCACAAAATTAACCTCTTCTTGATTGTTGTAAACCGTTTCGTAGTAATTCGTTCTTGAAGCAGGTAACGAGGTATTCCGCGGAATAATTGATGAGAAACTCCCATCATTTATTCCTGTTCCCAATGAGAACGGACAGATATCTGTCAGTATCATATCCTTGATTTCCTCACTCCGCCCCTTGATCCCTGCTGCAACACCTACACCATAAGCAATTGCTTCATCAGGATGAATGGAATCTTCAGGTTCAATGTTTGTTAAGTGTTGAATATAATCTTGAATTATTCTGCTTTTTGTCGAACCTCCCACACAGATAATTTTGTCAATATTCGTGATGTGCTTATTTCCATCACGCAATACTCTTTCTAGTGTTTTACGTATTTTTCCTAATATCTCTGCACAACAAATAGCAACTTTATGATGATCAAAACTACTTTGATATGTTTGCTTATTAATTATCATCTCTACCTTTACTTCTTCTTGTTCTGACAATGCTATTTTAGCTGCTTCAATTCTTTTCTTTAGTATTGCCAAATCCTTTTTACTGATTCGGTTCTTCTCTAAGTCATTTTCTTTTAAAAACGCCATCAGTAATGCTTCATCAATATTATCACCACCTAAGTGGTTATCTCCCGATACTGCAAGAATATCTACAATATTCTCAAAGATTTCAACCAGTGAAATATCTAATGTACCACCACCAAAATCAAAGACAATGAACAAACCATCTTCATCTTCTTTTTCCCGATAAGCAAGAGCTGCTGCAGAAGGTTCATTCAAAATACGATCTACTTTTAACCCCGCAAGTAATCCTGCATTTCTCGTAGCTACACGTTGTAAATCATTGAAGTATGCAGGAACACTAATAATCGCTTCCTGCACTTCTTCTCCCATATACTTTTCCGCATCCTCTTTCAATTGTTTCAAGACAAAAGAAGACAAATCTTCTGCCTTGAATTTATGTTTATTCGCTTTGAAAACTTCTTCGCTTCCCATAAATTGTTTATAACTGGAAAACGTGGTTTCTGGATTAGAAATTAAGCGTTCCTTTGCAATTTTACCAACTACAATGGTGTCTTCTTCCGTGATAGAGACCACAGAAGGAGTCAATAATTCTCCGAACTGATTGGGAATAATTTCTACTTTTCCCTTTCGATATACACTTACTAAACTATTGGTTGTTCCTAAATCAATTCCTATGATTGCCATAACTGATTTTTCCTTCTTCTTTTTTTTAGTATATCATTTTTTTAAATTACTTAAAATGCAAAGGGATATTTCCCTTTAAAGAAAATACTACTGTAGAAAGGACGGTATTATGAAAGCAATTCAAATTATGATTGGATGTATTATAATTCCATTTTTATTATTACAAAAAAGTCCTACTGTTTCCGGAATGAAAACGCCGCCGCATCAAAAAATGAATACTTTTATTCTACGATAAAACCACAGGTCAATGAACCTGTGGTTTCCTTCTTTTTTCTTTCACATTAATAATAATATAGGACAGTATAAAGGTAAAAATCATTACTGATATAAAGCGGAACCATCCTTCTTCCCACAACAACTCTTGATTTATGTAGGATAACCCCAGAGGAATTAATTCCAAAAACATTGCATGCGTTAAGTAAAACCAAGTATTATATTCTCTGAATTTACGACTGACCTTCAAATGACTAAAGCGATCACTTTTCAGGAATTCAAAGAAACAAATCGTGAAAGGTATCTGCATAATCAATAAATTATAATTTAGGGGCACACTATTGTAACGCAATAATAAAGCTTCTATTAATAAAGCAATGAAACTTACGATGGACCATATTCCAGGATTTTTTATATGGAAACGACTTTGTTCCTGATGTAAATCAAATCCCAATGCCAGAAATATTAAAGCAAAAAAGATACCGTTTCTTGTAGTGTAGAACCATTTGAAATAAAATTCACTTGCTTTGTTGATAACAGGAATCATTTGGTATAAATCAATATAGGTTTCCGACAAACCAAAGATAAACAAGATTACCCCAATTATTAATAAGTATTTTATCGCAAAGCGTTTCTGAAAGAAATATAGAATAACTAAACCAACAATAAGCGCTGCTAAATACCAGAGATGAAAGTAACTGCCATGCAAGAATATAGCTTCAATAAAAATCCCCACACCTAGTAGTGGCGTAATGGTCCCTGGGATTATTTCATGTATTCTCATTAGGCCAAACGGTAAATAGATTACAAACCAAATGGCATATAAACGGATGAGAGAAAATATATATTTCTTAAAGTAGTCATTCCCTCTATCCTTTAAACTTTGCGCTAACAAATAACCCGCACTAATAAAAAAGAACGGGACTGATATTCTACCAAACACATTAATTAAAATGAAATTTGGTAATGGAAATTGTGGTCGCAATGGATTGGTATGATTAATAATAACCAAGATGGCACATACTAAGCGCATGATGTCCACTGCGGGATAGTATTTTCTATTCATAAAACTCCTAACTTATAACCCATAGAGTCTTATTTATTTTAACATATTTTTATTCATCCAACTTTATAAGCTAACAAATACTCTATCATAATATTCATTCAGTATTCTTGATGAGATATTGATTCATCTAGGAATTGATAACGTAAAAATTCAAGAAAACCACCAGTCAAACTGGTGGCTTTTTGTCAATGAGCTCATTATGGAATTTCAGTTCTTGTATTATTATTCGCTACAAACTCTCGTAGATATACATAGCTGAATTGCCTTTTCGAATTCTCCTATAACCCCGCGGTTTCGCTATAGTCTACTTCACCTTAACTCCGTGTTTATAGACATGTTCTACTTCCTTTAAACAACTAATATTCTCTAATGGATTTTCACTAAGAATGATGAAGTCTGCTCGTTTTCCCACCTCTATACTGCCATAGAATTCATCTTTTTTCACCATTTCAGCAGCAACAA
>JGI994J12354_10006091_pt1 | contig 10173 bp, 9 predicted proteins | sample IntmicLarv3ML3BL_FD_12354 | JGI IMG/M metagenome (IMG submission 12354)
CTTCAAAAGCCCACGCCCATACGCTGCTCTTGCCTTGCCACCTTGTTCCTGCTCCACAATCATATGACCAACTTCATAATAGGTTATACACATCGTCAAATCAGCAGTACATCCGATATGCGAACACGCTTGTTCTATAAGTGAAGCTACCTTGTCGAAAAAAACATTGTTCATTTTCATATTGTTTTACCCTCGATTACCGCACAATGTTGATATATCAGTTGTCCATTTTTCTTCACTAATCAAAATAACACATTATTAATCCTCTCCCGTTTTACAGGCCCATTTTTTCTCAGCTCGTTCATCAATAACCTTACGTTTTACGGCATAACATATACTCGCCAAATCTGGCATTAAGCGAAACGCATTAAAGCCGAGCGTGTCAAGATATTTCAAAAGATCAGGGCGTAAGTTTTTGTGAATTAAAAAAACAGAAGTATTCCTATTAAGAATATCCAGATGTTTCGCTTTATCAAGTGTATACGGAAACATAAAAAGCCCTTGTTGCATTATGATACGTTGGTTAGATTGGTTTGGATCTATAAAGAGAATAACTTGATCTCTTATTTTTCGTTGTTTCTATTTCATATCGTCCAATGTACCATTAACTCCATTTAGTGAATATACGCTCCGCTGTAAATTGTTTTTCCCAAACAAATCGGTCACATTGTCGATTGATTGACTTGCGCGAATTGCCAATGAGTCAGTACGTGTAAATTCTGTGTTGTAGATATCATCATTCAGAAGGATAGATGATTCACAAAGATTCTCTGAGCGGGATGCATAACGAATATAGTAATATTTATCGCTGCAAACGCGCATGAAGAAACAAACCACTATTGAACGCAAAATCACAAAAAAACGCGCAAGATGCAGACCAGAACAAGTAAAAAAAAGATACGCAATCATGAATCAGCGAATCTAGCACGAGATAAACTCAAAAATAGGTCATAATAATTATACATTGCAACAAAAAATGAACAACCAAGCGAACGATAGCAAAAAAGAAGAATATAAACCATATGACAGATAAATCTGACAACAAGCACGAGAAAAATAAACGGAAGAAATAGCGGAGAAGAACCCAAAAGAGAGCAAAGGAAATGACGCGAAAGAAACACAACGTGGTAAACTCAGTCATGAATAAAATTGCAAAAAGCGTTCAAGCAATCAACACCAAAGAAAAGTGCGGAGTTTGAACGCTTTAAATAAAGCTGACGAAACAAGCCGTCAGTAGCTAACCACTCCACTGCCCGTGGAAAGGATCAACAAGTTTTCAGAATAATAATCGCACTGCATCGGGTCTTGTCCGCCACAATAATCAGTAATAAATTGCTGATAGGCAGGCAAATCATAATAAGCGCCAGCCAGATCGGAAAATATCTCGCATCGAAGCATGACACCATCGTATTTTGGAAGATACCAGCTAAGCGAATAGCGGAGCCAAACCACTTTTGACTCTAAATGCTGGATATCTTTAACGAGCAGCTCAATAAGTCGGTAATAGTCTACGTTGGCAAAGCCACATTCATCCATTGAATTCTGCATTTTAAAGTTCACTTCCTTTGCTACCGACTGGAACGGCAAGCTCAATTAACCCCTTTGCTCGTTGCAGGCGCATATCTTGTGCTCCATTCATATTAACCAGAAGAGCATCCTCGTAAAACCGGCCGAGCAGGGCGGAACTCATTCGTTTATCCGGGAAATTGGCAGCCCATTCGTTGATATTACCATTGGAGGTTATGATGGTTGACTTACGACCATACCTACCATCAATAACCGAAAAGAAAGACTGGGCTGTATATTTGTCAAAAGATGCGAAAATGACGTCTTCAATGACGAGTACATCACAAGTTTGAAGCTTCTTAATATAACCGGATAGGCTGTTACCAACTCTTGCCTCCTTGAGTTCGATAGCGATATCATGGGCGGTTTTGTATTTAACGGAAAAGCCCGCCCGGATCGCCTTACAAGCAACGATGTTCACCAACAGTGATTTCCCTACACCAGGTGGTCCGGCAACGATGAGATTTTTTTGTTGTTTTACAAAATCGATATTTAATGCCGCTTCGATGGCACCAGGTTCAACTAAGGGATATGACTCTTTATCCCATACGAATGTGTCGGCGCTACGTTCCCTGACAATGCCGGCATACCGCATTCGATTGTTGAATTTCTTTTTCTCATCATCAGAACGCTGGGTGTTGAGTGCCAGATAGAAATTAGTGAGCATAGAAATGGGCATACCCAAATAAAGATTGGTGTCCGCCAGGCGCGGAAAATTCATTGCATGAAACTGTTTAGTGATGTCTTCAATCACGACGGAGGAGTCATCCGTCGCATTTTCTTGTTTTAAAGTCATAATATTTTATCCTTTCCAAAGAGCGTCATAAGCGGATGGGTTGCGTTGTTCAACATAAAACTCATCATCAAGCAGGGAGTTATCGATTTCCTCCACGCAATCGACAGTACCGTGATCCATGCCGGATTTATGAATCGCAGTTTTTGTATCAATGCAAAGTATCTGCTCAACTTTTTTTAAGGTAGGGCTGCCTGCGTCATTAGCAATATCGACGGCCTTGAGCAGTTTATCCCGCCCCACTTTATCCATCATGTGCATCAGCATGTAAAGCTGGTGACATTTTGTAGTTCTGGATTTACACAGTTTCCTGAATCTGTGTAACGCCGGAGGTAGAACTCCTTCAAGCAAGGGAAACGCGTTTTCTCTGGACCGGGACTTGATTTTTAAATCAAAGAGATAGTGTTCGGCAAATACCCGATTCTCCTCATCGAACAACGGCCTGTCGCATCCCCAGATTCGGTGACCCTTGTAATAGAACTCTACTCTAAACGAATAGGCGATAATCCCGATTTCCTTGCCTGCATACGGACGTGGAACCGAATAGGTATGATTGTCGAACTTGAAGAGCTGTTGATTGTTTACGCGAGCACTGTCGTGAATGCCAACCTCATAGCGCACAATTGGTAGTGGTGTCAGATGTGGTCTTTCTTCCAGAGTCAACTCCTTGACAGTCCCGGTACGATTGCCAACACGTCCGGCTTTTTCAATGTAATGCAGACATTCTGTCAAAAGCCTATCGTTGACTTCAGAAATATCGTCGACATCCATGATCGGTGTCAGAATACCACCGGCTGTCTTTGCGGCAACCTCAATACCGCCCTTCTCAGAAGGTTCGTTAGGATTGGCAAATTCTATCGTCATGCCATAATGGGCAGTAAACAGTTTAAATTCATCTGTCAGGATCGCTTGCTTGCCGTACCCCTTTTTCCTGGCGGTCACCATATTGTCCGTGAAAAACTTGCGTGGTGCCCCTCCGTAAAACTCCAACGCACTGACCAATCCGTCGATGAGGTTATATTGTTTTTCGTTGACATAAGCCTTTTTAAATGGCGTATACCCATACATCAGAGTCACACAGAGAATATGTAATTTAATTTCTCTACCGCGCACCCGCACTTTAGCCATTTTCCAGTCTACCTCCGCTGCTTGTGCAATGCCAAACAACAACGGTAACCGGGTAACAACCTGTCTTTCGCCGCGAATTTCCGCCCAATAGCGCCGGTATGAAGCTTCGCTGCGTGGATATTCGTAATGCAGATCGCGCCATAAGATGTGCCCATTGATTTTTTGTTTGTGCGTTTGATCGAACTGATGATCTTCACAGTATTTTCGCATAGCATTCATGATTTCCATCTTAGCCGTGCTTGCAGAAGGCTGCGATATATCCGTTTCAATGACATGAGTATTTGATGCGCCAGGTATGTGCGCGCCGTTACAATACTTGGCAACGGTGGTGCGTGAAAGCCCCAATCTTGTCGCAATAGCCCTTTGAGATACACCTTCGATGGTTAACCGCCGGATCTCACGATACAAACTTTCGTCAATCATCGGTGCTTCCCCCATTTTTACCCGGGTCAAAAAAAACCTGTACCCGTTGTTGTAGGTCTTATCTGAGTACTCAGATAAGACCTGTTATCTAAGAAGAATTTTTATCCGAGCAAAACTTGAAATGACGGCAAGGTTAAGCCGTTTCCAGAGTGGTTTACTCGGATAAAAATAAGTGCTCAAGTAGAACGATGCCTCCTTGTTAAGAACGCGATTGCGTCAGAACGAACATTTTCCTTAATCACCGATTCAGAATCAATGCTGTCCAACGCCTTACCCCGATCTCGTAAATATTTGTTTGCTAATTCTGGAGTTACACTTGCGTAGATTGCTGTAGAAGTGATTGACTCATGACCAAGAAATGCTCTAATGACTACGAGCGACTCCCCACATTCCAGCATGTGAACCGCGATCGAATGCCGAAATGAGTGTGGTGTATATGTCGATCTCTTAAAGATTTTGGGGTGTTCGATTTTCACCTTTACGATGTATTTCTTTACGATTGCCTCAACACACGATATTGACATATGCTCGTTAGTCTGGCTGGAAAACACATGTCTCAACCGGTCTGCCTTATTGGAGGAATCCAAGTTTCTACTATTCAAATAGTTTCTTAGCAATGTGGCACAGTTTTCAGGGATGGTAACCATCCTGACCTTTTCGCCCTTGCCATTGAGCCGGATGTTTGTTTCTGCCCCGAAATAAATATCGTTGACAGTTAAATCACACACCTCCTGGGCGCGAGCACCACTCGCGTAAAGGAAACTCAACAGCATCACGTCTCTCTTGCCAATATTACTTTTCGTATCCGGTGCGTTCATGATTATGTTTATCTCATCTTTTGTAAAATACTTTATGTCGGAATTTTTCGGCGTTTTCTTCTTGGGAATTTTCTTGACATCCGAGTAAAAGCGCAAAGCATCACTGAATTTACTCTTGAGCGCATACTTCGCAAACGACAAAATAGCAGCTCGTCTTAGATTGCGCGTTATCGGGGAACAGCCACGTTTGCGCTCCAACCATGCGAGGTATTCCAGCAAGATATTATCTGATAAGCTGGCAAACGTGACTTTCTCAGGCATCAATCCTTTTTCTTCATACAAAAAATCAAACAGGAGTTGAAATGCGTACTGATACGAGACTATCGTATTTTCGCTGTACCCCTTTATGTCCGGTAAATAAGACTCGAAAAAGTCTGCAAGAGAGGCAAGCAATGTATTACTCTTCATCAAAATTCACCTCCGGAAACAAATGCCCTAGCGCTGCATCAACCCTTTGGTGCGAGTGCGTATACATTGAGTGGTTAGAGCGCAAATATGTATCTAGGTCTTTCACGCTGCCATGCCCAAGATAGGCTGCCAAAAACGGAGATGTATCTTCGAACCGCCTACCATCATTATCAGATTTCAAGAATGATTTGAAAGCGAAGTAATGCCGGAGACAATGTGGGCAGGGACCGCGCTCCCGGCGGTGCCGCTTTGCGTAATGTATACCGGCAGCATCAAGAACGCTCATGAACCAGTCATAAAATGAGTGGTTCATGAAAGGTTCACCGGGATTACGGTGACTTTCAAAAAGGTAATCAGTGCAAATCCCATCAAAACGTATCATTTCCCTGTACAAGATCAGCAGATTGGTCAGGGAGTTGTCCATAGGAACAAATCGTTGTTTGCAGTTTTTGGCAGCAGGGATGAAAATGACTCCATTTTCAAGATCAACATCCATCCAGCGGATAGATCTGCCCTCGCCCAAGCGCAAACCACATCCATACAGAATACGCAATAGGATCGGGAATATTATAGTCGCGCGCGTTATCGCTTTCCTTGAGCCGAGATTATCGGCTACAGTAATCATACGCTCCATTTCTGAATCGGAAAAAATGTACGGCACGTAGTCCTTCCTCACTTTTGGTGTTTCAGGCCAGCTTGCCTTGATGCCCAGCGAGAGCAGATATTTAGAAAACCCTTTCACATGGCCGATGTTCGACGCTTTTGTCCTAACGCTCACATTTCGCGTCTTGACCCATTCGGATACTGTATCGGAGTCAACAGTCTTGTCTGCCAGCCCGCTACTCACCAGAAACCTGTCAAAGCTCCGTAAAGAACTCTGAATTTGGTAGATATACCTTCCCGCCGCTTGCAGCAAACTCAAATATCTTGTCATCTCGTCGGCAAATACGCTCCCATAAACATACCCCATCACGCATTACCCCCTATCCGTGCCTGCATATATTCAGCGAGACGGCCTGTTGGTCGCATAATTTCAATGGCACAAGAGCGTAGCTCATCTATGTCAATTTCCACGTAGCGCTTAATGACGAAGGGGTCTTCATGCCCTAGTATCTTTCTTACCGCGTCATAAGGAACCTTTTCCGCGACCAGTTCGCTCGCCAGTGTCATACGCAACGCATGGGCCCCGCGTTTGCGATTACCGGAGATAAGTCCTGAGTCTTTGAAATGCGCACTCACAAACGAGTATATAGCCTTCTCGCTCATCGATCTGATCGGCGATTTGAGGGAAAGAAATATGTTTGGGATGTTTGAAACCGGTCTCGCGGTGTAAATGTATAGCGTAAGTGCTTCTTCAATCTCCGGCAACAACTCCAGACGAAGCGGGATTTGCGTTTTTTCTTGCACAATGCTGATTGTTTTGGCAGCAAAGTCCACGTCTGAGAATTTGAGATTCGCAATATCACCGGATCGCAACCCAACTCTCAGTGCCAAGAGTGTGGCGGCTTTTTTTCTAATGCCAGATTTAGTTGATATGTCCATGCACTCCAAGAATTTCTCTATCTCGGCTTTTGTGTACACTGATGGGACGGGACGATTTCTCCTGACCGAAGGGACGAAACCGGAGTAATCGTACTGGATAACGCCTGTATCGTAAAGATAGTACATAAATCCTCTCATCGGTGAAGAAAAACCGTGTTTGTCACTTGCGCTCTCGAAAGCATCGTAAATCGCTTCAGGGGTAATGCCTGACAAACTGCTAATCCCCACAGAATCGAATCGCATTAGCGCCTTATGGATATTGTAGCGTTTCCGTTCAATTGTTGATTCCCGTAACCCATGCAATCTCATGGAATCCAAGTAATTAATCAAACCTCCCGCAAATTGTGCGGGACTCTCCCTACTGATTCTCTGCTTAAAAAATGCAAAATCGTCTTGTTCCATAAAGCAGTCAAATCTGCGCAACACATATCCCATTAACATCAAAACTCTGGTAGTATGTCGCCCAGACTTAACCGCATCTTTTAAGAAGGCCTTGCCGATATTGCGGGAATACCGGGTGTACCCTCGTTCGTGTATAAAATGGTCAATGCATCCGATAACCCACTTGTAGTCCCGGAGACTCGATTTTGTATACCCCATGTCAAGCAGGTACTGCATGAATGCAATCTTCGGCTCTTTAAGGCAACCGCTTTTCACAAGCTTTCGTCTTGAGTCAGAAAAAAACACTTGGTCATCAGTAATGGTGAACAAGAGTAGGCGAATCACAGTGTTGCGAACTCTGATGGTTGAATCTTTGAGTTTAATGTGGTTCGCAAGGAAATCGAGGTAATTCTTAATATCTTCCTCGCTCAACTCCTCGATTTTGCGATTTGCCCACTCAAGAAATTCGCAGGACATTCGCAAATACTGCTTTTGGGTATCAAGACTGAGACCACGCTGCTTTAGATCATCAGAATATCTCGATAGGACTTGCTCATTTGTCATCATTTTGGATTCTCCTTATACAATAAGATATTCGGCTCTGCCGTAATTTTATTGTATGAGGATTGTGTAAAGAGATAAAGGATTTATCAGAGTAAACTAGTCGGATAATATCTTAACTGTGCTACATTTTCAAGTTTTGCTCGGATAAAAATTCTTCTTAGATAATAGGTCAGTCAAGTTCTCGGAGAGCAGCATGGCGTCCGATGTACGAATGGTCACAGTTGAGATGTCTATCCGATCCAAAAGACCGGAAAGGTAGGTTGCATCATCTATACATCTTGTCATCGCATGCGTCAGTCGCGAACTGTCTGATATGTCCCTGCTCGTTCTACCGCGCCATTTTTGTTCGGCAGGAATTGCCATTTTCGGTGCGTGGATGATCCGATTACGCTCTTGAACACCGGTATCTTCGTTGAGATACCGGTTTACGAGATATGTAATATTTTTTTTACTCAGGAACTCATTTGCAGCAGAAACGGCAAACGGCGTTTGTACATCATCCGGCAACCGGGCAATTTCCTGTGCCGAACGCTGTGTCAGCCGCCCTTCTGTCACCATCTTCTGCACTGAAACGGTTAGCTTCCTGCTGAGATTTTCCATTCTGTTGACCCATGCGGGCGATTTGTCCAGCGCTTCGGTGATATACTTACGGGTAACGCTGTGCGTGTCTATTAGTCGCACAATGGCTGTGCTGACGGCGATCGCATCGGGTGGTTCGTCGAGTTGTACGGACTGCAGAGCAAATAGCAGTTCGTCAACTGCACCTTCCGTTTGTACAATGACAGCGGGTACCTTGACCGTCTTCTCTTCGAGACAAACCTCAAAAGTCGCTGCGCCGGTCAGAAGTGTCATGCACCCTTCTGAATCCGATAGGACGACCGGCTTGTAATAACCGCGAGCCTTCGAAATATCCCGCGCCCTTCCGACCACCTTTTTAGAATTCCCAAGATTTAAGCCTGGCATTCGTTTTATGAGTGAGGGTGAAACCAGTTCAAACCGACATTTTCTTTGGTTTTTCAAATATTCTTACCTCCTGTTCCGTTTTTGCGGTGCGTCCGGCTTAATTTGATAATTGACAAACGCCACAAGGGTGTAGTTATCTGAACGCAACCAAACAAGCGGCTATGCCGCATTCCACTTTGTTGTTCGTATTTTAAACCTGGGTACCGTTGCAAGGGTAGCGTTGAGTCACACTAAAAATCGATGATAGGTTATAGCCGCATCCAAAATGATGTCACGGATGCTTGTAATGAAGAATTTACGTATGTTATCTATCTGCACAGATTTTGCGAACTCCATTTTGCGTTGCACGCGCTTCGACCTCTTTGTACATAAGCGTTTCGGTCGTTTTCTATTGTCTCTGTTAACACCAGCGGTGGATATTGCTTCTTTCACCACTTTTGAACATTCTTGTGGAATGCAACGAAAAGCAAGGAGCACCCTTTCCGCATTGCCAATGCGTTCGGCGTGTTGGAACACAGTGTTGCCGTCGGCTTGACTGGCGCTGCCATTCTCCATTTCATAAAGCGTTTCTGCCAACGTACTGTTTTTTAACATTATGGGGACAAGGTCGATTAAATCTTTTGTGGACGCTGCTTCATGTTCTATGGCTGATAGGGGGTAATCTAGATGGAGATCTTCAACGAGTTGTTCCATTGCCTTGAGGTTGCGGCAAACCGTGCTTTTGTTGAAGCGGTCAATCCCGAATAATTTCGCTGTCGCTGTTGCGGATAGCTGTAGGCTCTTTTTTTCACTGGTATAGTAGTGCCACACTGAATAGATATTTACGAAAATGGGATATGGTCTTCCTTTGCTAACGAACCATGGGATTATTAATATCTTTTTACCGGTAACCGGATCGCTTACTTGTGGGAACGTGATTCGTACTTGGTGATGCATGTATTCTATTTGTTGACTGCTGAATGCGACTGTTAAACCAAGCTGTTCCCAATGGGTTATCATTTCTCCAGTCTTCTCACTTGTAAATACCTGGAACTCGGTCGTCTGTGACTTTCCTGTAAAAATGAACGCCTCCAGCTCTTTGCTGAGATCCTTAACGAGGATGAACATGGAATTCCCATTGTTGGTTGCTATGACCGTGGGAATCTTCTGGAAAATTCTTTTTAACACTTCTTGTGTTATATTCTGTTTTTGTGATATTGTCTTCATAGTAGAGGTCTTGTTTTTTTGATATGTTAGTTTTAGCAAACAAATTTTATCATGAAAAACGGAACTCTACTATTTTTATGCGGTTTTTACGGATTTATCGACGCTACTCTTCCCCAAGATAGAAAAAAACCGCCTCGTGACGGTCTCCATTCATTCTAATATTTATTTTTTCCCCATTAATTGGTTTATTCTGTTCGGTTTACACTTTTTCTACTTCTTTATTGTGTGTTTTTACTGGACTACTTTTTTTTGAGCAATTATTGCCAAAATTGCACACTATCTCGTGCGCGTTTGCATATCGCTCTGCTGATTTCAATATAACGGTATAAGTTTGCAATGCTTTTGCCCATCGGAACCCATTTTTTTGTTTCTACGATTTTG
>JGI994J12354_10006092_pt1 | contig 10172 bp, 10 predicted proteins | sample IntmicLarv3ML3BL_FD_12354 | JGI IMG/M metagenome (IMG submission 12354)
ACCGCGCAAAATCATTGCAAAAATTTATTAAAACATTGGTGGCGAAAAAAACGTATCGAAATTGAAAACGTACCGGAAACATCATACACGCAGGAATTGCCGTTTGATAATATTTTGAAAAACGTTTTATCGTTGCCGCATAAATATAAAATCGTTCTATATCTTTTTTATTATGAAGGCTACAAAACAAGGGAAATCGCGAAAATGCTTAATATTAAAGAATCTACTGTTCGTTCCCGATTGCGCGTTGGCAGAAGGCAATTAAAAATAAAAATCGAGGAGGATAATTAAATGAAAAAAGAAAATTTAGAAAATCAAGAAAATTTTAAAAATTTAATCAAAGCGTTTAATTCTATCTCTCCGAGTGAAGAGCAAAAAACAAAAATGTTAACTTCAATATTAGAATCCGGGGGGAAAATAAAAATGAACGGAAATACTTTTAATCTTAAAAAACGAATTTCTATACTGACGGCTGTTTTTTTATGTGTAGCATTAACTATTTGCGTTTCGGCGACAACAATTCCAAGCGTGAATCGGCTTTTGGCGTTTATAAATCCTGAAATCGCATTTATGCTTCAACCGATAGAATTAAGCTGTGAGGACGAGGGAATAAAAGTTGAAGTAATAGCCGCTATGAATGATGATGAACAAGTAATTATGTATTTGGCGGTGCAGGATTTAACGGGCGACAGAATAGATGAAACACTTTGGTTTAGGCAATTTTCTTTGACGGGCGCGAGTATGTCCGGTTACGAAGTCATTGATTATGACGAAACAACAAAAACAGCTTTGCTATATTTAAATTCAGGCGGCATGGAAAATTTAAACGGTAAAAAAATCTCCATAAAATTCGGAAATCTTTTAGGTAAATCGATACGACATTCAAACAATACCGGAATATGTATAAATGATATTCCCGAAATTCCCGATTCCGAAACGCTTCCTTTCGATTGGCAGGACGGCGGAAGAGGAAGAGGAGAAGGAGATGGAAGTGAAGAATTTATGTCACGAGAAACACTTAGAAATTTAAAAATCGGTACATTAGATATGCCGTTAAAAGATATAGACAACATGAGTATTTCTAACATAGGTTTTATTGATGGCGAACTTCATGTGCAAATAAAAATATATCCCACTCCTTATCCGCTTTATGAGCGTTTATATATTTGCGATTCAAACGGAGAAGAAGTTGCCGTTTCTTTAGGGGATATTTCTTTCGGTATAACTTCGTTTTCCGATAAAAAAACCGACTACTATTTTAGGGAATTTGTTTTTGATGTAACGAATTTAAATTTGGAGGAGAGTTTTTTAACATTTGAATCTCTGGGAATGGACTATTATATAGAGGGAAACTGGGAAACGACATTTAAAATTCAATCCGAAAGCGAAATTAAAACAGTCGAGCAAGATATTCCTGTCGGCGATTGGACGATAAAAACAGTTTCTTTATCGCCTATCAGCATAAGACTTAAAAGCAATGATAAAACAGACGACCATCTTGATGAAACTCAAACGCCTGTAAAAATTGTCTTGAATATGGCGGACGGAACTACAAAAGAATATGAATCCGTGCCCGAACTTCCTACCGATTCTAATAAGGAATTAATGACGGTCAGCGTTAGATTTGATTTGCCTTTGGATGTTGAAAATGTTGAATCCGTAACGATAAACGAAACAACTATAAATTTAAAATAAATATTGATATATGAATAAAGACTGCTTCGCTGATAAAATTTCTGTAATAATCGCGAAACAGTCTTTATATTATTTTTTTATTTTAATTTGCGGACATCGGCAACCTTGATTTTCTCGAAAGACCGAATTAAGGATAAAATAAAAAAATCCCCATACAGCAGGGAAATTAAGCCTAAAAATTTTCAATATTTTTCGATAACAAAAATGCCCTTTTACTTTTTAAAAAAGCAAGCGGACACAAACAACATTCGTAATATTTTTTTTAGTATGTAAACATAACCGACTGTAAAATAACCATCAATTCACGCGAAACAGCAGAAACAAGAGTCATAGTTATAATAACGGTAAGGTCTAACGCAACAACATTCGTATAAATAGCAGAGTTATTATATAATCGTCGTATCGGTCTGACGATGATATCCGTAATTTTAACTAAATCTCTATAAAACGGAGAAGAACTTGGTCTGAATATCCAAGAACCAAAAATCCGTACTATAAGTAATAAATAAATAATATTGGAAACCGTACCGATTATATTTATCAGAAAAGCAAGAACAACTGCCATAAAAAAACACCTACATTTCTAAAAACTTTATCTTAAAAAAATGATTTAAATTAAATATAAAAATAATAAATGAGGCGAAATAATCCAAGATGATTTTACAATCAGCCTCAGCGGATAAACGCCTCACTATGTAAATTCATAAAAATTATTTGTTTTTTGAAGCCCAAGGGAAAACAACGCCGGATTCTTTTAATTCATCTCTGAGTTGTCCGGTAATTTCCACGCTTGCGGGCGCGATAATAAAAACAAATTTTGAAATTCTTTGAATATCGCCGTTGAGAGCATAAGCAACTCCGCCCAAAAAGTCCGCGATTCTTTGTGATTCTTTAGGTTCAACACCTTCAAGGTTAACAACACAAACTTTATTTTCTCTGATGCAATCACAAACGGAAAAAGCATCTGTAACTATCGTCGGAGATGTGCGAACAACTTCCATTGTGGCAGCCGTGTGGATACTCACAACTTTTGAATTTGAAATATCCCTGCTCGGCGGATAACTTCTTCTTGAACTTTTAACAGGAGTTTCTTCCTCTACGACATCCTCATAAACTTCTTCCACAAATTCCTCATCGGGGTCATACTCTTTACCTAAGAAAAATTCTTTTACACTACCCAAAACACTCATATTATTTTCCTCCTCGTGTATTTTTGTTATAATCTTTCGCCAAAAATCCCGGTTCCGACTCTAATCATGTTAGAACCTTCTTCGATGGCGATAATATAGTCATTTGTCATTCCCATAGACAAGTAGTCTGCTTTTAAATTAGAACCGTTATGTTTTTTCAACTCGTCAAATAGATTTTTCATTTTCTTAAAATGTATGCGAGTATTTTCAGGATTCTCATAAAACGGTGCAACTGTCATCAAACCTCGTATACATATATTTTTGTAATCTTTCAAACTGTCGGCAAATGAAATCACATCACAAGGCTTAACTCCGAATTTTGAATCCTCAAGAGCGATATTAACCTCTATGAGAACATCAATAACCAATTGATTTTTTTTACCTTGCTTGTCTATTTCGACGGCGAGTTTTTCGCTGTCCAAAGAGTGTATTAATTTTGTCTTTCCTATGATGTATTTAACTTTGTTCGTTTGTAAATGTCCGATAAGATGCCAATCGACAGAATTATCAAAATCATCAAACTTGCGTGTGAGTTCTTGCACGCGGTTTTCACCGAATATTTTCACTCCGCTGTTTTTGCAAATTTTCATAGAATCAACTTCAACGGTTTTCGTGACGGCGATTAATTGCACGTCCTCGGAATCTCTTCCTGATTTCATGCAGGCATTTAAAATATTTTCATTGATAATTTTTAAATTTTCATTAATCATTGCAACCAACCCTGTTTGTAGTTATTTTCTATAAATCCTTTGTGCGTCTGAGATGTCATCTGCGTAAGTCGTAACGATATCATAAGATTTTAAACTTATATTTGCAAAAGGGTCTAAAATCGTATATTCGCCCGTACCCACTTTGTCATCTTTTAAATACACTCTGGTAAATTCGGCGATGCCTGTATTCACCTTATAAACTCCGTAAATGTCCAAATAATTATCCTGCTCAATATTAAAAACTTTCGTCGTATCATCAATACCGACCAATGTTTTTCCGAAATCAATTTCGCCGAATCTTTTAATAACATAAGAACAATTTTCGTTTTTATCTTCAAATCTAACGGAAACGATTATATCGCGTATTTCATCGGAATCTTTCAGCTTAGCGAAAGTAACGTTGTTATCTTCTTTTAATAAAAACTCGTTCGGAACTTTTATAACAGTTTCTTTTTTAATTGCAGATGTCGGAACTTTTAGCCCGACTTCTTCGCTTTGTGAAGTTCGGAATCTAATAAAACGATTCTCAATGTAATCCAAAACATACTTTGTGGATTTGAAAATAACAAACGCCTTTCCGTCATCCTGAAAAATTATGTCATGTACCCTAATATACAGTCTATCATAATCGTTGTTATTCTCAATATAAATATTTCGTTCGCTTCCGACTTGCCAATCTCTAACCTCGTCTCTCAAAAAATATGCGCCGATATACCAAGTATTAGAATTAAGCAGTTTAAAGATTTCATCGCCTTCGTTGACCTTTTTGCTTGACGGTGTGAACTCTTTATATCCGCTTTTGTCGGTAATCGCTTTTTCTGTTAAATCGTACATGTTTTCCGTTGTAAAAATCCTTTCAAAACCGTCAACATGATATGAAACGATACCGCTTTGTGATATTTCAACGTTTTTTTGACCGTTGTTTAAAAGTTCGCTAGAGTGTTCGCTGTTTTTAGATAAAACAATTTCATCAATCAAAATTTTGTTTCGTAAATTCATGCTTTTCTCCGCGGAATCTTTCACTCCGTAAACAGCATCAAAATCATCGGATAAAAAATCAAAAATCTGATTGCCGACATAAGATTTTATACTTTCGTTAATTTTTTTTGCGTCACTTTGCGCCGAAGACAATTCATCATTGCCAAGACCTTGAATTTTTAAAATACTTTCATCGATTACAGTTAATTCGTGTTCAATTTCTCTTACTGTTTCGATATCGGAAATTCCCACAACAGCGGAATTTTTTCTGACTTTCTCCAAGTCTTTTACAAGATATGTTATTTCGCCGCTGTCCTCCGCCGTATAAACGGTTTCATCTCTTATAATAACGCCGTCTATATATTTCGGCAGGTCAATGCTGCCGTGCGTGATTGTCGTTAACGGCGTTTTTTCCCTGTTCAGCAACCCGATACTGTAACCCAAAATGTAAATTATGAAAAGTAAAAAAATTATCGCCAAATATAATTTTGTTTTTAAATTTTCGGCTTGTTTGGTCTTTCTTCTTTTATCTTTTGTATTTTCGGATTTTGATTTTTTACCGTCTAAGTTGTTTGAGTCGTTGTTTGAGTCGTTTTCAATATCTTTTTTTGTTTTTCTTTTTTCTAAAGATTCTTTTTTATTTAAAGACTCCTTAGCCCTTTTTTGCATTGGTATCACCCCCGAAATAACTTCCCCGGTTTTCACGAAAACTCTAAACTTTATGTTAACGATATAAAAATCTTTCATGCACTGTAAAAATAAAAAATTTACCGACATGATGAAAATTTGCTTGTAGGGGCGTGCCTACGTGTGCGCCCGCTTTGAAGCGAATCTCTCGTATGCGGGAGACCACACAGGGTCTCCCCTACGCGTAATAAATACCACATCGTGAATAAAATTTAAAATTTTGCATCGTAACAGTTCCGTTTTCATTATATTAAAAAAATAGTTTCCGTGATTACTCATCAAAACATTATAGCAATTACTCAACTCATTTACAAATTTTATCTAATGGCAAAAAAATACAACTTTTTAACGCAAAGCGAAAATCTTTGTAATCCGTAAAATTTCAAAACTTCAAAAATCATAAATTTATTCTTTACGAATAAAATAAAAAAATGAAATCAAAAAATAAGCTTTTTGGAGTTGAGTTCATTGCTTTTAAAAATTAAAAAAATTTTTATAAATATTATTTTCCCGATAATCGTTGCCTTTTTTAATATAATAATTATTTTTTATCCGCAAGAAATTATAAAGGCATCTCAAATCGGGTTGTCACTTTGGGCAAATAATGTTCTTCCGTCGCTGTTGCCTTTCGTTTTCGGAATAAACATTTTGATGGCACTCGGCGTAACAAATTTCATCGGGACATTGTTAGAGCCTGTCATGCTCCCGCTTTTCGGGGTTTCGGGCATCGGTGCGTTTCCTTTGGTTTGCGGCATGACATCGGGCTATCCCATGGGCGCGAAAATAATTTCCGATTTAAGATTTAAACATTCGGTAAATAAATCTCACGCACAAAAAATTTTGCTGTTTACGAATAATTGCGGTCCGCTTTTTATTTTGGGCGCGGTTTCTTCAACAATGTTTAATAATTTAAAATTCGGTTATTATATTTTAATTTGCCACTACATAAGCGCAATCACTTTGGGGATATTAACGCGAAATTTATTTAAAAGTTCCCAAAATGAAATTGTCCCGACAACGAACAAAAATATTTTGCGTCAAGCTTACAAATCCATGCTGTCGGTGCGCAATAAAGAAAAACGAAACATTCCCCAAATTTTTGCCGACAGCGTAAAAAATTCCATAGAAACGATTTTAACGGTCGGCGGTTACATAGTTTTGTTCAGTGTCATTACTAAAATTTTGGAGATTACCAATGTTATTACCTATATCGGATATTTTTTCACAAAGTTTACATCTTTATCAATTAATGAAATTTTATTGCAGGGAATTTTTGCGGGAATCATTGAAATGACCAACGGTTTGAACATTTTAAAAGAAAACGGAATCAGCTTGGTTAACGCTCTGGCTGTGCTGTTTGTGATTTCTTTCGGAGGATTATCCGTTCATTTGCAATCAATAAATTTTATTGTAAAAACCGATTTAAATATTTTTATGTATTTGGCGGCGAAATTTTCTCAAGGCTTAATTGCCGTTTTACTCGGATTCGTTTTATATCCGTTTTTTAATTTTGAAACGGTGAGCGTTTTTTTAAATATTGATAATTCATTCGGCTCGCGATTGTTTTTTTCTTCAAAAGTTTTTCTGATGATGATTTTAATTAATTTTGGAGTTGTGTTTTTTGGATATTTATTTTATTCTGTTGTGAAAAAAATTAGAATTTAACTCAAGGCAGAAATTAGGATTTTAAAATTTGTTTTCGGTTTATTTAATGTGCGGCATGACGTAAAGTTTAAAACTTAATCAGACCTGTTTGGGTTTCCGAACAGCTTTATTATTTTAAAAAGATAAAAATTATTTCATATAAAAAAATACTTTTGTGAATAATCTGATTAAATTTTTATTTTAAAAAATCTATTTCTTTACTTATACAATCGACTTAGTTATAATTAGATTTGAAATTTATAAACGAATGGAGAAGATTAAATGCGCGTTATTGCCGGCTCTGCCAAAGGAATAAAATTAATATCGCCCAAAGGATATGAAACACGCCCCACGACGGACAGAGCGAAAGAAGCTTTATTCAGTATTTTTTTTGACAAAATAAATAATTGTGTATTCTTGGATTTATTTTCCGGAAGCGGTTCTATCGGAATCGAAGCTTTAAGCCGTGGCGCGAAAGAGAGCATTTTTGTGGACCGTGCGTCTGAAGCGGTTGAACTCATTAACAAAAATATTAAAAAAACAAACTTCACGGATAAAGCCACAGTATACGCAAAGGACGTTGTAAGTTTTTTGAATACGACAAATAAAAAGTTTGATATAATATTTATAGACCCGCCTTATGATTTCACAAATTCAAAATTGGTTTTAAACGAGATTTTGAAAAATGATGTTCTTGATGCGGACGGGCTGATTGTTTTGGAGCAGGACAAGAGAAGTGAAATATTAAAAATCGAGGGCTTAGAAATTTCGGACACACGAAAATACGGTAAGTCAAATTTGATTTTTTATAAAAAGGGTGAATAAAAATTGGTAGGAGTTTATCCGGGTTCTTTTGATTTAATCACAAACGGACATTTTGATGTTATACGCCGTTCGTCAAAAATATTTGATACGGTATATGTCGCCGTGATGGTTAATAAATATAAGAAACCGCTGTTTTCGCTTGAAGAAAGAATTAATCAACTTGAACTTGTTACGAATGAGTTTGACAATATAAAAATCGTTTCACACGAAGGATTGCTTGTAGATTTTTTAAAAGCGAATAATATTAAAGTAATCATTCGCGGTGTGCGCTCTGTTTCCGAATTTGAAACTGAATTTCAACTCGCAAACGGATATAAATTTCTTGATGAAGATATTGAAACATTTTTAATGTCGTCATCATCAAAATATCAATTTTTGAGTTCGACCATGGTCAAGGAAGTTGCGTCATTCGGCGGAGATTTAACGGGTTTGGTTCCCGAAAAAATTAAAAATCAAATTATTCAAAAGTTTAAATCTATCTGAATTGATTTGAGATAGAATATGTAGGAGGTTTTTTGATGGATTCAATATTAAAATATTTAGATACCATTGAAGATATTTTGGAAGACAGTAAACCTGTTCCGTTTTCAGGTAAAATTGCGGTTGACAGGGAGAAAATTTATGAGGTTATCGACGAGATTCGCCTTAATATGCCGAGTGAAATAAGACAATCTCAAAAAATTATTGCCGAGCACGATAAAATTGTAGCCGACGCAAATGCGAAAGCATCTACTTTAATTAAGGAAGCGGAAGATAAAGTTTCCAAACTTATCGATGAACACGAAATATACAAACAAGCCTTGGAAGAAGGCAACGAGATTATCGAGGAAAGCAAAAAAAATGCTCGCGATATGCGCATTAACGCCATGGATTATGCAGATGAAATTTTGGTTAAGACGGAAGAAGTCGTCAGAGAATCTTTGGATAGAATTTCTAAACAAAATCAATCCGTTGAAGATTTTTTCAATCAAACCGTTGATATTATTTATGATAATCGCATGGAACTTCGCGGAGTGAAAAATAAAAATAGTTAATCATATGTTTAAGTATACATAATAGTTTTTAGAGTAGTCAAGTTACAATATAAAAGATTTTTCCGAAATCTTTTAATCACTAACCGACTACTCCTTTTTAGATTATTTCAAAAGGAGTTTTTTAATATGTCTGGCTCAACATTAGGTAAAATTTTTAAAATCACAACTTGGGGCGAAAGCCACGGCAAAGGTGTCGGCGTTGTTATCGACGGCTGCCCTTCAGGAATACGTCTGACGGCGGAAGATATTCAAAAAATGCTGGACAGACGAAAACCCGGCAGTTCAAAATTTACAACTCAACGCAAAGAGGACGATTCGGTCGAAATTTTATCGGGAGTTTTTGAGGATATTACAACGGGAACGCCGATTTCACTGGTTGTTTTTAATAAAGACCAACGCTCACGCGATTATTCAAATATAAAAGACGTTTTCAGACCGAGCCACGCAGATTATCCGTTTCAAAAAAAATATGATATCCGAGATTATCGCGGCGGCGGGCGTTCATCAGGGCGCGAAACAATAGGGCGCGTTGCATCAGGCGCGATAGCAAAAAAAATATTAGAAAATTTAGGCGTGGATATTTTCGCATATACGAAATCCATCGGCGATGTGGAAATTTCCGAAAAAAATTTTGAGAGAGCCGAAATTTATAATAACACTTTAGCGATGCCCGATAAAGACGCGTTTTTAAATGCGTCAAAACTTTTGGAAAATGCGATTGCGAATTGTGATTCGGTTGGCGGCGTTGTTGAATGTAAAATTAATAATTTGAAAACGGGAATCGGCGAGCCTGTTTTTGATAAACTCGACGCGCTTATCGGGCAAGGACTTTTTTCAATCGGCGCGGTAAAAGCCGTTGAAATCGGATTAGGTATTGACGCATCAAAAAAACTCGGCTCACAATATAACGATGCTTTTTATGCCGATGAAAATTCGGAAATAAAAAAATACACAAATAATTCGGGCGGGATTTTGGGCGGAATGTCCGACGGCGACGAAATTATAATAAAAGCACATTTCAAACCCACTCCGTCAATCGCTAAGGAGCAGGACAGCGTAACTTCAAATATGGAAAATAAAAAAATTATTATCGAGGGGCGACACGACCCGATAATCGTACCGAGAGCCGTTGTCGTCGTGGAATCTATGGTTGCGCTCGTTGTTTTGGATTTGCTTCTGCAAAATATGGTTTCTAATTTTAAAACTATAAAAAATAGTTATGATAATTTATAACATTTCTCGGGAAATATTTTAACGTAATGTCGGGAGTTTTTGCTTTAATTAAGTAAAGACTCCCTTTTTATTTTTGCGTGAGTCAAGACAGCATTACATTTTCTTTGAAAATATAATGCTTATTTGGTGGGGGCTTGAAACCCCCTCCAAATAAATTGTTCACCCGCCACCTTCGA
>JGI994J12354_10006094_pt1 | contig 10169 bp, 10 predicted proteins | sample IntmicLarv3ML3BL_FD_12354 | JGI IMG/M metagenome (IMG submission 12354)
TCCCCCCGCGGGTGCGGGAGCAGATGCGGATGCGGCGGCAGGTGTGGCTGATACGGGTGCGGCAGCAGGCTGTGCATCCAGCACGCCCAGCACCTGTGCGCGGCCCTGTTCAACCTCCACTTCGTATATCTTGCCGTTCAATGTAATCTTATATTTCATGGGGTCCTCCTCAGCATTCTTTGATCGAAATGAATCGCAGTTCTTCCGGTGCGGCGCCCATCGCGTCCGCTGTGATTGCCATGAGCATGGCTGCGGTTTCTTCGTCTACGCCATTGAGTGCGGGATCCTGCGGCGCGGGTGCGGCATAAACAGCCGTCGCACCGATTGGCACAACCCCCTGCATCATAACCTGACCGGGTTCCCCCTGCCGTTCCAGCAGTTGATTGACCGCCGACATGAACTTGACACATATGGCCAGCATGATGACCGCAATCGCGACCAGGCTGCCCGCGGCAACCATTACCGTGGTTTGAATTTCCATTCCCGGCCCTCCTATATCTGTTCGATGGTGTAGCGTATCCAGCCGCCGTCTGATGTATCTTCCTGCGTTTCTCGCGCTTGCGCTTCCGGTTCTGCTTGGGGTTTATCGCGCTCCGCTGCGAATTTTTCATACACCTGCGGGAACAGGGCATAGCTCAAAACGTCCTCGTCGCTCTTCGCCAGCGCCCCAATCTCCTGCTTTGCCGCCTCGAATCCATCCGCAAGCGCGGCGGAATAGCGGCCCGTACACGGTTTTTCATCTCCGAGCACCTTGCGCACCAACTCCTGATTCACTTCTCCGGGCGGCGTGCCGTATTCTCCGCGCAGATAGGCCTGTACTTCTTTGGAAACGTTTTTATAGCGCTCGCCCGTCAGCACGTTGACCGCAGCCTGCGCGCCGACAATCTGGCTTGTGGGCGTCACCAGCGGCGGATACCCCAAATCTTTGCGCACACGCGGGGTTTCTTCCAGCACCAGCGGGAATTTATCCATGGAGTTGGACGCCTTGAGCTGCGAAATCAGGTTCGAGAGCATGCCGCCCGGAATCTGATAGTTCAGCGCATCCGCGTCCGTGCCCATCACCTTCGGGTCAAGCTGCCCGCTCGCAAGGTATTCCTCCTGCATCGGGCGGAAAAAGTCGTTGATTTGCTTGAGCGCCGCACCGTCCACACCAGTTTCGTAGCCCATCTGCTCCATCGCGTAAACAAGCGTTTCTGTCGCGGGCTGCGAGGTGCCGCCGGAAAAAGAGGATATCGCGGTGTCAATCACGTCCGCGCCCGCCTCCACGCCCTTCAGATACGAGAGCAGCGAAAGCCCCGTCGTCGCATGGGAATGCAGATGCACCCGCAGCTTGGTGGATTCCTTGATGGCCTTCACCAAATCAAAGCACTCCTGCGGCCCCATGATGCCGGCCATATCCTTGATGCAGAGGGAACTCGCGCCCATCTCTTCAATTTTCTTTGCCAGTTTCGCATAATTCTCAAGCGTATGCACAGGGGAGGTGGTGTACGAGATCGCAACCTGCGCCTCCGCTCCCTGCTTCACGATCTCCGAGACTGAAACTTCCAGGTTTTGCAGATCGTTGAGCGCGTCAAAAATACGAATCACATCGATGCCGTTTTGGACCGAAAGCGCCACGAATTTGCGTACCACGTCGTCCGGATAATGCTTATATCCCAGCAGGTTTTGCCCGCGCAGGAGCATTTGCAGCTTTGTTTTCGTCACATGTTGTTTGATCTTGCGCAGCCTTTCCCACGGGTCTTCGTTCAGGTAACGAAGGCAGGTATCGAAGGTCGCGCCCCCCCAGCACTCAAGGGAATAATACCCGGCGTTATCCAGCACCGGCAGAATCTCCTCGAATTTTTCGTACGGCATCCGCGTGGCAATCAAAGACTGCCCGGCGTCGCGCAGAACGGTTTCCGTAAATCGTACCGTCATAGTTTCCCCCTTTAGTCCGCACCGCAGTTTCATGGCAATTCACCAAGCGGCACGAATTTATCATTGACCATATTCTTTTTGCTTTTCCTTCCACACCCCATCCAAAGGCGTGGTGAGCCAAACAGAACCGCATCCCCGGTTCCGCAATTTTCTTACTTCGTCTTTTTCCCCTTGCCTGCCAGGCCAAGCAGCGAGGTCACTCCGGTGATGAGCCCCATCACCAGAAAAATGCCGCCCATCCCAAACAGCAGAGCCTTCAGCGCTTCAATAATCACAGTGCCAGTCCTCCTCTACTTTTATCTGGGTGTCTATCTCGGTATCAGGTTCAGTATCAGGCCGCCGACGATGACGCTGGCGATTTGCCCGCCCACATTCACGCCCGCCGCGTGCATGAGCAGATAGTTCTGGCTGTCCTCTTCCAGGCCCATTTTATGCACTACCCGGCTGCTCATGGGGAAGGCCGAAATGCCGCACGCCCCAATCATCGGGTTGATTTTATTTTTCGTGAACAGATTGACGAATTTAGCGAGCATCACGCCGCCCACCGTATCAAACACAAATGCCACCAGACCAAGCGCCATGATGAGCAGAGTCTGCACCGTGAGGAATTCATTCGCCTGCATCCTCACCGCCACCGTGATGCCGAGGAATATCGTGATGAGGTTTGCCAGCGAGTTTTGCGCGGTATCGGAAAGGCTGTTGACCACGCCGCACTCGCGCAGGAGGTTACCGAACATCAAAAAGCCCACAAGGCCCACACTGCGCGGGGCAACCACCCCTGCAATGACCGTAACGATGATGGGGAACAGGATGCGCGTTGATTTTTTTACGTCGCCGCTGGCATATGGCATGCGGATGCGGCGCTCTTTTTGCGTTGTGACCAGCCGGATCACCGGCGGCTGGATAATCGGCACCAGCGCCATATAGCTATAGGCCGCAACCAAAATCGCGCCCATGTATTGCGTGTTGAAATAGTTCGCGATCAGGATCGCCGTCGGGCCGTCCGCCGCGCCGATGGCCGCCACGGAAGCGGCATCCTGCAGGCTGAACGTTCCGGGAAAGAATTGCCCGATCGTTGCCGCAAGCAGCAACGTTGCGAACACGCCCACCTGCGCCGCCGCGCCAAAGAAGAGCAGCTTCGGGTTGCTCAGCAGCGGACCGAAATCGCACATTGCGCCAATGCCGATGAACAGCAGCAGCGGGAACAGTTCGTTGGCGATGCCCGCGTCAAACAGAATGCTCAGAGGGCCGTGCTCAATCACGCCCTCTACGGTCTGGGTGATCGCCCCCGAAAAAGGCAGGTTCACCAAAATCGCGCCAAAGCCCATGGGCAGCAGCAGCGTCGGTTCCATGTCCTTTTTGATGGCAAGATAGATCAGCAGACCGCCCAAGGCCCACATAATCAGCATCTTTCCGGTTTCTGCCGGCGTCATGGCGGAAATGCCCCCAAATACAAAATCAATAAAAGAAGCCAAGTGTCTCTCCTCTCGCGGTTCGTCATGCAGTTAATAAAAAGCCGAAACATTTCTATTGTATAAAACTGCGCACGCAAAGTCAATAGCAAACCCACGCTTCACAGAAAATTAACATATGTAAAATCGACAAAAACCCCCGCAAACCGTTATGGTTTGCGGGGTTGCAAAGAATGAGACACTTCCTGTCTGGCACCGCTTAAGCTCTTCGGTAATAATAATCAATGAGCATGTTGTTAAACGTATAGATGATATCGGCGTTTGGCACTTCATATGCTTCACTGCAGCTGTCATCCTCCATTTTTTTGTTGAACTGAAGGGCTTTTTTCTCTGCTTTTTTGAAGTCCGCCCTTGCAATATTGTAATACTTCACGAAGCTGACCGCGACCATTTCTTCCGGTTCGCTCCCATCTTTTTCCGCTTCCAATTTATCAACAAACGCACTGCCATTATCGGGTGCCAGCTCCTCCAGCCAATGCGGCAGCCCGTAATAGATATGCCGCTTTGTCGGCATAAAGGGGTACATGGCAAACACGCCCAATGTGAGGTCAACCTCCGCCAGTTTGACAGAGCCCGGCGCATATACCGGTATTCTTCTGCGCTGACTCCATGTTGCGCTTGCCGTTGCCTGCACGATCTCCATCGGAGATGTATAAAACTTGAGGCCAAAAGAGGTTGGATTGCCAGTGATAATAAGAAGCCCAAACAGAATGATGATCGCCTTTTTCATCATGATCTCTCCTTTGTGTTTTTCTTGAACAAAATTTTATCATATATGTGGCGTATTGTCAAGCGGCCGCAGAAAATTATTCGGCGGTGTTCTTTGGTTGATGATGATTTGGTCACCGTTGATTTGTGTGCCAATCGTGCTGTCAAAGTTTTGTATGCCATCCCCATATTTTTACAGAAAGCAAGCAAAAAATTACCAATATTGTGATCTTCACCGACAAACAACCGCCCGCCTTTTGCGATTGAATGAGGCGGGTGGTTGTTTTTGAAAGACATCCGCGCTATGCGTTTACTTTGGGAACGGCCAGCCAAACAGCCAGGACGAAAGTGTGGCAAACGGCAGAGCAATCCCTCCCAGAAGCAGCAGGAACCCCATGGCAAGCAAAAGGGGCAGTTCGAGGAGGCCTGCTCCGGTCATTTTAATGCCCTCCCAAATCACGCCGAGAAACGTCATTTGAACCTCAACCTGCACCACCTCGGCCTGGACGAAACAAGAAGCGTCATTGGCGTTATACACATAAAGGCGATAATTGCCTGCGTCATATTGATCGACTTTATTGATGGTCAGGTTTGCTCCGCTTACGCGCCCGCTAAAAGGGCCGTACCACTCATAGTAGACAGGATCGCCGTTGGGCACGCAGGCCTCCGCGGTTAACGTGAGCGGCTGGCCGTATTTGACGCGCGTTCCTTTCGGCTGCAAGGTGATGACAGGGATAGCGGGGTTGGGCTCTTCTTCGTTCGGGTCTTCTTCCGCCATCGGCACCTCGGCGCTGCTTTGGCTTGCGGCGGCCGGCGCGGCGGGGACGGGTTCTTCTTGCGGGGGATTCTCATCTGCCATGGCGGGCAGGCAAAGCGTGAGCGCCATTGCAAGGGTGAGAATCGCCGAGAGCATGCGTTTTGCGGGTTTCATACAAAATTCTCCTTACCTATGAAAATAAATTTTTAAAGCCTTGGATGAAAAAATAAATGACTGCAGCCGGGTATGAGATCGGAAAAATAAAGGCAAGCGGAAGCATTAACAAAACAGCGGTGAGCGCGTATCCGAATGGCGCGATGGTGATATCAAACAGTTTCCCCAAAATTGTCCGTTTCGTTTCTACCCACACCCAATCGCTCTTCAATCTTTTTTCGGGAATAACATTGTTGGCAGCATCTTTTTCGAAAGCGCTGATTTGAATTTGATAATCCGCTGAAAGGCCTCCCAAAATAGAATCGTTCAGGGGATAGTGAGGGTCGTAGGGACCAAGGTGCAATTCAGACGCAGTTGCGCCTTCAATCGGGTCAGATGAACGCCGATACCATTGATACTCCACCTCAACGCCCGCCGGCACATTCACGGCCGCACTGAGCGTAAAGCTTTCGCCGTGTGTGATGGTCAAATCCTGCGGCTGCGCGGTGATGTAAAAATCGTCCCAGTTGACGGTTGATGCGGATGGTTCTTCCGCTGGGGTTTCTTCTTCCGCCAGTGCGGGCCAGGTGAACGTGAGCTCCAGCGCAAAAGCGAGAAATACTGCGAGCATTCGTTTTGTGAAATTCATACGAAATCCTCTTTCAATTTATTGCGTATCTGTTTGCAAACAATGAAAGCCCTATGAAACTCTGTCGTTCCATGGGGATATTTTCCTCATTTTTTTGTTTGTGCATGGTGCTAGACGGTCATGCTCATAGCAAATGATCGTCATATTGCGCACTTCGCAACATCACATCGTTTGGGTTTTCTTCGTTTGTTTCGATTTTGCTGAGATATAGTAAATTAACTTGAAAAGCAAACCAATCAATCTTCAGAAAAACCATATATCAAAGCTTTTCTTCGATTTCCTGGTGATTTTCCAAGTTAATTAACTATATTATGAAAGCGGCCGCTCAAAGCTCAACGCCGATATCATTATCCAGCTGGCGCAGTTTTACAAAATACGTTATGCCGTGCTCCCTGGGCCGGAACCAGTGCCGGAGGATTGCGAAAACGCATGGAAAGAGCCGCCCAAGCGGGCAGCTCTTTGTTGCAAAGTGATTTATACCAGCAGCTTAACTTCATCCCGCAAAAAGCGGAACAGGCGAAGAAACAACGGTTCCCTGAATATCTTGAACATATCACGGCCCGCCCAGCCCAGGAAAATCCGGAAGACGTCCAGCACACGGTCCCAGAGCCATGCCATCGCCTTTTTGAACGTCAACGGCTCCGGCTGCACATGCTCGAACACCAAATTAGTGTAAGTTTCATTGAATACAACCTGCACAAACTGCGGGTTGTCCGGGTGATCAAACACAGTGTCCTGGCCCTTGGGCGTTTCGCGCCACCAGTCGTACCATGTGCCGTACTCGTACCAGCCCTGGTGCAGGGCGTCTTTCATGAACCAGGTGGTTTCCGGTACAGCGCAGGTGGACGCGTCCACTTTGCGGTCCGGCGACATGTGATTGTGATCCGTGTGCAGCGCCTGCTTGTATGACAAGGGCAGTTCCCGGTCGAACAGCGCAACCGTGCCGCCCAGCGAGGCAAGATCCGCGTCCACAAGCCCATCGCCGTCGGCGTTGTTGGTGTTGCCAAGGGGGAGCGTGGCAACGCCATATCCCACCATAACAGCAACCTTGATTTTCTCGTTTGCCTTGGCGAAGATCTCATCCTGGCGCACCGCGATTTTATTGTAATACTCGTCGATAATGCCAACAAAGCCCCCGGTGTAATATTCCGGGTGCCCTTCGAACATGACCTTTTTTGCTTCTTCATAATACTTGTTTGGCAGCCAGGCCCAGATGCCGGGCCAGGAACCATAGGAGGGAAGGATCAATTCGTCATAAATCCGGTCGATATATTTTGGCGACAGATAGGGAAACAAAACAGCAAGCACGTCCCAGATGCCGGTGAGATAAAGCGCTTTGAGGACGGGGAGCACCTTTTCCGCATAGAAGCCGCTGGTTTCAAGCGCCATGACCCATGTGAAAGAGCTGAGCGCCTGGGGGTTGAGAGTGATGTTTTTGCAGAAGAGCTCCCCAACGGCGGACAGGCCGCCCGCAGTGCTTTGCCCCAGCACTACGCTGAGCGCATCGGGGTCATCCACCGGGTTCACGTACTTGTCCGCATAGGCTGCCAGCACGGAGCCGGAACCGGAAATGGACTCCAGGTGCACCTTGCTGTGCCCTGTGGAGGCTTTCACTTTCTGTATGTACTCATGGAGTCCGTCGGCGCTTTTCAGCGGGCTTTCCCGCCAGTCATAGCTGAAGGTATAGACCCTGTTCCAGTACCACCACCAGGCGTCGGCGTGGTTTTTCAACAGGCCGCTTTCGGATGTTTCGATGCGGGTCAACGTTTTGACGCTGGTGCCGTCCGGGCGCATTTCCAGCGGGCCGACCCAGTTCCACAGCAGGTCAATCGCCGCGTTAACGGAGTTGTTCACATTCATTTTCAGCGCGGTCTTGGCAAATGACTCCAGCCCGGGCAGCAGATCGCGCTTGATGTTGTCAATGTTAAGCCCGTAATAGCTGTATTCTTCCGGCGTTTTCTCATTTTCGTAGAGCGGACCGTGGCCGCCGGAAATGTTGATCACCGGCACATACTCGCAGTTGCAGGGCGCTTCCGCCACGGGGAACTCAAAATCTTCGGCGGCGTGAACCGGATGCGAAGCTGTTTCCGGTGCGGCTTCGGGTTCTGTTTCAGGTTCAGCGGCCGGTTCCGGTTCTGTCTGTTCCCCGGCTTGCTCCGGCACAACGGCGGCCGGCGGTTCTTCGGCAAACACTTGCACCGGCGCAAGTGTGAACATGCCGAACAGCAGAGCGAAAATCAGCAGGATGGACGTCGTTCTTTTCATACAGAAAATCCCCTAGCATATTGTTTATTTATATTGCAGGAAAATCATGATAAAGCTTGCAAGCATTCGCAGCATTGCTGCGTACGCAGATGCTCCGCCCCCAGCTTTGAGAGCAGCACACGGTATGCTTTCGTAAAAAACGTCAATGCAATATCAAACTCTCGCAGTTGAGCACATACAAATGCAATGTCCATGTAGGTTTCAGCAGTATCAATATGCTCTGCTCCCAAGGTTTTTTCCCGTATGGACAAAGCTTTTAAATACAACTCCAGCGCTTCTTTATATTTTCCTTGGTCATAGTATGTATTCGCAATGTCGCTGTAAGCTGTAGCGGTTTCCGGATTTTCCGGTTGTTTTTTCCCAAAACGCTTTTTCTTTTGCTGCTTTTTCCGGCGTTTCTCTAAATGCGAAGTTACCAGAAGAGTGCCCAATAAAGCAACTCCCGCTACGGCGGCAGCATCTGTGGCCCAACTGCCCGCGTCGTCAGAATTTCCGGCTATGACTTTTTCTGATATTGAGTTTGTGTGATAACACTCTGTGCATGTCCACTCGTCGCTGTCGTCATCAAAATCATCTTGTTCATTTAGCAATTCTTCGCATTGCTCACAATACCACTCATCTGCCATACTATTGACACTCCTTGGTTTGTATCTGCTAAACATAAAAACGCCTGAAAACGCCTGCGCACGATTTAATCGCCGCAGGCGTGGAGCGGGTGATGGGAATCGAACCCACATAACCAGCTTGGAAGGCTGGAATTCTACCACTGAACTACACCCGCATTTTTAGTTCGCACCGAGGCTGCTAATATTCTCCGGTGGCGGCATGAACCCAAAGCGTCAGCCATACCGCCAAAGCATTATAGCATATGCAGCCCGGCTTGTCAATATTATTCTTGACAGAAGAGCCAAAAAACGCTATACTATTTTTATCAGTCAAGCGAAAGGAGACCAGCCATGAAGCGCATCCAAACCCTGGAAACCCGGGATCTTGCCCAAAGCCTTTGCGACGGCGGCTGCGGGGAATGCCAAACCTCCTGCCAGTCAGCCTGCAAAACCTCCTGCGGCGTTGCAAACCAACCCTGCGAAAACGAAACGAAGGAGTAATCGGGAGTCATACGGGAGACGGAGACGGGAAATTTTCCTGTCTCCTGCATTTTTAGTTCGCACTGAGCCCGTGCTTCGCCCTTTGGTGCGGCACAGACCCGGGGCTTTGCTTTTTGGGGGGCACGAATTATGATTCACGCTTATCAACTGCACGGCGATTATATTGTGGCGGATGTGCACAGCGGATCGGTTCATATCGTTGACCCGGTTGCGTTTTTTGCCATCACCCACTGGGATTCTTTTGATGAGGCGGCGCTGCGGGCAAACTTTCCGGGCGAGGATATCGAAGGCCTGCGGGATGAAATTCAGTCGCTTATTGATCAAAAAAAGCTTTTTGCGCCGGAGATTGTTGTGCCGGCAAAAAAGAGCGCTGCATTGAAGGCCATGTGCCTGCATGTGGCGCACACCTGCAATTTAACCTGTGATTACTGCTTTGCTCAGGCGGGGCGGTATCACGGGGCGGAGGCATTGATGCCGTTTGAAGTCGGCAAACAGGCGCTTGATCTTCTGTTGGCGAACGCGGGCAGCCACAAAAACCTGGAGGTTGATTTTTTTGGCGGCGAACCGCTGATGAACTGGCAAGTTGTGAAGGGTCTGGTTGCCTATGCCCGAAGCCGCGAGCCGGAAACCGGCAAACGTTTTCGCTTCACGCTCACCACAAACGGCCTGCTGTTGAATGATGAAGTGACAGATTTTTGCAACCGGGAGATGGCCAATGTGGTCCTCAGTCTGGATGGGCGGCGCGAAATCCACGACCGCCTGCGCAAAACTGTGAATGGGCAGGGCAGCTATGATGTCATTGTGCCGAAGTTCCAGCGGTTTGTTAAGGCACGCGGTAAAGGCAATTATTACATCCGAGGTACGTTCACCGGCGCAAATCCGGATTTTACGAATGACCTGTATCACATGGCGGATTTGGGCTTCAAAGATCTCTCTATGGAGCCTGTGGTATGCGGCGAAGGCAGCCCTCATGCATTGACCCGCGATGGGCTGGACACCGTCCTGCGGAAATACGAAGCCCTCGCGCTGGAAATGGCGCAGCGCAAGGGCGGCGCAAACGAGTTCTCGTTTTATCATTATAACCTCGATTTGGCGCACGGTCCGTGCATTCACAAGCGTGTGGCGGGTTGCGGCGTTGGCAC
>JGI994J12354_10006095_pt1 | contig 10167 bp, 10 predicted proteins | sample IntmicLarv3ML3BL_FD_12354 | JGI IMG/M metagenome (IMG submission 12354)
CCCCGTCCGCTGCGCGGACACCCATCCGAGGGAGGGGAATTGCCTGCGGCGAGTGCATCTCGCGCAGCGAGAGGTTGTGCACAGGACGAATGAACGGTACGTTGGTCTCGCGTAGAGAGACGCTGGACCGCGTACCCTACGCAGAATGACGCACCTTGCAGTGTGTGCCGACGACGCACTGTGGTGCGAACGCACGAGTGCCGCGCGAGGCTGTCGCGCGGCACGGTTGAAGGTTATGTGTAGCTGTCGTAGACGTTTTCGAGGAGTGTTTTCGCAACCTCAAGCGTAATGTCAACGGGGCAGAACGAGGAGAGGTGGTTGTCCACGACGGCCTGCGCCAACCCGACGACGCGCTCGCGGTCGTAGCCGAGAGCGGTGAGCGACGGCATATCCATGCTGCGCATCAGGGCGCGAATCGCGTCGGCGATGATTTTGCCGACCTCGGCGTCCGTCTCGGTGCCATCCAAAGAGAGACCCATTGCGGCGGCGACGCGGCGTGTGCGATCGGGAACGGTGGTGGAGATGAGCGCGACGGTCTCAGCGATGGCGAGGGCGCAGCCGAGACCGTGCGGCGTGTGGAACTCGCACGAGAGCGCATCGGCGACGGAGTGACCGACGTGCGTAATCGGGTTGTTGAACGCCATCCCCGCCCAGTTTGCCGCGAGCGACATTTCAAGGCGCGCCTCGGCATTCGACGGGTCGGCGTAGCAGGTGTAGAGATTGTTCCAAATCTTCGTAATCGAACCCTCGGCGAACAGGTCGGAGTGGTAGTTCCACTCGCGGCCGGTGAGCGCTTCGACGGCGTGCGTGAGCGCGTCAAGACCCGTGTTCGCCGTCTCGCGCTTGGGCAGGGCGAGCGTCAGCTCGGGGTCGACGATGGCGAGTGTGGTGTTGACGAATGCGCTCCACTTTGCGTTCATGTCGGGGCGCGAGATTACGGCGACCTTTGTGCATTCGCTGCCCGTGCCGGAGGTGGTCGGTATGAGGATAATCGGCGTTTTCGTGTCCACCATTATCGGGGATTGGAGGATATAGCGCTTGACGGGACCGGCGGGATCGTGCATGTAAATCGCGGTAGCCTTGGCGGTATCCATTGAGCTGCCGCCGCCGAGACCGATTAGGCAATCCGCGCCCTCGGATACGGCGAGGGCGCCGGCTTCGTCAACGGTCGTGTCGGGCGGGTCGGAGAGAACGCCGTTGTAGATGACGTAGGCGAGACCCTCAGCAGCGAGGATATCGGTGACTTTTTTTGTTATTCCGGCGGCTTCTACGCCCTTGTCGCAGATAATCAGGACTTTTTTGCAGCCGAGCTCGCGTATGTTTTCGCCAAGCGCGGCGATTGCGCCGTTGCCGAAGATGACGGGCGAGGGCATTGAGAATTGCGGTCTGTATGTCGGCATGTGAGTACCTCCGAATTGTTGATTTAGGTTGCGGGGGACGGCGGGGAATGCGGGTACGCGGCGGGCGATTGATAATCGCCCCTACGGACGGTGCCGCACGCTCGAAATTACAGCATCAACGCGTCTATCGGTTTCGTTGTCTCATGGAAAGTGTGCGGCGTTACGCCGTCGGCGGCATAGCCGATGGGCATAAAGACGACGGGAACGATGTTTTCGGGCAGGTTGAGAAGCTCGCGAGCCTTGGCGGGGTCGAAGCCGATTGCCCAGCACGAGCCGAGACCGAGTTCCGTCGCGCGGAGCATCATGTGCGTGGCGATGATGCACGAATCACACACGCCCGCGTCGAGATTGGCGTGCTTAATCGTGCCGGAATTGTCGTAGCAGATGAGGAACGCGAGCGGCGAGCCGTACAGGCAACGCGAGATTTGACCTGCGATTGCAAGCTCATCGGGCGTTTGGAACATCTTAATCTTCTGCGGCTGCATGTTCGCGGCCGTCGGCGCGACCATGATTTGCTCAAGGATTTCGTCGATTTTCTCCTGCTCTACGGGGCGATTGGAATCGAACTGGCGGACGGTGAAACGCTCTTTTGCTAACTCTTTGAATGACATGGGGAACCTCCTGTTGTAATAGTTTTGTTAGGGATATTTTACTATAAGTCGGGGGTGATTGCAATACTAAATTTATGACATTCAGACGGAGGACACAGCACAACAAGTCGAATTAGGAACAGAATTGGACATTGACGTACTCGAAAACCGACTATACAATATGGTTGACACAGAGCAAACACGAAAAACGAAAGGAAATACCTAATGAAAAAAGCTACATCCTTACTCTTATGCGCCGTGATAATCCTTGCGCTTGTCGCATCATGCGCGAAGCCTGTTGCACCGCTTACCGCCTCCGAACTACTGAACCTTGGCGAGAAGTTTTTGCTTGAATTGAACTACGAGCAAGCCGTGGTGCAGTTTCTCGCGGTTATTGAGGTCGAGCCGATGAACGCGCGGGCCTACATCGGAGCCGCCGAAGCGTACATTGGACTTGGCGATACGCAAGCCGCAATTGCGATTTTGCAGCAAGGCTTAGCCGCGACCGATGACGCGGAGATTGCCGCGCTACTGTCGCGGCTGACGGAGCCGCAAGGTTCTGTGAGTGAGGAAATTGTGGAGCGGGAGCCGCAGGCGACAGCCGCGCCGTACACATATGAGATTGGAACGGAGTTCACGCTACAGGACTTAGCCGACTGGGGCTTCCCGTGGGGGATGCCGGGCGAGGAGCTTGTGGAGCTGTACGGTTGGCAGGAATATTTCCAACGCGACATGGATGAGGGCGAATATTACGACGTGGATTCCAACGGCGGCGTTGGGTATCATTATGACGACAAGACATTACCGCAGGCGTATATCGGATACAAGAATTGCTTGATTTGCAATGTGTGGCTTCATGCGGACGACGATTTCGAGGGCGTGTGGTTTCGCGGCTTAGAGCTTGGCATGACGCCCACACAGGTTATGGAACGATTCCGCCACGACAGACCGATTGCGGATATTATTGCAGAGGCGGCGCGTGAGGATGCTGACATTTACATAGGTGTGTATGGTTATGATTACCATAATGATGATGCTACCGAGGAGAATAACGCGTACATATCCACTCTTGGAGAAACAAAGGGCGTACACGAAATATGGTATAACAGCAGTGCACTGTACGCCGATTCCGACGGCGCGTACTTGTATGTGCGATTTGAAAACGGCGTTGCGACGCAAATATACATCAACTACCTCTACGCGTAACACGCCACACAGCCGCCCCCACAATGTGAGGGCGGCTGTGTTTTTCTATATGCTCAGCGCGGCGAAGAAGCTGTCTTGGATTGCGCCGTCAACCTTGCCGACGCGCCTGCCGTCGCCGACGAGGATTACGCTCGGTGCTTTTGCGTAAAGGTCGAAGTATGCCGCGTCGTCGGCGCGCATGCCGACTGCGTAGAGCGTTGTGCATGCGGCGACGGTGGCGGCTACGCCGTCCTTTTCGTACGTAACGCCGTCGGCGGCGATTTCGGTGACGCGCGCGCCCGTGATTATCGTTACGCCTAGCTCGGCTACGGCCTTGGCGATGCCCATGCGAGACGAGCCGCGAGCCTCGGCAGCCCAAGTGTCGGCGAGCTCAAGCACGGTGACCTTTTTGCCCTGCGCGGCGAGGTTCAGCGCGGCCTCAACGCCGATTAAGCCGCCACCGACCATTACGACGTCGTCGGCGATGCTCAGCGTCGGGTCAAGGTACGCGTCGATGGCGTGGCGGGCGAGTTCGTAACCCTTGATGAACGTCGGAACAATGGGCTTGCTGCCCGTAGCAACGATGATTGCGTCGGGCGCAACGCGCTCAATGAGTGCGTCGTTAAGAGCGGTGTTGAGTAGTATCTCTGCGCCGCTGCGCTCGGTCATGCGGACGAGGTATTTGGTAAAGCGACGCAGGTCGATTTTGCGTGTGTCGGTGTATGTAAAGCGCAGCATTCCGCCGAGAGCGTCGGAGCTTTCGACGAGCGTTACGGAGTGACCGCGCTCGCAAGTGGTGATTGCGGCTTGCAATCCGGCGGGACCGCCGCCGACGATTAGGACTTTTTTCGCGACCTTGGCGGGCATGATTTCCTCGCCGAAGCCGAGGCGATGCTCATGCGCGACAAGCGGATTGACGCTGCAAACGAAGTGGCGGTTGGCGTTGTCGGACTCCGTGCAGTGCAGACAGCGCAGACACGGGCGAATCTCGTCGGCGCGTCCCTGCGCGGCCTTTTTCGGCAGATACGGGTCGGCGATGAGCGCACGAGACATCGAAACGCCGTCAAGAGTGCCGTTGGAGATTAGCTCCTCCGCCTGTGTGGGGTCAAGAATGGAGCCGACGGAGAACAGCGGAATGCTGACCTTGCCTGTGGCGCGGATTGCGGCGGCGAGCTCGACGTTTTGCCCCCACGGCATGTACGGCGTGGCGAACGTGTAGGCGAAATCCTCGCTGGAGACCTCCGCCATGTCGACGTATTCCTGCGCGCAGGCGAGAAATTCCGCCATGTCCTCGGGCGTAAAGCCGTCGTCGCGGCGCTCAGAGCCGCTGATTCGCGTTAGAATAGCGCGGTCGGGTCCGAGACGCTCGCGGACGGTTTTGAGCACGTAGAGCGGGAAACGCAAGCGGTTTTCCAAGCTGCCGCCGTACTCGTCCGTGCGCTGATTGATGACGGGCGAGAGGAATTGTGTCAGCAACCAGCCGTGGCCGCAGTGGACGAGCACGGTGTCAAAGCCGACGTTGATGAAGTATTCGGCTGTGTCGGCGAACGCTTGAGCGACGATTTCCATATCGTCTTTCGTCATGGCGCGCGTCATTGCGCCGTGCGCGCCGAGACCTCCCGATGGCGAGATTAAGCGGTTTTGGTCGATGTTGCAGAGCGGATTAACGCCCATGCCGCCGTGGGTGAGTTCAACGCTCGCGACTGCGCCGTGCTCGTGAATGGCTTGCGCCATCTCGGCGAAAACGGCGCGGTTTTCGGACGTGGTTTCGATACCGGGGGTGTGGTTGCCGCCGTCGCAGACGTTCGCCTCGCCGAGCGTGACGATTGCCGCGCCGCCGCGAGCCTTGTGTTCGATGTAGTTGACGTAGTATTCGTCCGGGCGTCCTCCGAACGAGCGCAGGAGCATATTGGGCGCGGACATGATGCGGTTTTTTAGCAGCAGCTTGCGAAGTCGCAGCGGCTTAAAGAGCTGCGGGAACGGTTGTGTGTACATGTTGTGACCATCCTTCCGTGTTTTTGTTGTTTTTATTGAGTACAGTTTACAACATTTGCGCGGGGTTGTAAAGGGGATTGTAGGCGCGTGTGGTACATATTTATCGCCCACGGGTTGACTTTTCAGCGCGACGGCTCTACAATGGAGATTAGAAGAAACGAACGAAAGGACGGCACTATGAAAAATCTATGGTACTACGACGAGTTTCCCGTTGGGCGAATCGGGATTGCGGAGGAGGACGGCGCGATTACGCGGCTGTTCTTTGCGGGCGTCACGGAGGTCACTGGCTACGAGCTTGCGGAAACGCCGCTGATTGCGACTGCGGCCGCGCAACTGCGCGAATACTTCGCGGGTGAGCGCACGGCATTTGACCTGCCGCTTGCGCCGCGCGGAACGGAGTTCCAGTGCGCTGCTTGGACTGCGCTGCAAGCGATTCCGTACGGCGAGACGCGCACGTATAAGCAGATTGCGGAGCAAGTCGGCAACATAAAGGCGACGCGAGCCGTGGGTATGGCGAACAACCGCAACCCGATTGCGATTATCGTGCCGTGCCACCGCGTAATCGGTGCGGACGGGAGCCTGACGGGATACGCGGGCGGTCTTGACGTGAAGCGCTTGCTGTTAGAGTTGGAGGGGCGAGCTTGAAAGATAAATCTTTCAAACCGGAATTTGCGCCTTCACCTTAGTTGACGGACAAGGCGTAAATTTCCGAATTTGAGGAAGGAATGATTACGATGATAGCATATCATGGCACTGTGGCGCAGGGGTTGACGGTGCTGGAGCCGTTTGCGAACCCGCATTCTAATCTGAAATATCCGTGCGTCTATTTATCCACGAACAAGGCACTGGCATCAATTTATGTTTGGAGTCGGAGCAGGGAGTTTAAGTGGATGACATTTGAGATTCGCGAGGACGGAATGCCGATTTACAACGAGGCGTACAAGGGCGGCTTGGCGGAGCTTTACGGCGGCGTGAGCGGGTGCATATATGAGTGCGACGCGAATTTTGAGGTTGATGAAAACACGACGATTAAGCACGCTGTAATCTCGCGTGTTCCCGTTGAGGTGCGCGGCGTCGATATTGTCGATGATGCGTACGTGCGGATTCTTGATTTTGCGCGGCGCGGAGAGCTTGTGATAAACCGTTTTGAGGAGTTGTCGGAGCATCAAAAGCTCCGCGACAGGAATATGGTTTTGGGCGCGATTGAGCGGCTCGATTTGTTGGCGGGAGAGCACCCGATGGCGGGTTTTGTGGCGGAACGATTTCCGCAACTTTGGCAGGAAGCACTGCATGACTTGAGGAAGGTGGATAACTGAAATATGACAATCAGGCACACTACTGCCGCAGACCTTGACGCGGTGCTGCGGATTTACGCGGAGGCGCGCACGTTTATGCGCGAAAACGGGAACGCAACGCAGTGGGGGGATGATCACCCGCCGCGCGAGTACATCGAAAGCGACATTGCGCGCGGCGTGAGCTATGTGTGCGAGCACGGCGGCGAGGTCGTGGCGACGTTCTACTACAATATTGAGCGCGACGCGACGTACGAGCGCATTAACGGGCGGTGGCTCGACGGCTCGGGGCTGTTCAAGGAGCGGTATAGCTCGTTGCTGTCCGCGCTCGACAAGGCGGTTTGTGAGCAATGGAACGCGGGCGGGGCGGAGCGCGAGAAGGCCGCCATAGTGTTCGACGGCGTGTACGCCGCGGAGCTGCCCGACAAGCTCACCGACGTGGGGCGAATCAGCGCGACGTACGGAAGCTGGCACCTGCCGCTCGGCGACGATATGCGCACGCGTATTGCGCCGTTGGGCGGCGAAGTGCCTGCGGTGGGCAACGGGATTAACGCCAAGCCCAACGGGATTGGCGTAGAAAAGCACTACGATATTACGAGCGAGGTTGGTAGTCCAACTGCCGCCGCAGGCGGTAGTTGGACGCACGCCAAGCCCAACGGGATTGGCGTAGAAAAGCACGACGATATCACGCGCGAAGTTGGTAGTCCAACTGCCGTCACAGACGGTAGTTGGACGCACGCCAAGCCCGACGGGATTGGCGTTTTGCACCGCCTTGCGCGGACGACGGCACCGACGGCAAAGGGTGCGGGCGCGGCGTGCATTGAGTGGGCGTTCAACGAATGCGGCAACCTGAAAATCGACACGCACGCGGATAACGCGCCGATGCTGACGCTCTTGGAGCGGCTCGGCTTCACGCGGTGCGGCATCATTTGGGTGCTTGACGGCGAGGAACGCATCGCGTTTCAGCGGATAGGTGGGATTTGAGGAGGAACTGCGGGGACGAGGTTTTGTATAGATAGAATGTGATTATAGGCGCGGAAGCGGAAGTCAAATTTTGCTGCGCAGCTTGCCGACAATAAGCGTGAGAATCGGAATGCCAAAACCGGCGACGCTGTTTATGGTCATGGTCACGCGGCTGCGCGTGAACGCCTCAAGCTCAAAGCGGCTCGTGACGAGGAAAATGCCGCCGACGATGCCGAAAAACGCGATGGGCGTGGCGAAAAACCGTGCCTCACGCGCGGCGAACAGCTTCTTGATGATGTTCATCAGAATGAGCGCAAACGCCGTGATGATGATGAAATCCGCAACGACCCACGAGCAAAGCAGGAACGCCTCCATGCGGTCGAGCGGCTGCATTACGGTGATTAGCTTGGTTGTGGAGAAGAACGGCATGGGCATACGTTCAACGATGCGGTGGCTGAGCGTGCCGATACAGATGGCGGTGATGACCGTTGTGACTATACCGAGATGAAGCGCGGCGCGGGAGCCGCGCTTTACTGTGTGTTCTTTGTCCGAGATGTGGTCGCCGAGGAAGAAAAACAGCGAAAAATAGCCGAGAATGCTCAGCATTTGCAAGCCGCCTTTCACAACGGGAACAGCGTCCGACGGTGTTACGGGGAGGACGTTGCGTATCTCAAATGCGGGCAGCAGACACAGCACGAGGACGGTTATGATGACCATAAAGCCTATAAGCGAGATTTCCGAAAAGCGCGCAAACGCCTCTAAGCGTCCGCGCGATGCGACGAGTACGAGAGCCATCATCGTGACGATGAAGAAGCCGATGTTGGCAGAGGGGAACATCGTGGAGAGCATTTTTTCGGCAAAGAAGCGAATGTAAATCAGGAACAGCAACGCAACCCACGCGGCGTAGAACACGAGGATGATTTTCGCGACGATGCTGCCGTAGGCGAGCTCAAATACGTCCGAGAGGTTTGCGGGTCCGTCCGCGCCGCGCTTGAAGAACGCCGCGAAAACTCGCACGAGCACGAGCAGCGCGAGCGCGGCGAGAATCGCCGAAAGCCAACCGGCGTGCGCCGCCGTTTTCGCGCCCGCAAAGGGAAACACGCGCGTAATAGGCGACATGCACGCCACGACGTACATTATCATAGCTTGGCGCATGCTGATTTTGTTGTTCAGTGTTCGCATGTGTGGGTTCCTTTCGGAAAGTGAGTTTTATGTGCGGGCGCGGCGTCTACCACGAAATGTGCAGGAGTTGAAGCAGCAGGCTCATGATACTGCGGCGGTGCATCTCGGGGAAATAACGCACGGCGAGGAACAGCCCGACCGCGCTCAGTGCGGCGTAGAGCCACAGTTCCTTTTGCAAGCCGATTTTGCGTAGGTGGCGAACGTCGAAGAAAGCGACGGCGGCGAACGCGAGGAGAAAAAGGGCGAGTACGGTCATTTTGATGCCTCCTGTCGTTGCGACGCAGTGTTGGTGACGTAGCCGATGGGCTCGCGCAGGTCGTATGTGCGGCGCAGGTTAGCCGAGACCTCGACTTCGATGCTCAGCGTCGGGAATACCTCATCCCAACGCTCGGCGAGACCGCTGCGGTCCCAGCGAACGGGGTGCTTCATACGGACGCGACGGGCGAGGTCAATCCCGTCCTGTCCGAGCTTTTGCGACTTGGCGATTACGGCGTCCATATCCGCTTTGACGGAGCGGCTGAGAGCTTCGGAGAGCGCGGAGAGTGCGTCGGCTGCGTAGATGTTGTTGGAGCCTTGTTGCTCGTTGATGTTTGCGAACAGGCGCACGTCGAATTTCACGCCCTTTAGCGTGTCGCCGTCCCATGTCGCGGTGAAATCAATCTCCTCGCTGCGCAGCGCGAGCGCGACGAGGTTGCCCTCGTGGTCAACGACGGAGCGCGGTGCGGCGCGTCCCTTGTCGATAAGGAAATTGTACGCCATTGCGTGCGGCACGTCGTAGTAGTCGACGAGCGTGAAATCGCGCAGGAACGCAAAGCCGGCGGAGATGAATGTGTTCGTCGGCATTTCTCCGCCGACCATCTTGCCGAAGTCGATTTCCGTCGTTTCCAGCGCGGGAATGATGGCCGCCTGCTGCGGCGTGGTCAGCACGCGCACCAAGTCGATGATGCGCAGGAACTGCGACGAGGAAAGACGGTCAATCTCCTCTGCGATGTTGTTGAGTGCGGCGTCGATGCTGCGTTCCTCGGACGCTGTATCGTTCAGGAAGTCCTCGGCGGTGCCGTCGCGAATGATGAATACGTTCGTGGAGTAGCGCGACTCGTAATCGCGGGAGAAGAAGTCAAGGTATTTGGTGATTCCGTCGCGTGCGGCGTCCTCGCCGATTAGCAGAAAGTCGACGTAGCCGAGGTGCTGGCGCTTGTCGGAATGGCGGTCCATATCGGCGATGGCGTCGATGACGGTTTTGCCGGAAAAGGAGACGATTTCCGTGATTTTGCCGCCGCCGCTCTCACCGTCTACGCTCGTGCGGTCGGCGACGAGCGTTACCTTGATATCGTCGCCGTCCTTGTCGATTCCGAACACGCGCGCGACCTCAAAATCGGAGATTTCCTTCATATGCGGCAGGATTGCGCCGCCGCCGCAAGCGGTGAGCGCGAGGCACAGCGCAACAGCGGCGGGGATTACGCGAGCGATTTTCATTGCGCACCTCCGTCGCCGTCGTTGCTTTCTGCATCGTCGGACTTTTCGGGCTTGCGGGTGATATCGGCGGGGTGTAGATTGGAC
>JGI994J12354_10006096_pt1 | contig 10166 bp, 5 predicted proteins | sample IntmicLarv3ML3BL_FD_12354 | JGI IMG/M metagenome (IMG submission 12354)
AGCGAAGTTTCAGTTTTGGGAGGCTTTTCTTTGGTTACTTTCTTTTTCCGCCAAAAAGAAAGTGACTCCCGCGGAAGGCGAAAGGGAAAAACAATAAAGGGTCTTTGACCCAAAAATAATAAAGGGCCTCTGGCCCAGAAATTATCTATCCGCCGGTCCCGAGGGCGGGGTCGGGTCGGCGGATAATAAGAGAAACCGCAGAGAAAGGGGAGAAAAGAAAAAAAGGCCCTCTGGCCCCAAAAGAAAAAAGCGACTTCCTTAACCGAAAGTCGCTTTATAAAAAATACTAATAATTCTCTTTCTTGGGCTCGAAGAAAGCCTGAGGATGCAGGCAGGCTGGGCAAACATCCGGCGCTTCGGTACCTTCGTGCAAGGAACCGCAGTTGCGGCATTGCCAAGTGATTGGTTCATCGCGCCTGAACACGTTACCCGACTCTACATGTTCCAGGAGGACAAGATAGCGGCGCTCATGTTCCGTTTCGACTTTAGCGATCTCGCGGAAAGCTTTGGCAACCGCAGGAAAACCTTCCTGTTCGGCCACATCGGCAAATGCAGGATACAGTTCCGCCCACTCTTCGTACTCACCAGCAGCAGCCTCGCGTAGGTTATCGATAGTCGTGCTGATCACACCGGCAGGATACGACGCAGTTATCTCGACCATGCCTCCTTCGAGGAACTTAAAAAAGCGTTTAGCATGTTCTTTCTCCTGATCGGCAGTTTCTTGAAATACACCGGCAATTTGTTCGTATCCCTCTTTCTTTGCGACACTGGAATAATACGTGTAGCGCATCCGCGCCTGTGATTCTCCGGCAAACGCTTTGAGCAGGTTTTGCTCGGTAGCCGTTCCTTTTACACTTTTCATTTGTTTGGAATTTTATGTGGTTATAAAAATGGTTTGATCTCTGCGTATATGAANCCGCAATCTAAGTTACAAATATAGTGAAAGTCGAGCGTAATCGTGAGAGCTTGCTCTCAAAAGATTGCCGAACCGACGCTCGCAGCAGGAACAGAGAGAACTCGCTCGCTATGCCCTGCAAGGAGGCAGGAAGGCAAAGTCAACCGCATCCTATATTATGCAAATATAGTGAAAGCCGAAAGGTAATTACAAGCATGGTTTTAGTTTTTTGTCGTTCAATAAACCAAGTAAGCAAATACCTTGCCACAATCTGCTTGCCTGTCTGCACAAAAAAGCCCCACCGGGAAAGTGAGGCTTTTAAATTATATGACAGAAGTCCGCTAGTAAACTTTAGATTGCGGGCGATCCTTCGGATCGGCGCCGAACTGGTAGTTTGGTTCGGGCCCCATATAGAAAGTAAGGGTTCCGCCCGCCGCAATATCTTTATATGTAATAAAGCTCTGAGTATGCGGTTTACCGTTAAGTTCTACTTTCTGGATATATATATTCTGTTGGTTGTTATCGATGGCTTCCACTACGAATTTCTTGCCGCCGGCAAGGTTCATGGTCACTTTGTCGAAACGAGGCGATCCGAACACATAAGCGTTGCTGGGGGTATTTACCGGATAGAAGCCCATTGCCGAAAATATATACCAAGCGCTCATCTGGCCGCAGTCTTCGTTGCCGATAATACCATCGGGACGGTCGCTGTACATGTCATCCATTATAAACCTTACTTTCTGGGCGGTTTTCCATTGTTGGCCGCTGTAAGCGTAAAGGTATGTAGTATGGTGTCCTGGTTCGTTACCATGTGCGTAGAGTCCTATAAGGCCTGTAATGTCCGAAACCTGGTTGTCTTCGATTTGTTCGACAAAGAAATTATCCAACCTCTCATTGAACACTTCTTCGCCGCCTACAAGTTCAATAAGCCCTTCTACGTCTTGCGGCACGAGCCACAGGTATTGCGCCGCATTACCTTCCGTATAATCCTTGATCCATGGGCCGTTAGCTTTTTTGGCATCGAATACGGGGTTCCATTTGCCGTTCTCGTCTTTTCCGCGGAAATAACCTACCGTTTCGTCGTAATAGTTTTTGTAGTATTGCGCGCGTTTAGCGAAGTATTCGGCATCTTCGGTTTTGCCCATTTTGGCCGCCATTTGCGAAATCGCCCAGTCTGCCACGCAATATTCCAAGGCATAAGCGACACTCTCGTAAACTTTATTATATGGAGCATACCCGATCTTCTTGATCCACTCTATGCCGTTCTGCTGGTCGTACATCGCCGATGCTTTCACCGCTTCGTAAGCCAGCTCGTGGTCGAATCCGGTATAACCTTTCATATAAGCGTCCACAACGATCGGAATTGCGCTGTAACCCGCCATGGTATTGGTCTCATCNCCACGGAGGTGCCAGATAGGAAGTTTGCCCTGTTGTTGATAAATATTCAGCATGGTATTGATCATGCCGTCCACTCTTTCGGGTTGGTGGAGCAGGTAAAGGGGGTTTGCCGCACGGTAAGTGTCCCACAACGAAAGCATAGTGTAGTTCTCGAACGATGCGTTTTTGTAAACCTCACGTGGCTCAGGGCCGCTTCCGCGGTAGTCGCCGTTCACGTCGTTATAGAGGTTAGGCGATATCATAGTATGGTAAAGGGCTGTATAGAATACGACCTTTGCCACGCTATCTTTGTCTTCGACAACGATCTTGTCGAGTTCGTTTGTCCATTTAGTCTTGGCTTGGGCAACTATGGCTTCGAAATCCCATCCGGGAATCTCGGTATCGAGGTTGAGGATAGCATTTTCGACGCTTACGGGCGAAATTCCGAGTTTAAATTTAACTTGTTTAGGATTTTCTTTATAGGTGATAAGCGCTTTGGCATTGGTGAGTTTATTTCCTGTTTCGCCCCTGGAGCCTATTGCTATGTCGTCAATAAACTCAACTTCTGCGGCGATCGGTTTTTCGAATTTGATAGCGAAAAAGAATTTCTGTCCACGACCCCAGCCGTCCGAGTAACGGATACCGGTAATCATATCGTCGCCTTTGAGTTCCATGTTGGTCTCGGTAGGGATATCCCAACCGCTACCCTCTTTAAGGTCGATAATAATACGCGCGGTATCTTCCCCCGAAGGGTATGTGTAGCGGTGCATAGCCGAGCGTTCGGTCGAAGTCATTTCGGCTTTGATATTATATGTATCGAGTATCAGTGAATAATATCCAAGGGTGGCCTGTTCGCGGTCGTGCGAATATTTGGAAGCATATCCTTTTTCGGGATTTTCCTGGGTTCCGCGATAGGTTTTCCGGACTCCTGTGTAGGGCATGATCAAAAGGTCGCCTCCGTCCGAAATACCGGTTCCGTTCATATGGGTATGGGAAAATCCGATAATGATGCTGTCCGAATAGTGGTAACCCGAACACCAGTCCCAGCCTTTTACGATATTCTGGGGACCTGTCTGAATAGCTCCAAACGGTACGCTGGCGCCCAGAAAAGTGTGTCCATGGAAACCTGTGCCGACGTACTGGTTTACGTATAAATCATAATCGACGGGCTTCGTCTGTGTGGTTGTTGAGCACGAAAAAGCGATAACCGCCGATGCCGCAACAAGAAGAATCCTTTTCATTCTTATTTTTAGGTTTAGTTTGTATTTAGGGCCAGAGGCCCTTTATTGTGCATTGCGAGCCTCTATTACGCTCGGCTTTCGCCATACTTGCCCAATAAGCGAGAAACAAAGATATACTATTTTACGTAAAATTGAATAAGCTGCATTAACAAAACTATTTTGCATATATGAATAATTAGCCTAAATTTGTACTGCTTAAAACAAGCAGCGGGGTGTAGTTCAGTCCGGTTAGAATGTTGGTCTGGGGGACCAAAGGTCGCTGGTTCGAGTCCAGTCACCCCGACACCTTTTAAAGCCGCCTTAAGGAGATTTCCTTAAGGCGGCTTTAAATTTTCCTGCAATAAATGATTTATTTGGCGCGCACATACGGCCGGATAATCACAGGCCCCAGCAAGCCGGAAAGCTGTAGGGGTGAGTCTTTATCCCAGTTTTTGCAAGTCGTAAATGCAATACGCCCGGGCGATTTTTCATTATTGACGAGCCATTCGGGCCACCCTTTATATATATTCACATCTTCCTCAATATGTTCGTCGCCGATCAGCCTGTTTGGCCACAGATTGGTAATGCGAACTTCAAGTTCGTTAACCCCTTCCCTCACCGCATTATCCAGATCAGCACGGAATGGAGCTTTCCATATAACTCCAAGGTTTTGCCCGTTCACGATTACCTCGGCTATTACCCGGACGTCCCCCAGGTCAAGTTCCAGAGAATACCCTTTATCTGTCAACTCCTCGGGCAGGATAAATTGTTTGCGGTATGTAGCCGTACCTGAAAAATAGCGTATCCCTTCTTCCGAAGAGACTGACCACGAAGTCAGTTTATCAAAGACAGAGCTGGCCGGCGCGCCCAAATCCGGAGGAAAACTCACGTACCACTGCCCGGACAATTCGATCGGCTCGGGCACCGACTTCACCCGCACCGTTTTCTTTTCTCCCGATGAGGTCGTACTTACGAGAGTTCCCGCATATGGAGTTATCCAGATTGGCTTGCCGTTTTCGATTATCAGACGCGGATCGGGAGTACTAATTGCCAGATCGACTCTATGTCCCTCGACAACCGTCATCCGGCGGGTCTCTCCTGCGGTACTGTAAACCAACCGCAATTCCTTTTTAGGACTTTGCACGTGCGAACCGAGGATATCACCGATCAAACGATCATCTGCCGCAAATACATATTCCCCGGATGCAACCATACTCTCTATCCGGCCGGTAACATTATGAATCGTAGAATGTGGCGGAATACCTTCGAATCCCCGTTCGAACTTGCCGTATACTGCTTTTATTATCTTTAATCTGCTTCCTCGGATCGCCCCTATAATAAGCGGTTCGTTCTCGGGCGCGCTGACATACCGCCGCTCACCCGCTATCTCATACTCCACACGTAACTCTTTTATAGAGCCGGGAGCCGGATCATAAGATGAGAGATGAGTTCCGGCCGATGTACGGAGTGTATCATTTTTAATAAGATCATTCAGAACATCAGTTACATCCGCCAGTCCTACCGGGAAGAAAACTCCATATTCTGCTTTAATGATTTCCAGCTCCGGTAACGGTTTGATCTCCTGCGGATCCAATTCCGTTTCTGCCTCGACAATATGCCCGGAGGAAGAGGCATGGTTTCGGAAAACCACAAAAACCGAACCTTCGGGATCAAAGGCTATCGGAACGCTCGTCGTTCCGTCTTCGTTTTCCTGCCATACGGGGGCATCCGTGATCTCCCCGGTTTGAGGATTCCAAAGCTGAGGTTGCTTACCCGACACCCGGAAACAACATATCTCCCGACGGCTATCTTTCAGAGAACTGGCCACAAAATAAATATCCGCATCACCGGCTATCCGGTGAATAAAACGAAGATCAAAACCTGTTTCCCCGGCAGCGAAGTCAGGCGCTAAACCTACATTATTCAATGCCTCTTGTATCGAAATATCCTTTATCAATTTACCGTCCCAGAGTTCACCGGCCCATTGGGCAACCTTATCATCACAGCCGGGAAATCCGCTAAGGCTCGGAGATTTCTCGGGTTTAGAGCCGGTAATAACAGCCCCTGCTTTTGCCAGTTCACCTATTTTTGTTAACATTCCGGGAGTTATCCAAGTGTTTTCCGGAAGCATGAGTATTTGATATATACCTCCGGCGGGGGTGCAAATTTTGCCGTCACGGACGAATAAAGATTGTATTTTATCCGTACCTATCAGGTCGTAGTCATATCCAAGCGCTTTAAGTTCAGGCATAAGCAGCGCATCGTTCGGGGAGGATTCTCCCGTGAATACCAATACATCGGCGGAATTCCTGCCTTGCTGAAGCATGAATTGAGATCGTGCCGCATATTTCATGTAGGCGCTCCCCTGCTCCCACCATGTATTCAACCGGTTCATCTCAAGGCCGAACGGGCCGAGTGTCAATCCTGGAGCCGCATTCCATGGTTGATGGACGTACGAATGGAAGATAAGCCGGTTGACCCCTTCTGTCCAAACCCTGTCGCCCAGTGATTTCATGGTCGCCGGATGATTGAGCCAGCTAACGAAACAGGTAAAAGACTCCGCCCCTACGATCGTATTCCCGCTGAGATGGGCAATAGAAGAGACAAACTTCGGGGAATCCAGAAATACATTATCCGCCAGCCAAAATTCACCCATGACAATATCGCCCGCCGCCCCGGCCTGCAAGCATTCAAATGGGCCGTTATATGGTTCTACGGAGAATTTCATACCGTGTTGATGACAGAGCTCGCGGAAACGGCCGTAATAGTTTTCGGCCATCAAATCCCCTATCACCCGCCGGAAATCCCATAGGAAACGTTCGGTAATTTCACCGCTCTCGACATAATATCCGGCAAGCGCCGGCAGGAAAAAGAGGCAATCGTATCCACGGCTTTGCTCGAACAATTTATCGAACCCGGTTGTCCAGTTATTGCATCCTACTTCATAACTATCGATCAGACAGTTAGTAAGGGACGATCCTACGAGGGGCCCGAGTTTATCCATTATAGGTTTAATGCCTCCCTGCCAATAAGCGTCGACAGCCGCACGGCTCATTTTATCGCACTCCAACCCCCGGCCGGCGGCAACGGCCGGGTGGTTACCCTTACCGGTAGGAGTATGACCCAACCGCAAAATAATCCAGTCTCCGGCCGGAACATTCCACTCCAGAGTACCATCGGACGACATTTTGTACCTCAGGTCTATTATGCTGCTTTTATCGATCAGTGACGATCGGTCGATATCTTTAACCTCGGGAAGCATATGGTTGCGAAAAGAGTGGCCGGACAGGCTTTTCAGGTCGAGATAATCGATCCGTTGATCACCGCGCGGTTTTGGAAATGCCACTACGGCAATATCTTTGTAATAATCGAACCGGGTCGGTGGTTGAGGCAATCGGGCATTGAACTTTTCACCTCCCGAACATTGAACTTCGCTATAAACCACTGTTTGCATTGCGTTTTCCGGCGTAACCCACGGACCGCCGCTCGACGACCAACCGGCCCCGTTATGGAATCCTAGTTCGAGTCCAAGTCGGTCTGCTTCCGAGGCGGCAAACCGGAAGAGTTCGAGCCACACGGGACTCAGGAAAGCCGCAGGTCCGTCGGGATAACCCATATCCACGTTGAATATCTGGGCTTCCTGTATTCCTACCCGTTTCATTGCCTCAAGGTCGGCAGTGATTCCCTCTTTCGAAATATTTCCGTTAATCCAATGCCACCACGTCCGTGGCTTTGCCGAATCGGGCGGATTGATAAAACCTGAATTCAGATTTTCGGCAGCTAATACGGGGAGTGTGATGCCCAGGAAAGACAGGTATATCAATAAAAACCTTTTCACAACCTTAATTTTTTGAGGGATTATGCAGGAAATATAGCCTATTTGCATTACACTTACAAATAATTGGGGGGTAAATTAATATTCGGGGTATCATATTTTGTAAGAAAAACATTATTTTCATGCCGTCTAAGAAACTAGGGTTTCTAAATCTAGTTATTTAAATAACTTTGTATTACATCCGGACCGGGACTAAGACCCAAGCGCCCGAAATCATTACTCCAAGAAACAAGGCCCGATGTATTTTACGCCATTAACAAACTTAAAATAATACGAAAATGATCAACAGATTTGTTTTGAACGAAGTCTCGTACTTCGGCCCCGGAGCCCGCGAGGTGCTTCCACAGGAAATCACTCGTCTTGGAATGAAAAAAGCATTCGTCACTTCGGATAAAGAGCTGATCAAATGCGGGGTCGTGGATAAAGTATTGAAAGTGCTGGACGATGCCAAGATTCCTTATGTGATGTTCAGCGAAATCAAGCCCAACCCTACGGTAAGCAACGTAAAAACAGGAGTTGCGGCCTACGCGGTTTCGGGAGCAGACTTTATACTGGCGATCGGCGGCGGATCATCTATCGATACGGCTAAGGCGATCGGTATTATCACCAACAATCCGCAGTTCGGCGATGTAGTATCGCTGGAGGGTGTTGCCGATACGAAGAAAAAATCAGTGCCGATCATAGCATTGCCCACCACGGCGGGAACGGCGGCGGAAGTGACCATCAATTACGTAATAACCGACGAGGTGAACCAAAAGAAAATGGTTTGTGTCGATCCAAACGATATTCCTATCGTATCGATAGTCGACGCCGAGCTTATGTACTCGCTGCCGCGGGGCCTGACAGCCGCTACCGGCCTCGATGCGCTTACCCATGCTATCGAGGGATTGATAACAAAAGGTGCTTGGGAAATGAGCGATATGTTCGAGTTGAAAGCTATCGAAATGATCACACGNTACCTCGAAACGGCTACCAACGAGCCGGANAATGTAGAGGCCCGCAACGGTATGGCNGTGGCCCAGTATATNGCAGGCATGGCTTTTTCGAACGTAGGACTGGGNGTGGTGCATGGAATGGCNCATCCGCTGGGCGCTATTTTCGACATTCCTCACGGGGTAGCCAATGCCCTGCTGTTGCCGACCATTATGGAATTCAACGCTCCGGCGGCGCTCGGTAAATATGTCCAGATAGCCAAAGCGATGGACGTGTATAAAACCGGAATGACCGACCAGCAGGCAGCCGATGCTGCGGTGAAGGCGGTAAAGGAACTTTCTATAAGACTGGGTATTCCACAACGTTTGTCGGAACTGGGAATCAAAGAGAGTGATCTTGACAGACTCTCTGACTCGGCTGCGACCGACGTGTGTACTCCGGGAAATCCGAGGGATGTTTCCAAAGAGATCATCCTTGATCTTTACAAGAAAGTGCTTTAGCTGAAACTTCTCATTACGCCGGATCGGCCGGGAGATATCTGGTGATATTCAACAACCGATCCCGCTTGCGTTAGAATAAAAAACCGCCCCTGGGGAGAATCTCCGAGGCGGTTTTTATTATAAATTCAGAGTTCGTTTTCCCTGAATCCTTCAAAATTCCTTAAAAGGTAAATGCAGCGTGTACACCTATCATCCCGTGCGAATCGTCTTTCGACCATGAGAAATCGACGACAGGCCCGAGATGGAATTTCTCCCAATGAAACAGGTCGTACACCAATTCGAAATGCATCGAAAATTGAGTTTTGTTTTCAGAGTGACTATGCGAATGATCGCCATGATCCTCGTGTTCGTCATGTTTCAGGAAAGTGATTCCCGGCAGAACCCCGACGCTGAATCTATCGGAAATCTGGTATTTAATACCCGCACCTAATGTGGTATGGCCCCCGTCTACCCAGACCTGTTCGGCCATAGCTCCGAACGACCATTTGCTATGATCGCCGAAGGTCCTGTAGTAATGAAAATGAAGACCGCCTCCCCACGAGGAATGATCGAAAGAATATATAGCTCCTCCGCTGAGCCCGATTTCATTCCTAGCATGATGATGACCATGGTGTTCCTGGGCCTGTAAAGAGATAGTCGAAAGGAAAATAATAAGGAAAACGGATAAAAATTTCTTCATTCAGAGGGCTTTGATTTTTTTGTAAAAGTTAGATTTTAAGACGCAATTTAAATATAAAAATATAAAACCAGGAAAAACAATTGGATTATATAAAACAAATCGGGAAAACTATGTTCATCATTTCATTGACCTGGCACCAATCCCGCCTAGGAAGCTGACAAATACCTGGAAGGGCATTATGCCTGTAAGGTCGTAAATTTATGGCCTAGCCGGTTGATCGGCGACCAATACATGGAATACGTATCGACAAATATATTGACGAAGGAAAATTCCTGATGACGGGCCGTAAATTTCCGCCCACGGGCGGAATGATCCTCTGCGACGCATCTTCACTGGAAGAAGTTCAGCAAATAATACAAGATGACTCTTTCACCCGACACGAGATCGGGAATATCGAAATAACTGAATTCGTACCTACAAGGTGGAGGGTCTTTCAGAGTAATTAAACGGCACGGAAGTCTCGTTCCCGTGATGCTCTCAAGTGGCTTTTTCAGTCCACCACCTTAAGGCTGCTTTTCCGACAGGAACCGGTCTATATTTCCGGCTGCCCGCCTACCGGAAGCTATTGCCCGCACGACAAGCGAAGCCCCTTGGGCAGCGTCTCCTGCGGCAAATATTTTTCCGGGCAAACAATTCTGGGCCTCGTCTACCGATATATTTTTCCGGCCATCGAGAGCCAGATCAAGTTCGGCCACAACATCGTCATGCACCGGATGTACAAATCCCA
>JGI994J12354_10006097_pt1 | contig 10164 bp, 10 predicted proteins | sample IntmicLarv3ML3BL_FD_12354 | JGI IMG/M metagenome (IMG submission 12354)
CGCATCACCCGCCCAAACCGCATGCCGCAAATCCCCCGAACATTTTTTGACATTATACCATGGATCTGTGCTACAATGATTTCACCAACCTCAAAGGAGCCCCACATGAACCTTCCCTTTGCCACGACGCCGCCCCAAGCCAGGATGGTCACGGGCGGAATCTTGACGATCACGCAGTCCACCGCCATCCACGGCGCGCCCGAAACCCTCGTGTCGCTGATGCGCACTTGTCTGCCCACGAGCGCGGACGCCGCCTATACTTCCATCAATTTTGTCATCGGCATCCCCGATGAGGTCGCCGCCCGTGCGGCATCGGCTTGCCATGGAGAATATGTCGCCAATGACGAAGGTTTTGTCATCGAGGCCATCGGCGAGGTCATCACCCTCTACTGCCACTCGCAGCAGGCCTTTTTCTGCGCCGGCATGACACTGATGCACCACGCACCCGAGGGGCAGTTTGCCCAAGGCTTGCTGTGGGATTATCCCATGGTGCCCCAGCGCGGACTCAAGTGGTACATCCCGCCCCGCGCCAGCATTCCCGAGTTTTACAAGGTCATCGACCTGCTGGTCGTCCTGCGCATGAACGCCATGATGCTGGAGATCGGCGGAGCCATGGAATACAAGCGCCACCCCGAGGTCAACGAGGGCTGGGAGGAATACTGCGCAAAAACCAAGGCTTACCCCACCGGCACCGAGGGCATTCAGGATTTCATCTATCCCTGGCGCAAGAACTCCATCCACAACGAAAACGGCGGCGGCTCCTGGCTGACCCAAGCCGAGTTACAAGACATCATCGACTACGCCACGGCGCGGGGCATCGAGATCATCCCCGAGTGCCCCTCGACCAGCCACTGCGACTACATGCTGACCCGCCACCGTGAGCTGGCCGAGCATCCCGAGGATGAGTACGCCGACACCTTCTGCACCGAAGAACCCAAGGCCTATGAGTTGCTCTTTGATTTATTAGATGAAGTCATCGACCTCTTCAAGCCCCGCATCATCAACATCGGGCACGATGAGTATTACAACTTCAAAATGTGCCCCAAGTGCAAGGACAAGCACCCCGTGGCCATCTTTGTCGACGACGTGACCCGCATCCACGATTTTTTGGCCAGCCGCAACGTGCGCACCATGATGTGGTGCGATAAATTACTCAACTGCGACTTCCGCATCGGCTACGGCGGCGCGGCCAACTTCTCCTACAAGGCCTGGAACGTCAACTCCGACTTCTTCAACATCATCCCCGCCGTGTGGCCCTCGGTCGACTTACTGCCCCGCGACATCATCTGCCTGCACTGGTACTGGGGCATGGGCGACAAATATGAGAAGACGCTGCTGGAAAAGGGCTACGAAGTCTGCTTCGGCAATTTCTCGGGCGTAGGGATGGAAGGTTGGAAAACCCGCCACGGCGAGGGCGTCATGGGCGGCTTCTGCTCCAACTGGTCAACGGCCGACATCCTCTACCTCCAACGCAACGGCGCGCTGTTTGACCTGGCCTACAACGCCAACCTCTTTTGGGATCGCAACGCCGACCGCGACCGGCTGACGGAATTGGCCGAAAAATCCCTGCAAATGCTCTACGCCGCCAACACCCGAGCCCTGGTCCGCGACACCATCGAGGTCACCCACAACACCGACATCTACGTGCCCTACCAATCCTTTATCGACGGCATCTTTATCGACGAAAACCGCTACGGCCTGGGCCACTATGTCGCCCGCTACGCCGACGGCACCACGGCGAACTTGCCTGTGACTCTGGGCTTTAACATCGGCTATAAAGATCAAGCGTGGCACGACAAAGACCCGCAAGGCCGCGTCACGGGTATCACAGGCAGCCTGCGCGAGCTTTCCTACACCACCCTGCCCCACCGTTTTGGCTACGAAACCTGGTATACCACCAGCTACACCAACCCCCATCCCGACAAACAGTTGGTTGACCTGACCTTTGTCGCTAACTCGGATTTCGTCTTTGTTGAGGTTGAACAAAACGAGAAGGAACAAGGAATTTTTGTCGCCCGAGATGGCGAGACAGCACACAAAAAAGTCCCGCAGGTCACCCTGCGCGAATACAACTGCTGAGGTAAAAATCCCCCGACTTTTTACTTTTCTTTTCATAAGTGATATACTGTTCGTGTCGCCAAGACTGCACGTCAGTTTTTTGGTGATAAAATGAACGCCTACGGGCGAAAAAGAATGTCAAGGAGAACGAAGAATGGGACGAATCAGGAACTTTTCCGCTGGCCCCGGTGTGTTGCCGGAAGCCGTGTTGGCGCGTGCCGCGCAGGAGATGATGGACTACCACGGTAGCGGTATGTCTGTTACGGAAATGTCCCACCGTTCTAAGGTTTATGAGGGCATCCATTATGGTGCCATCCAAAAGTTGCGCGATCTGCTGAGCATCAGCGACGACTACGCCGTGCTCTTTTTGCAGGGCGGTGCCTCCATGCAGTTTGCCATGGTTGCGCAAAACCTCATGCCCGTCGGCGGCCAGGCCGACTACATCGACTCGGGCAATTTCGCCTCTGCCGCCATCGAGCAGGGCAAGAAGTTCGGCCAGGTCAACGTCGTGGCCTCGTCCAAGCAAGACAAGTACACCTATATCCCCGCCACTACGCGGGACACCTTCACGCCCGGTGCGGCCTATGTCCACACCACGGGCAACAACACCATCTACGGTACCCGCTTTATCGACTGGCCCGACACCGGCGACATCCCCCTGGTATGTGACCTGTCCTCCTCCATCCTGTCCGAGCCGCTGGACGTCAGCCGCTTTGGCCTGATCTATGCCGGCGCCCAAAAGAACATGGGCCCCGCCGGTGTCACCTGCGTCATCATCCGCAAGGATTTGCTGGGCCGCGCCCGCCCCGAGACGCCCGCCATGCTGGACTACGCCGTGCACGCCAAGGCCGACAGCCTGTACAACACCCCGCCCACCTTCTCCATCTATATGCTGGGCCTGGTGCTGGAGTGGATTGAGGGCCTGGGCGGCCTGACCGCCATGCAAAAGCTCAACCAAGACAAGGCCGCTCTGCTGTATGACTACATCGATGCCAGTGCCGCTTTTTCCAACCCTGTGCAAAAGCCCTTCCGCTCGATCATGAACGTGCCCTTTGTTCTGGCCACCCCCGAGCTGGACGATGCCTTCATCAAGGCCGCCGCCGCCGAGGGCTTCGCCAACCTCAAGGGCCACCGCGCCGTAGGCGGTATGCGCGCGAGCATCTACAACGCCATGCCCCGCCAAGCCATCGAAGACCTCGTGGCCTTCATGCGCAACTTCGAAGCTAAACTGTAAAAAGGAAGAGAACACCATGTATAATATCCGAAAACTCAACGAGATTTCGCCCATCGTCACCAAGTACCTGCCCGAGGATCAATTCGCCATCACTGACAACGCCACCGCACCCGACGCCATTCTGGTGCGCAGTGCCGACATGCAATCGATGGAACTGCCCGAGAACCTGCTGGCTGTTGCGCGTGCGGGTGCGGGTGTCAACAACATCAACATCCCCGCCTGCTCGGCCCAGGGCGTCGTCGTGTTCAACACCCCCGGTGCCAACGCCAACGCCGTCAAGGAGCTGGTCATCGCAGGCCTGCTGATGAGCGGTCGCCGCATCTTCTCGGGCATCCAGTGGGCGCAGAGCCTGCGCGGCCAGGGTGCCGCCGTTCCCGCCATGGTCGAAAAGGGCAAGGGCCAGTTTGTCGGGCCCGAGCTGGCCGGCAAGACCCTGGGCATCATCGGCCTGGGTGCCATCGGCGTGCTGGTGGCCAACGCCGCCGTGGGCATGGGCATGCAAGTGGTCGGTTATGACCCCTTCCTGACCGTCGAGAGCGCGCTGGGCCTGACCCGCGCCGTCAAGCGCATGGGCAGCCTGGATGAGCTGTTGGCCGTCTCGGATTACGTCACCGTGCACGTGCCCTTTGTGGAAAAAACCCGAGGCTACATCAACGCCGAAAACATCGCCAAGATGAAAGAAGGCGTCGTGCTGCTGAACTTCTCGCGTGCCGAGCTGGTGGACACCGCCGCCGTCTTCGCCGCGCTGGACAACCATCATGTGCGCACCTATGTCACCGACTTCCCCACCGACGAGTTGCTGAGCAACCCCGGCGTGCTGTGCATTCCCCACTTGGGCGCTTCGACCCCCGAGTCCGAGGAAAACTGCGCCGAGATGGCGGCCCGTCAACTGCGCAACTACATCCGCACGGGCTCCATCCGCAACAGCGTCAACTACCCCGAGTGCGATCTGTCAGCGGGCTTTACGGGTCGCATCTGCGTGTTGCATGATAACGTGTCGGGCGTACTGGGCCAAATCACCGCTGCCATCACCGAGCGCGGACTGAACATCAGCAACATGGTCAACACCTCGCGCGGCGAGCTGGCCTACACCGTCATCGACATTGACACCGACCTGACCCAAGATCTGGTTGACCGCATCCGCGCCATCTCCACGGTGCATCGTTGCCGCCTGCTCATGGCGGAATAAATTTCAGCAATCACCTACGAAAGGTTCACATGGCTGTTTCCCTCTCCGGTCGTCGCGCATTGATCATCGGCGGTACCTCGGGCATCGGCTTGGCTTGCGCCAAGTCTTTGCGCGAGCGGGGTGCCGCCGTCGTCGTTGCCTCCCGAAGGGGGATTTGCGATTGTCTGCCCGCCGTGGCGATGGATGTCACCAATCCGGCGAGCGTAGCCATGGGCGTTGCCGAAGCCCTCGCGAAATTGGGCGGTCTGGATCTGCTGATGTACTGCGCGGGCTACGGGTTGTGCGGTGCCGTCGAGGATACCGCGCTGGATGAGGCCGACGCCATGATGCAGGCAAACGCCCATGGTTTCCTCGCTGTTTGCCAATGTACTCTGCCCCACTTGCGCGCCGCCGGGCGCGGCTGGGTGTGCGTCATTGGCTCGGCAGGCGGCGCCATCCCCCTTCCCTTCCAGTCACACTATTCTGCCTCCAAAGCCGCCCTGGCTGCCTATTGCCAGTCGCTGGCCATGGAGTTGCAGTCCTTTGGCATCGCCGTCACCCTTGTCGAACCCGGCGATCTGTCCACGGGGTTCACGGCCGCCCGCCGCGCCTCCTGCCCACCCGAGTCGCCCTATGCCCCGGCTTGTCAAAAGGCGGTGGACATCATGACCGCCGACGAGCTCGGCGGCCCGACGCCCGACAAACTCGCCGCAAAACTCACCAAACTCGTCGCCCGCAAACGCCCGCCCGTGCGGGTCATCTGGCCCGCGAAGTATCGCTTGATGGTGGTTTTGTTTGCCCTTTTGCCCCGCCGATGGGGCCTGGCCCTGGTGGCCAAGACCTACAAGTAAGAGGTTAAACCTATGGACTTATTGACCCACATCCCTGACGGTTTGCAGGACGGCTTCGGCCCTTCCGCCGCCCGCCGTGTCGCCCTGGAAAACCGCCTGCTCGAGCAGTTGGCGGCCCGGGGATTCGAGCGCATCTTGCCGCCGCCCTTTGAGTTTTCCGCCGTCTTCGAGGTCGAGGGCTCCGACGACACCCAGTCCGCCGTGCGCTTTTTTGATGCCGCGGGCCGGGTTCTCTCCCTGCCCGTCGACGCCACACTGCCCGCCGCACGCTTGGCCGCCACCCGCCTAGCCGACGCCCCCCTGCCTCTGCGGCTGTGCTACAACGCGACGACGGTCACCCAACATGAGGGCACTTTTTGCGCCTGTCCCCAAGTGGGCGCCGAGCTGTTTGGCGCGGAGGGCGAGGGCGATGTGCAGGCCCTGCACACCGCCGCCGAGTGCCTAACTGCCGCCGGGCTGGAGGGCTTTGTACTGGACATCGGCCAAGTCGGCTTTTTGCTGGGCCTGCTTGAGCAATCGGGCCTGGATCCCGACGCCCGCGAAGCCGTGCGCCAAGCCGTCGAGCGCAAGGACATGCTGGAGCTGGATCTGCTGTTGCGCGACCACACACAACTGCGCCGCTCGCTGCTGCACCTGCCCAAGCTCTATGGCGGGGCCGAGGTCTTTGCCCAGGCGCAGGAGCTTTCTGATCATCCCACCTGCCTCGCCGCGCTGGCCGATGCCAAACGCCTATTTGACGCCCTGAGCGATCTGGGCTGGGGCGATCGGTTGCGCGTCGACTTTGGCCTGGTGCCCTCGCTGGGGTACTACACGGGCCTGGTCTTCCGCGGCTTTGCCCCCGGCGTCGGCTCGGCCCTGCTCTCGGGCGGCCGCTATGACAGCTTGACTGCCCGTTATGGCCGCAACCTGTCGGCCAGCGGTTTCTGCCTGCGCCTGCCCGAGCTGATGCAGGCCGCCGAATACGCCGGCACAAAGGAGGCCAACGTATGATCACACTTGCGCTTGCCAAGGGGCGTTTGGCCGAGGATACTTGTTCCCTGCTCGCCGCCTGTGGCATCGATACTTCCGTCATTACCGCGCCCGGCCGCCAATTGGTGCGCAAGACGCCCGATGGCAAATTTGGTTTTATCATGGTCAAACCCACCGACGTGCCCGTCTACGTCCACGCGGGCGTTGCCGACGCGGGCGTCGTGGGCAAGGATACCCTGATGGAGGCCAACCTGCCGCTGTTTGAGATGCTCGACCTAGGCTTTTGCCGTTGCCGCATGAGCGTCGCGGGCTTCCCCGACGCCGAGCCCAACGGCCCCGGCAAACTGCGCGTGGCGACCAAATACCCCAACATCGCCCGCTCGTGGTTTTCTCAAAAGGGCATCGGTATCGACATCACCGTGTTGTCGGGGTCGGTCGAGCTGGGGCCGCTGGTCGGCTTGTCAGACGTCATCGTCGATCTGGTCGAGACGGGCTCGACGCTCAAGGCCAACGGCCTGGCCGTGCTCGAGGACATCTTCCACATCTCGGCCCGCCTGGTCGTCAACCAAGCCAGCCTCAAAGTCAAGGCCGACGAGATCAACCCCTGGCTGGCCGCCATGGCCGCCGCGTTGGAGGCCCAGTCATGAGGACCTTGACCGCCGCCGACACCAACTGGCTGGCCGAGCTGAAAAACCGTTCGGTGCTGGAGGATCCCAAGGTCCGCCAAGTCGTGCAGGACATCATCGCCGACGTGCGCGCACGGGGCGACGAGGCCCTGCTTGAGTACACCGCCAAGCTGGATAAATGCACCCTGACCGCCGATGAGATTATCGTCACCGAGGCCGAAAAAGCCGAGGCGCTGGAAGGCGTCGGGCCCGAGCTGCGCCGCATTCTGCAACTGTGCGCCGATAATGTACGCCGTTTTCACGAGCACCAGGTTGAGCAGGGTTTTTCCATCCCCGCCTTTGGCGGCACCATCGGCCAGCGCATCCTGCCCATCCCCGCCGTCGGCGTCTATGCCCCCGGCGGCACCGCGGCTTATCCCTCTTCGGTCATCATGAACCTCATCCCCGCCTTGGTCGCCGGGTGCGGGCACATCGCCATGGCCACCCCGCCGGGCCCTGACGGCAAACTGCCCGCCGTCACCCTGGCCGCCGCCGCCATCGCGGGGGCGACTGTCATCTACAAGATGGGCGGCGCACAAGCCATCGCCGCTCTTGCATATGGCACCAAAACCGTGCGCGCCGTCGACAAGATCACGGGCCCGGGCAACGCCTTTGTCGCCACAGCCAAGCGCGAGGTCTTCGGCCAGGTCGGCATCGATTCCTTCGCAGGCCCTTCGGACGTCACCATCGTCTGCGACGCCACAGCCAATCCGGCTTACGTCGCCGCTGACTTGCTTGCCCAGGCCGAGCACGACACCCGCGCCAGCGCCATCGCCATCACCCTCAATGCGGCACAGGCCCAGGCCATCTCCGCTGAAGTCGATCGCCAGTTGGCACTGCTCCCCCGCGCCGCCATCGCCACGCAATCGCTCAATGCCCACGGCGCGATTTTGGTGACCGACAGCCTGGAAAAAGCCATGGAGCTGGTCAACGCCATCGCCCCCGAACACCTGGAGTTGTGCGTCGCCGAGCCCGAGGCCCTGCTGCCGCTGGTGCACAATGCCGGCGCGGTCTTCCTGGGCCACAGCACGCCCGAGGCCCTTGGCGACTACCTGGCGGGCCCCAACCACACCCTGCCGACCGACGGGGCCGCGCGCTACGCCTCGCCGCTGAGCGTGCGGGATTTTGTCAAGATTCAGTCGGTGCTGCGCGCCTCGCCCGAGGGCCTGGCCACCATCGCCGCCGACATCGCCGCTTTCGCATCAAAAGAGGGCCTGGATGCCCACGCCCGCAGCGTCACCATCCGCCTGGAGGACTGATATGCGTACTGCGAACATCGCGCGCAAGACCAAGGAAACCGACATCAAACTCGAGTTGAATCTCGACGGCACGGGGGCCTTTTCAGGCACGACGAGCGTCGGATTTTTCGACCATATGCTCGAGCTGATGGCCCGCCACGCGCTGTTTGACCTGACCGTCAACTGCGTCGGCGACACCCACGTCGACGACCACCACACCGTCGAGGATGTCGGCATCGCGTTGGGGCAAGCCCTGACCGCCGCCCTGGGCGACAAGCGCGGCATCACGCGCTACGGCTCCTGCCACCTGCCCATGGACGAGTGCCTGGTGCTGTGCGCGCTGGACATCTCGGGCCGCCCCCTGCTGGTGTGGGATTTGCCCGTGCGCTTTGCCCGCATGGGGACTTTTGAGGGCGAGCTGTGTGAGGAGTTTTTCCGCGCCCTCTGCCTGCACGGCGGGCTCAACCTGCACGTCAAGACCATCACCCCCGGCAACGCCCACCACCTGGCCGAGGCCGCCTTTAAGGGCACGGCCCGCGCCCTGCGCCAAGCCGTCACCGTCGACCGCCGCGAGCCTGGCGTGCCCAGCACAAAGGGGCTGCTATGATCCTCTATCCCGCCATTGATCTGAAACAAGGCCGCGCCGTGCAACTGCAACAGGGCGAAATGCACCGCGCCAGCGAATACGGCGATCCTCTAACCATCGCCCACGCCTATGCCGCCGACGGCGCTAAGTGGCTGCACGTCGTTGATCTGGACGGCGCCTTTGGCAAGGGCAGCAACCAAGAGATTCTGCAACAAATCGCCGCCCTTGGTTTGCAACAAGTGCAAACAGGCGGTGGCATCCGCACGGCGGACGACGTCTTGCGACGGTTGTCATGGGGCGTGCAGCGGGTCATCGTCGGCACCATGGCGCTGGAAAATCCCAATCTGGTGCGCGAACTCGCTACCGCCCATCCCGGCCGCATCGCCCTGGGCCTGGATGCCCGTGAGGGCAAAGTCGCCACCCGCGGCTGGGCCGTGCAGACCGATGTCACGGCGCTGGACACGGCGCTTTCGTTTGCCGGGTGCGGCATCGACACCGTCATCTACACCGACATCGCCCGCGACGGCATGCTGTCCGGGCCAAATTTGGGCGAGCTGCGCCGCATGGTGCAGGACTGCGGTATGCAGGTCATCGCCTCGGGCGGCATCAGCAGCCTGAAGGACATCGCCAACTGCGCCGCCGCGGGCTCCGCGGGGTGCATCGTCGGAACCGCCCTTTACGAGGGCAAATTCACCACAATTCAAGCGCTGGAGGTATGCCATGGAACTGAAATTTAACGCGGACGGCCTGATCCCCGCCATCGTGCAGGACGCCGACACCAACCAAGTGCTCATGATGGCTTGGATGAACCGGGAAGCCTTTGACGAGACGCTGGCCACCCGCCGCACCTGCTTCTACTCCCGCTCGCGCCAGAAACTCTGGCGCAAGGGCGAGGAGTCGGGCAACGTGCAGGAAGTGCTGGCCATCGCCTATGACTGCGATGCCGACACCCTGCTGGTGCGCGTGCGCCCCGCCGGCCCCGCCTGCCACACGGGCGCGGTCTCCTGCTTCTTCAACCCCATTCTCGAGGACGCTTCCCTGCCCCGCGGCACCGCCATCCTCGACGCCCTGCGCGCCGTCATCGCCCACCGCAAAGCCAACCCCAAGGAAGGTTCCTACACCAACTACCTCTTTGACAAGGGCGTGGACAAGATCTGCAAAAAGGTCGGCGAGGAAGCTGCCGAGTCCATCATCGCCGCCAAAAACAATTCCGTCGAGGAGTTGACCTACGAGGCCAGCGATATGCTCTACCACCTGCTGGTCCTGCTGGAAAACCAAGGCGTGCCCAACCAGGCGATCTGGGACGAGCTGGCCAAGCGGCATAAGTAAAAAGCGCGCATATTGTTTTATTTTTCGGGGGAGGAACTTTTTTGACAAAAAGTTCCTCCCCCGAAC
>JGI994J12354_10006098_pt1 | contig 10162 bp, 8 predicted proteins | sample IntmicLarv3ML3BL_FD_12354 | JGI IMG/M metagenome (IMG submission 12354)
GAATATCTGTCTGCGTTGCAGTACAATAACCAATGAACTGATAGGATGCATCGCCTTGCCAGCAAACACCTATAGAATCCAGCGCTGTCTGCATCTGTTTATCTGCAATGCTTAGCATATCACTGGCAACATTATCAATTTCGTTCGCTTGCCTAATCGCTTTAGTGTAATTAAAATCCATAAACATCGTCATATTGCCACCTCCTTTTAACCCTTAAATACGCCTTCAGTAGGAAGTCCTTGAGCCTTTGTTTTTGCATCTTCCTCACCTTTTTTATAAATCCCTGAAGCATTTGCCAAATCCTGACTTAATTCGGCCATCATCTTCGCAATCTCCACACTTCTCGCATCAAGTTCCGTTATTTTCTCAGCATATAATTGGGCACTGTCACCTCTCCAAATGTTCTTTGTACTGTCGGCTTTTTTCTTTATAGCAGCCGTGTGTTGTACAAAGAGTTTATGCTGTCTATCAATGTTTACAGACTCTTCCATGATTTTTTCAGGATCGAATTTTATAAAGCTTAGGTGTAGAGCCGCTTTCGCCATTGCTTCTGAAACAGCTGACCGTAGGGTAGTATCCAAAATGTTTGGGAATTCATTCGCCATTCTAGCCACCTCCTATTTTGGCAGTTTCGCAATAACCTGTCTAACACTATCATCTGCTTCGCCGTATGCTGTTCCTGCTTTTCTTAATTGCCAATTGAGATCACTGTATCCTTTAATAAGTTTAGATAGCTCAAGCGCAAAAGTAGTGAGTTTCTGTTCAAAATTCTCTTTCGCCTTACCTTGCCAGCATGGAGTAAGGTTTGGCATGACTCCACTTTCAATCGTTTTATATACTGACTGTAGCGCACTAATGTAATCATCGATATTGACAGCAATGTCTCCAACCAGTTTGCTGTCTACATCAGTTAGTTCAAAGTTAGGCATCATTTTCGCCTCCGTTTCTCTTGATGAGGTAATGATAGCTAAAAAATTTATCCATTTCAATAATTTCTGACAACTGACAGTTTTTTTGGAACAAACTGCAATATTACAGCAACAAAAGGCTATGTCCGCTTCTTACCCCAGCCGCAATAAGTGTATCCATATCGGATAATCTCACCTGTGTATTTAAATTATTGAGTATTAGTTTTTCCGGATTTAATGTGATGTTTCCACTTTCAATTTCCGTTATTTCTTCAATTATTTTATCTTTAGCTTGTTTGACCCTCATCGTACTATCAAGCTGAAATTCATAAGTTTTACCATTCCCGGGCGTTTTTACATCAACAAATATTTTCATTCTTCACCATCCTCAATCCAGAATGTATTAGTATCGACCCCAAGTGATTGCTGTACTCCATCTTTGCTTATATGCTTGACATCTGTAACTGTAATCTCGGAAAACTCCTCAAATAGTGTCTCTTTATTCGGATATGGTGCAACTCGGAACGCATCGGACATATGCGGATAGTGCTGAATATGCAGATACATATTTCGTGACTTTAAAACATACACCGGTTCTTCAACATCAGCGCACTCCACTATCCATAAATCATTTGCCCGTAATAACGACCTAACAAGTAAATCCACTGCCGGCTCCAAAATTATTTCTCCGGCTACTTTTCTTGCAAAATTCTTATGAAACAAGCTTTCCTCGCTCTCTTCCAACACCTCATCGCCTAAGAGATGTTTATTCAAAAAATACTGAGTAGGGATAAATGGTATAATCTCCCCCAGCCGATTGAAAAGAAACTGCATTTCATTTTTAGTTAATATATAAGATGTTTTGAAATTGTTCAATATTACACCTCTTTTGAATCTATCACTGACCTTATCTCGTTACGGTATGTGCGTGAAATAGGTATATAGGATTGATCTTTAAGCTTTAACATCATTTCTGTAAAATTCGCTTGTGTGATTAATTTAGTGTTTACAACATATCCTTTGTGGCACCTAATAAACCAATCCGGAAGCTGCTCCAGTATCGTTTCAAAGTTTGAGTAAAAAAGAATTTCCTGACCCTTTGTTTTTATAGCAATTTTCTTACCTTGCGCCTCAAAAAACGATATATCTCCTGTATTGACTGAAAAATATTCGCTACCGCTTTTTATGGTGAAAGCAGGTTGCTCTTTTCTACCTGATACCCGCATACACTCAACATAGATTTCTTTCATGGTTTGATAAATAAGATTCTTTTCAAGAGGAACAAATAACACTCCAGAAGGTCGTACGGAAGGCCTAACGCAAGAAGTAATATCTACCATGTGGTCAACTATAAATATAATAAATATGCTTTCATATTTTAATCGAAGCTCCTTTACAAGTTCCAAGTACTCAGTTTCGGGTTTCGTAAATGATACCACAAGAACATTAAACGAACTGATCTGCTCAATTGGATTTTCAAGGAGAGAGTTTATTGTATTAAATACAGCAAGTCGCTTAATCGGCAAATCTCGTTGGGCATATGCAGCTTTTAATAAGTCTGAAATATTAATATTTTCCCCACATAATGTATCCAACAACAATACACTGAGCATACTACGCCTCCGATCTACAGACTTTTCTATTGAATATTTTATGACCTTATATCTTATCAAAGCCCTGTTCTTGCTGTTTATAACGTACATAAATCCTATATAACATAATGTTTATTCTGCCAAAGGAGTAACCACTCGTCTCAGCACTCCTCCGTTTGTTGTATGGCCAAAACCAGCTTGAAGCCTTTTCCCTCGTTCCAAAACCGGCACATCGAAGTCAAAAATCTTCTGATCTTCAAGTTTACCACCGAAATGTACTCCTTCTTTCCAACCTATAAAACTACGCAGAAGCCGTTTGGAATTATATTCACCGATCATATCAGTTTGTGAAATGCAAGCAAAAAGATAAATCATGTGATTGTCCCCTTTTGTAACCATCTGTTCCATAAACCCTTTCATATCTCGCTCGCTCTCATAAACAGCTTCGCAGAACGCTTCCATATCGTTAATAAATAGGAATATTTTTTGTTCCGACACGATATATTCATCAATATTTTTACGCCCTGCCTTGACAAATTCCACTTTTTGTTCGTTACGGCGAGTAAATTCCGGGATTATAATATTCTGCATAAAATCAAATAGGCTATCCCCTGTAGTAATATACTCATCTATGCCAATTTCTCGTGAATACCCCTCTAGCTCACGCTTAGCACCATCAAAGACATATATACGACCATTCAGTTCTCTTGCTAATCGGATAAATACCTTTAGCATGTTGGTCTTTCCGCTCCGTGAAGCGCCGCTGATTGAATAACAAAATGTATTTGCTAGATCAATAGCTTCAATTTGCGCTTCGGCAAGATCATAGGCAAATGGTACGTAACGAGTTGAACTCAAGACACTTGTGAATTCCGTCAAGGTCATAAGGTTATCGAGAGACATATCCGCAGGGACTTGCGGAATAACAGGTGCCCTTTTTCCTGTCCATGTAGTAGCCATGCTCTCAAATTGTTCTTTCAACTTAAGATTAAGCGACACAGCATCATTTTCTTTCAAACAAATTGCAGTCTGAAACTCCAATGGTCTTGGGAAACAAATCAATCCACGCCCAGGTATATTGTCTTCCGCCACAATGTCTGCTTTTGTGTTAATTGCTTCGCCATATTCAAATCTGTCGGAAAGCTGCAAGCCTATGCCATAGCTTATATTTTGTCGTATTCTATTGCGTATATCCCCTACATTTGAGCAAGTAATAACCAAGTATATACCATAACTAGCGGCTTCACGGCTAAGTTGAATAAGGCTATCCTCTTGCTTAGGACAATTCTCGCTCCAAGCTGCAAAGTTGTCTATCGCAAATACAATAAATGGAACATCATCATATAACCGCACATATTCTTTTATAGAGCCGATACCTTTTTCTGAAAAAACAGTTTTCCGGCGGCTCAATTCATTTAAAAGCATAGCAACCACTTTGTCGGCTTTATCAGTCTCATTTTCGTAAACAACGCCTCCAACATGGGGCAGTAAACCGAAAACGCCCATTGTACGGCTTCCAAAATCGGCAATGTAGATATTTACCTGTTTAGGAGAATATCTGTTAACTAACGAATAAAGCAAAGTTTGCAAAAATGTGGTCTTTCCTCCTGCACCGGAACCTGTAATAAGCACATGCCCTTCAGTCAGCATATCAATAGATGCTGCTACTTGCCTTTGGTTTACCGGATCATCAATTATCCCAATTATAGGGTTCAATTCTCCGCCCGTACTTGTCCATGAACCATTCCGGTAGGAGGTTTGAGTAAATTCAGGAAACTCCTGCAATGATATCTGCGAGGGAAGCGGTGGAAGCCATATATTATCAATAGCTTTTACCCCAAGTAATTTCGCGGTATACGCTATATGCAAAACAGTAGTTTCCAACTGTGTTTTCTTCTTTTCACCTTCATCTTGTTCTTTAACTTTTTTAGTACCGCCTACAACAGAGGGCTTGCCCCAAAGATTTATCATTTTTGCATCGCCCTGTTTTGCATCTGTATATGGTATCTCAGGCTCGTACTTTGCTCCACTCCACCCGGACTGAAACATCTCAAATATCTCATCGCTGCCAACTTGGAAATAACCTCGCCCGGCATTCGTTATGTAAGCCGCATCAGGCCGCTTAATCATTTCATTCGAGTCCTGCTTATCTTGAACCCGTAAACAGAGACGGAATTTAGAATTGCCCCAAATCTCATCATCCACTACACCCGATGGTTTTTGTGTAGCCAATATTAAGTGAACGCCCAAACTACGCCCAACACGCGATGCACTAACAAGTTCTCGCACAAATTCAGGCTGCTCCTTTTTCAATTCAGCGAACTCGTCGGCTATTATAAGTAGATGAGGAACAGGCATGTCAACTTTTCCTGCACGGTAAAGCTCAATATATCCATCTATATGTTTAAGTTTATACTCATTAAATATTGCCTGCCTACGTTTAATCTCGCTATTAATAGATGCCAGCGCCCTGTTTGTTTGATTGCCTCCAAGATTAGTAATGATTCCGGCAATATGCGGTAAATTCTCGAAGCTGCCGGCCATACCTCCACCTTTATAGTCAATCAGAATAAATGAAACTTCATATGGATGATAGTTCATAGCCATTGAGAGAATGTATGTTTGGAGTGTTTCGCTCTTGCCCGATCCTGTAGTGCCTGCAACGAGCCCGTGAGGCCCATGATATTTCTCGTGTATATCCAAGTAAAGAGGTGTATCTGCCCCTCGATAACCTATCATTGCTTTCATACTCTCATAAGTTCTGTTCTCCAGCCAACGTCTTTCCACATCAATCTCACTCACATTCGATGTCTTATACATATCTAGGAAAGTAAGAAGCTGCGGAGCCGCCCCTGATATATGTGTTTCACGAACACGAATGTCAGATAGATTTCGAGAAAATTCCTCAAGCTGTTCATTGCTAAGCATATCAAAAATAACATTTTCAAAACCTGCAAAGCTATTATCAAGACTATAATATCCTTTATATTCTTCATCACTTTGCACAATAACAGTACAATTATTAGGAAGGCGGCCTATTTGGTTGTAGAGCATAATCGTAGTAAATCCCATTTGCTCTGTAGGCGATGAAATATATTTCATAATAGCTTCATCTTCAACCAAAGCCGGATCAGAAATAAAAACAACATAGTGCGGCAATGGTCTGCCTTTTTCTGTAGAATTCTCTCGCTCCTCCAACCTATCTCGAATCACCGAAGAAAGATCATAAAACAGTTCACCAACACCATTTGCGTCACAAGCCATCATGCGCAAACTTCCATCCTCATTCCATGTGTGGGGAAGCCACTTTGCAAAATCATATTCCTGAGCCTCTTTCTCATTAAATATGAATGCCATACGAACGTCGGTATAAGCGTGATAAGCTGCAACTTGAACCGCCAGAAGTTGAGCGATTTTATTACAAGTTTTCTGTTCATTACCAATAACACCAATCAGATTATGCTTATGCAGCGATATGCATACAGGAACATCTTTAAGTTTACTGTAATCGTTTTTTATGTTTTGGGGTTCTTCCGCCAGAGAATCATCAACAAGAGAAAATCGCTCTTTAGGTATAACTATTTCATTGGGTGAAGGCATTTCACCCTGTCCAAGCCTTACAGTCAGAAAGTCAATATGATTTACATTACGTTCCCACAATTTTCGGTTTTTCTTTTCAGCAAGACTAAGAGCCACTCTAACATCAGGATATTTTTTTTCTAACATATCTCTGTTGATGATATGTTTCTGAGTAAGAAGCTTCCGTATTTTGTCCAAATATGCTCGGTACATGCTGCTTCTTCTCGCCTCATCCTCTTTCTCTGTTTTTTTACTGTATCTATAGTTGGCAAGTGCCCAACACACCCCAATAATCGCAGACGTCACCGATGTAATAATTCCCATGAACATAAACGGACTGGTCATACCGCTACTGGACTGCTGAGCACTCCACATAGTAAAAAGCACGCCGACTGTCATCGGGATCACCATTGTCATAGATGGCCCTATCGTAAAAATTAGAGGTTGCCTACGTCCGCGATTTGGATTTGGCGGTGATTCAATCTCAATAGTTTCATCATCAACGGGTTCAATCTGCCGGGGAGATCGTTGATAGTATTCATCAACAAGCTGAAGTTTGCCTATGGTTTCACCTTCCACTTTCGGCATAATATATGGCTCTAACCCATTTGCCTTAATAACACCTACAGGCCGGTTTATAGCAAATATATCTCCAAGATAAACAATTTTAAGGCCAATTATATAAACAACATCACCAAAGTTAAGCTGTTCGCTCCCCGATATTTTTCTGCCATTTACATAAGTGCCGTTACTGCTGTTGTCAATAACTGTGCATTTGCCATTTGAATCCACATCAAGCAATGCATGTTGACCCGATACAAAATCACGGTTGTTATACTGAATAGTATTGTTTTCATCCCTGCCAATACTAAGTCTTCCTTGTTTCAATACATATTTATCAAACTCGGAATATCCATCATAATTTTCATCAATGACAATGGAGAATTTCTCTTTAGACTGTTTGTGTTCACAAATCAAATTAAAGCCTTTTTCAAAAAAGACTGTATCCTTTTGTTCCTTATCTTTTAATAGAATAAAATCATTAGTTTCATTAATCTGCCATCTTCCGTTCCACACTTCTAAAGCCAACGACATATCACAGGAATATCCGCTCATTGATGAAGGAATATCAACATTTATTTTTCTATTATTAAGTCCGGGAAGGAAATATTCATATATGCTGTTTGTTGAGTGAATCTCCAAAACCAAGCTCATAATAAAGCCCCCTTATCTCCTTGTCATTTATATTTTATTCCCCTTAGTTTTCATCGAACAAGTCTATTAAAAAAAGGTAATCTTTGCCCTTTAACATCAAGCACGATTAATGTTATATTATCTCTTCCTCCATTTTTTAATGCTAAACTAAGTAAGTAGCTTGCTGCTTCGTATGTCTGTTCATAAATATTCATTGCACTTTCAATTTCTCGTTTGTCCACCATATCAGTTAACCCATCCGAACAGATTAATATGCGGCATTTTCCGAATATAGGAGCATAGCTCTCAATATTAAACTCTTTTCCAATACCTATGCACCGCATTAATTTGTGCCTGTCTTTTTCTTCTATTTCTATACCATGTGATACATCTGTATTCTTTTGTTGTTCGGCAAATAATGTATGGTCATTTGTTATTTGCCTTAACTTATTTCTCTGTAGGCAATATATTCTGGAATCTCCAATATTAAAGCAACACACCCCACTTCGTGTCACAGCAACTAACGCAAGTGTAGTTCCCATCCGCTTTCCTCTATTTTCTTCATCAGTACTTATTCTTTTATGCGCTATATTCACATAGGACTGAACATCTTCATTAAGTTGACGAGGCGCACTCTTCTTAATCACCCCGCTACTATTCAAAAGCATTTGAACGGCTATTTGTGAAGCAACCTCTCCACTTTCTTCTCCGCCCATACCATCACATACAGCAAAAATCGCAGGAGAATATGTACTACCATCTACCGAAAAAGGAATTTCTCTAATATCTGTAGTTAGAGTTATTCCGTCAGCATAAAGATTGTCCTCATTGTTTTCTCGTGCCCGCCCAACATGTGAACAAGCTGAATATATAATTTTCATTTTATGCACTCCTGAAATAACAACTCAGTTTTTCCGGATTTTGAAACAAGGTCCCCCGATGTTTGAATATTGTCAACATGAAGAATCTCTCTTCCAAATTTCAATATATCACCAGACTTCAATGGAGAGCTATCTATGATTTTTACGTTGTTCAAAATAGTTTTATTAGTTAAACTGATGTTTGTAATAACCAGCCCTGTTCCCTTAACCTCTATTTTACACTGCTCACGCGATACACTTATGTCGTCAAGTTGAATAGAGCAACGCTTTGACCTGCCAATTAATAATTCGCCAAGAACTGGCAGTGTCCACGTTTTGCTTGGATTATTACGGCTACTCAATTTAATAGTAAATTGGGCATTCTGATAATCGGAACTAATAAAATCTGTTTTCTCATCTAAATCATCATCAAGACTCATTGCTGTATTTTCAGTGTCTAAACGCATAGCTTCTTTTTTCTTCTTGGTATACATAACAACAATAATAACTGCTATTATGATAATCAGTACAACCGCTACACAAATGTAGATTATCATAGAATTGTCATCGGTTTGTTCTTCAGTTTCATCTTCGATTGGGAGGAGTACTGTCACTTCAGGGACCTCTGAAACTCTTGAAACCTCAACAACAGAGGCCTCCTCCTTCGGTATCGGAGTCTCAACAACCGGTACGTCAAACACCGGGAATTTTATATCTAAACTAATGCTATGTGTACCGTCCTTAATATCCACCTGCCGAGTACTGCCATCAAGCAATGCACCCGGAACTGTTGCCTCAAAATAATAATAACCACTCACTTCAAGGGTTTTTGCAAGCTCAGCAGCATCTGTATTTGGAACAAGTGTAAAATACCGTCCTCCGCTCATACGCACTATTGCAGATAGTTCTTTGTTTTCCGCAGTTTCACTCCTGCTTACAGCAATAACATCAACTAAGTAGTGTTCATTTTGAAGCCTGATAAAAAGCTCCTCTTTTGTAATCCCGCTATCTGTATCATCAACGCCATCTGTAATTACTATCGTACGGTAAAAAGTTGGTTTATTACCAGAAGGAGTGATTGCGGGAATAGTATTATAAATCGCATCATATATTCTGCTTTGAGTACCATCAAACTTAATTTTACCTATCGCATTCGAAAGATCATATCTATCAACCGAAAAATCCTGGAGTATATTTAATTCATCGCCAAAGGTAACTATCTTCATATCTTCGCTAGCGGATTTAATTTCCACCAGTTTATTGAGAGTTTCTATGACATTGTTGCGAGTAGCACTCGGCATAGAAGTCGAAATATCAATTAATACTGTTGTTTTAATCAAAGCATCTTCACCCGATACTAAGCCGCTCTTTGTAATTTCCGAACTTTGGTTGGAAATTGCACAACTCAGCGCATCCGAATTCAACTCTACATTAGTAAACGCAGTCATGGTTTGCTCAGATACATATACCTGCAAGACATCCGCATTTGTATCTGCTTTTGCAATATTAAATGGAATAATCATCAGAATTGCAGAAATTAATGACATCATACAAAAGTATTTTCTCATTACATCATCCTCATCCAGTATTTTTATTAGACTTGTTAATGTCCGTTTCATGTTAATAGCAACTACTATTTCAAACAGCCTCAGTCCCCTACCAAATCTTCATAAACATTCTATAGAGAATAATCGCTGCGTCGCCTCTGGTCATGGTGGTTGACGGGCTGAAACTGCCGTCTGTTCTCTGTACCACTAAGTTAAGCTGAGTTGCCAAGGCAACATCTGTTTTCGCCCAATCAGGCACAGCATTTCCATCAGAATATTTATTCAGCAGCGAACTGGCATTGGAAGGATTATTATAATGCATCTCATTCCTCAATACTCTTGCGGAAACTGCCACTATCTGGTCTTTTGATATATTCACATTAGGCGAAAAAGTTGTTTCGCTTGTACCACTCATTATTCCGTGGGCCTTAGCCGAGCCTGCCGCACCGTAGAACCAGTCGCTTGACTTAACATCGCTGAA
>JGI994J12354_10006099_pt1 | contig 10160 bp, 11 predicted proteins | sample IntmicLarv3ML3BL_FD_12354 | JGI IMG/M metagenome (IMG submission 12354)
CCGAGATATTCTCTCCGCATCCCGCAATTGAGGACAGGAGATATCCAAGCAGGAAAGCGCCCGGAAGCAGCAGATATGCCAAGGCGGCCGTAATCCCCGCCGCACTGCGCACCATAACGAGGTCTCCCGGACTTGCCGATATCCTGTTCAGGGCGGAGGCGCGGGTGTCGTTTCGCGAAGCGCAGGAGGCACAAGAGGAACCGCACTCCGACACATGTTCAAGGCTGACCTCGGCATAAAGCTCGTCAATTATTTTCGTCACAAGGGCTCGTTGCGTCATCCCGGTTCCTGCTCTATTGCCATGGTTTTCTCTCGAATCGTGACCACGACTCTGTATGAGCCCACCGCGCCCGCCTGCGGATATCCGTCGATGAATACCTGGGCGGGGAGGCTGCTTGTTCCCGCCGTATTCGCCTCTCCGGCCGTGTAGTCGGCCACGACGCGGATGTTTTCGGGCTGTATCATGGGAATGATGCTCTGCGGACCCCGCACCGTAATCTTCAGGCTCTCGGTCACGAGCACCTCTTCAAAGCCCTCGGGAACATTGCTCACCGTGATGTTGTTCGTTGTTATCTCGCGGCTCTGCACGCCTGTTATCGTGATTTTGACCTGAGCCTCGGTCTGCCCCGAAATGGGCTCAACGTCATTGGGATATTTTATGTCATAGGTGGCCTCAAATGTCGTCGCAAACGACGAGAGGTCGACCTTTCCAATCACAATTTTATTCAGGGTCCTTATAACGTCAGGCTCGCCCGCGACCTTGACCGTCGCCGGGCTTATCAGAGTTTCCGCGTTCGGCCCTGTGACGCCGCCGCCCTCAACAAATTCAACGGCCAGCTCGATTTCCTTCATCATTTGTATCGGAAGGCGCACGAATACGGAATCCTGCTCCCGCTGTATGGTCTTGTATGAGAACTCAGGCTCGGCCCCTTCGCCGTAATACTCAAGAGGATTTCCGTTGTTGTCCATCAGGACATAGCTGTAATCCCCCTCGATTGAGTGGCTGAGGTCGTTGTATTCAAGCGTCACGAGGGCATGGTGAACATCACCAAGCTCCTTCGAGGCTCCGATAAGGCGTACAGTCCGCGGCTCGGCAGTCGCCTCTCCGCTTATGTACTCCGCGTTAATCGTGCCGACAGTCTTTACTCTGACCTCGACCATCTTACTGTCCAGTTGGTCTATCGTGAAAGCGATATATTCAACGCTTTTTTCCACGAGGGTAATCTCGGACCTGTCCACCCCGCGCGGGTATATAAGCTCATAGCCCCGCGTCATGGCATTGGCGCGGCTGTAGGAGCTCACGTCTATCTGAGCCGTGACATTGGCGCCGGACATCTGCGAGAGCGCGCGCTTACTGCCGTGAATCGTGAGATTCACGGAGGTGGTTTCAATATCCGTCACCAAAAACCCCTTGTCGCGCAGAGCCTCCTCGCCGATAAATTCAATCTGCACGTTGGGGAGGGGGATGCTCGTTTCCGTCTGTTCATTCAGGGTGACATACACCCAGAGCACCATGGCGGCCAGGATGGAAACCACGACCCAGAGTATTTTGCTGCCAAGCAGCTTATCCAGCAGTTTTCTTGTTGTCATTCTTACTTCCCTTGAAAAATTTCCGTAATCCCTTTGACCTTCTGTTATCGCTGACAATCAGCTCCCGCCGCAGGATTGCCTCGAAGGTGTCCCTGTTCAGGTGCCGTTTCAGCATTCCGTCTACCGCAACCGATATCGCACCTGTCTCCTCCGATACGATCACGACGACCGCGTCGGACTGTTCGCTCATTCCTATCCCCGCGCGGTGCCTCATTCCGAGGTCGCGGCTGAGGTTCGAGTTCGCGGAGAGCGGAAGCATGCAGCCCGCCGCCGCGATCCTGCCGTCCCGCACGATGAGCGCGCCGTCGTGGAGTGGGGCTTTGGGGTAAAAAATGTTCTTCAAAAGCTCCACCGTCACGTCCGCGTCTATGCGCGTTCCCGAATTCATCGCCTCAAAAAGCAAGGTATCGCGCTCGAAAACTATGAGCACGCCCGTTTTCGTCTTTGCCATCTCCGTGCAGGCCAGCACGGTTTGGGTGACGGCCGCCTCTATGGTCTGCGGTTCAAGCTCACGCCCGACAATGGACGATATCCTGCTGGAGCCGACCTTTTCAAGAATTCTGCGCAGCTCCGGCTGGAATAGGACGACCAGCGCCAACAGCCCCACCTGCATGGTCATCCGCAGGAGGAAATTCACGACGTTCATCTTCAAAGCGCCGGAAATCCCCAGCGCCAGGAACACGACGATTATTCCGCGTGCGACCTTCCATGTGCTGGTTTTTCTGATTATGCCGATAAGCTTGTAAATCAGAAATGCGACAATCGTAATATCCACGATGTCTGCAATCCCCAGAAACGTCAGAAGTTTAAGGCCATCATTCAGTTGTTGCGTGATTACCTCAAGCATAGCCTGTCCTCATGAAGCTCAAAAAATAGTGCGGAGACCTGAGAGTCGTGGTATCCGCCAAATAAACAGCGCCCACAAAAGGCGCTTTTGCGCGCCTTTTGACCGTAAAGCGTGTCAGACATCCAAAATCGGAGTCTAACAGATGTATTATATATTATCAGAGCGAAAATGGCAAACCGGAATTACTCTAATTCACAGTTTTTTCATAGAATAGCCGTTTTTAACAAGCTTTTCCACGATTTCGGAGGCTCGCTCCGCTTCCGATAAGGTGTTGAAGCGGGAACTGCTGAACCTTATTGTTCCGCTCTCCCGCGTCCCCGCCGTTTCGTGCGCAGCCGGAGCGCAGTGCAACCCCGCGCGGACGCATACGTCGCGCCTTCCGAGCTCCGCCGCCAGCCCCTCCGAATCAATTCCCTCAAATCTCGCGGACAGCACTCCCGATTGGCACGCGGGGTCTGAGGCCCGGTAGACCTCCGCTCCCGGAATCGCCGAAAGCCTCTCGGCAAGCCGCGCCATGACGGCCTGTTCATGAGCCATTATCGCGGAGGGCGTTTTTTGAAGAACGTATTTGACCCCCTCATGGAGCCCTGCGATGCCGGTTATGTTGTGCGTCCCCGCCTCTAGGAGGTCGGGCAGCCAATCCGGCATATCCTGCATGGCGCTCTGCGACCCCGTTCCCCCGTGGAGCACAGACTGCGGCAGAGTGTCCCCGCAGAGGAGTATACCCGTTCCCTGCGGTCCCATTAGGCCCTTGTGGCCCGGCATAGCAATGAAATCCGCGCCCAATTCATGGAAATTTATTTCGGCGCATCCCGCCGATTGCGAGGCGTCTATTATAAGCGCCGTCCCGCGCTCGCGGCACAGGGCAGCTATCCTCTCTATCGGCATCACAAAGCCAAAAACATTGGATATGTGGGTGCAAACACAGCATTTCGCGTCCACCAGAGCCTCCGAGAATGCCTCGAGGGCCGCGTCCGCGTCGAAAAGCGGGGAAGCGGCAGTCACGACCTCCGCGCCCAGAGCGCGAAGCGGACGCGTGACCGAATTGTGCTCATAGCCCGAAATGACCACTTTGTCACCGGCGGTCACGAGGCTTTTTATCGCTATGTTGAGAGCGTGCGTGGCGTTGAGAGTAAAGACCACATTTTCCGGCCTTGGAACGCCAAACATCCGCGCCACAGCCTCGCGGCAGTCCAGCGCAATATCTGCGGCGAGCATCGCGGGACGGTGGCCGCCCCTGCCGGGGCTCGCCATCGTCCGCATCGCGTGCACCATGGCGGCGGCGACCCGCGGAGGCTTTTGCAGGCTCGTCGCCGCGCTGTCGAGGTATATCACGGCAGCACCTCCGTATAGGAGCCGTAGGCGTCCGCCTTGTAAATTCGTCCCGGCGTTATTCCGTCCCCGCGCATGAGCCGCAAGGAATCGTTCAATCTTCTCTCGGATATTTTTATGCAATATGCACAGCCTTTGGCATCAATGCCACTGGGAGCCCGCATAACTGACGCCGCAATGCCCGCGCGTTCCAAGGTTCTGGACGCGCGCTGCGCATATGTCAGCGACCTGCACATGATTATATAACTTATCATATATACTCCTTCTCACAAAGGGCTTCGCGCACGGCTGTTATCCGCCGTGTCACTGGGCCATTCTATGCGGGAGGGAGCGGAGGCGTCACTCCTCCAAAAGGCAGACCGCGTGCGCGGCAATGCCCTCCGCGCGGCCTGTGAAACCGAGGCCCTCCTCAGTCGTGGCCTTGAGGTTGATCCGGTCTTGTGGCATCCCGATGACACGGGCCAAATTTTCGAGCATTGCGGCTCTGTGCGGAGCCAGCTTCGGCCTCTGCGCTATTATTGTGCAGTCGAGACTCGCGACGCAGTAATTTTTTTCTCCCAGAAGCCGCATGACCTCTTCGAGCAGGGCCAGGGAGCTTATCCCGCGATAGCGCTCGTCGCTGTCGGGAAAGTGCATACCTATATCCCCGAGAGCCGCGGCCCCGAGCAGGGCATCCATTACGGCGTGGGTCAGCACATCGGCGTCGGAGTGCCCGAGAAGCCCCGACTCGAATGGGATGGAAATACCGCCGAGAATCAGTTCCCTGCCGGGAACGAGCCTGTGCACGTCGTATCCGTGTCCGATCCTCATAGTCCGAAATCCCTCATTTCACGGTCAGCCAATATGGCCTCCGCGATCTTTATGTCCATCGGAGTTGTGATTTTTATGTTCTCCTCGGAGCCGAGGGTCATGAGGGGCTTCACGCCAATCGCCTCGACCGCCGAGCAGTCGTCCGTCAGGACAAGATTTTTCTCCTGAGCGTTGACAAGGGCGGCTTTGATGAGGTCGACCTCGAAAACCTGCGGTGTCTGCACGGCCATAAATTCCTCTCTCGGCGGGGTTGCATCCGCCTCCGAGTATTTATTCACATGCTTGATGGTATCGCGGAGGGGCACGGCGGGTGCCGCCGCAAGATGCCCATTCGCCGCTTCTATTGCCTCCTCAAAGAGCTCCGCCGTCACGAGCGGTCGTGCTCCGTCGTGTATCGCGACAAGCTTTGCCGCCGCGCCAATCTCATAGAGGCCCGCGAGGACGGATTCAGTTCTCGTCTCACCGCCCACGACGATTTTAGTCACCTTCTCAATGCCGTAATCGCGGCACAGCTTCGCCATCTCAACGATATCCTCCGCGTGTGTCACAAGGACGATCTCATGAATGCCGGCGCAGGCTTCAATGGCCTCAAGGGTTCGGGCAATAATCGGAAGCCCGCCAAGCTCCAGCTTCATTTTGTCCTCACCCATTCGGGATGACGAGCCCGCCGCAACTACAACGCAGGCACAGCAGGGTGCGGCCTGCTGCTTTGCGGCTCTCGAAAATAATCCTGCCATATACGCACTCTCTTTCATTATCAAATAATAAACGGGCCAGCCGGCTTCTCAGAAACCGGACACAACCCGTAAATAATTTTTTATCTTTCTTTGGCGGCAAGGCCTTATGATATCGCGAAGTTCAGCCGCTCCTCGATTTCCTCATAGCTCGACTTCTTGGACAAAACGAGCTCCGAAATCAAAATCTGCTTTGCGGAGTGGAGCATTTTCCTCTCCCCCGTGCTGAGACCCCTGTCGTTGTCGCGGGTCATGAGCCCTTTCACAACGGCCGCTACTTCCATGAGGTCACCGCTTTTTATCTTCAACATGTTTTCCCTGTATCGCTTATTCCAGTTCTGCGTCATATCGATTTCGATATCGGGGATGGAAGCCATGATGCTGTCCGCTTCTTCCGGTCCGACTATATGCCTGACTCCAATCACGCCGCTGGTTTCGGTAGGTATCATAACGAGCATCCCACCAACGGGAAGCTTCATTACATAATATTCCATTTCCCTTCCGTTCATTTTTCTTTTTTCGATGCTGTCAATGACCCCCGCCCCATGCATTGGATGGGCGATTCTATCTCCCACGCAAAAAAACATATTCTCCTCCATCTGGTGTCGCAAAAGCAAAAAAACAATTTATATCCTTTATTATACACGTTTTGGCACAATTTAGCAAGGAATATTTGCATATGCGCGGAGCCTTGCCCTCATGCGTTATCCGGAGTTTTCAGGGAATCGTCGGAAAAAACCCAATCGCGGACATTTACGGTTTCATATTCATCCTCACCGATGCGCTCGACAACCTTCACGATTCCCGCGTTGATGATGAGTCTGCGGCACATCGAGCACGGCGTCGTGTCGGAGAGCAGCTCACCCGTTTTCGCGTTACGTCCGACGAGGTAGAGCGTTGTTCCGATCATATCCCGCCTTGAGGCGGAGATTATCGCGTTCGCCTCGGCGTGGACGCTGCGGCAGAGCTCATAGCGCTCGCCCGAGCGGACGCCGATCTCGTCACGGTAGCAGTATTGCAGGTCCGAGCAGTTTTGGCGGCCGCGCGGCGCGCCGTTATAGCCCGTTGAGATAATCTCATCGTCGCGGACGATGATAGCCCCGTATTTGCGGCGCAGGCAAGTTGAGCGTGTCAGAACCGAATCCGCTATGTTGAGATAATAGTTTTCCTTGCTGTTACGGTTGTCCATTTTAAAGTCCATCCCTTTCACAATATTAAGAGTGTGTTCACACTACCGCTCATCACCCGTCTAACGGCGGATTTTCCGCCAAACTGCGTTGACAATCCTTGAAATACGCCAAGTATTCTTGCGGATTGCCGCCTTGTTTGACGAAAAATCCGCTCGATATTCGGGCAATTCGGATAGTGTGAACACGCTCTAAAAAACTACGACGGTGCTTCCGTCCGGCACATTGTCAAACATCCACTGTATATCTTCCTGATACATTCTCACGCAGCCGTGGCTCACGGGAAAGCCGATGCTGGGGTCGTTGAGCGTCCATGTGTTCGGATAATAGAGCCTCGAATGGAAAGCGTATCCGCCCCCTTTGAAGCGCACGACAGGAACGACGGTATAGCTTCCCGTAGTCCAGCCGTATTCCTGCTTATACGTCGTTTTCCAGACGCCGACGGGCGTTCCCGTCCCCGGCGCGCCTGTTCCGACGATTCCGCTACGGACGAGCTTCCACTCCCCCTCCGAGCCCTCGAAAATATTCACTCGCTGGTAGGCGAGGTTGACCCAGACGAGATACTGCGTGTCCGAGGAATAGCCCCGGGCGTTCACCCATATCGTCTTTTCAAAATCCTCATAGTCATTCTCGAGCGCGTATTCAAGAGTATAGTTTCCGCGGTATGGCGAGGTGACAAGCTCCAGTATCCTGTCCCTGTCGAACTGATAATAATAGTCGTCTCCGTAATTCTCAAGCGCGACCGAGGTTCTCGCAGTATATGTAACGGTCTCGCCCGAGGGCATGAAATAATATATAACGAGGGCTATTTCAGACCGCGTGGCCATTTCTCTGGAATATTCGTATTCGTGCTCCATCGTGAACGTGGTATACCCCGCCTCACAGACCGAGGCCCCGACGCGCTCTCCGTCGACGTACCATATCCCGTAGCATGCCGAAGCCGCCGCTCTTGAGAACTGCGCTTTTACTTTCAACGTCTCTCCCGCAGGCAATGTTGACGGAGCGGTAATCGGCACGGAGACGCCGTTAAGGCCCGTGTCACGCGCGTCCGTGACCTCACCGAAGCTTCCCGGAAGCTCTTCGAGGTCAAATTGATAGTCTGTCACGACGGCTTGCCCGACAGAGCCATTTCCTGAGAATTGAGCGTTCGCGCCATGCAGCGTGAGCGCCGAGACTGTTCCGCCGATTTCAAAAGTGCAGGAATCGCCCACGATGACAAGTTCGTTGACCTGCGTCCCGTATGCCATATGTATCGAATTTTCTGATCCTCCGACCACTATCCTGTCAAACTCGCCGTCGAGCGAGATAACTCTTCCCGAACCCGTGACCTCAAGCCCGGCAAGGCTGCCCTTGAGCCTCACCTCGCCATCGCCGTATCCGACAACGATTTTGCCGACGGCATCCTCCGTGAGCTTCAATTCAACATCACCGCCGCGCGAAGCTATGACAAGCTCTCCGAGGCGCGTCCGGTCATCGATGACAAATTCCTCGAGACGCAGGGAGCGGAGCGTCACGCCCTTTGCGGAGACGTTTTCAAGCGCTATTTTTTCGGAGACTGCGCCGAACCAGAGGTGGTTTTCCGCTGAAAAATCACTGATTTCAGCGTCTCCGTAGATGACAGAATTCGTTTTTCCGTCCAAACTCCCAAACTGTCCGGCAACACGCAAGAGGATGGTTATAAACTCGGCGCGGGTTATGCCGTCATGCGCGCGGAGCGCACCGCCGTCGCCGACGGCAAGACCGTATGCCACGGCGTTGGCCATCGTTATACGCGTGTCTGAATCATACTCGGCCACATCGTTATATTTCGTGAGCAGGAAAATATCGGGCATCGCCATTTTGAGTGAAAAGGCATCCAAAACCATCTGAAAGACCGCGACGCGCGGGAGCGGGGCCTCATAGTCAGATATGCCCTCCGGCAGGTAGCCCATGGCGTTTGCGACATCTATCGCCTGTGCATACCACTTGTCCCCGGGCGGCACCGTCTGAACCTGCTCCGCTCCGAGGGAACGGAAAAGAATCGCCGCAATCTGCGCCGCGGATATCGGCGCGTCGGGCATCAGGTTCTGCCCGTCGCCCTCGATGATATTCTGAGCCTGCGCCCGGCGCATGGCATCCTCAGCCCAATGTCCGGCCACATCCTGAAAAATCGCCGGGCTATCATCCGGTTCCGTTTCCGGCTCGATGTCCGGTTCCGCAAAGGCGGAAAACGGGAGGACAAGGGCGGCTGTTATCAAAAACAGCAGCGTCAGGCGAATCAGCGGGCGAAAATTCATACGGGCAACCTCTTTTCGGCAAAATACTATTGCGCAGGAAATAAATATATAGTATAAAACAAAATAGACTAAGTCAAGATTTTTATGGGAATGATTGTATGCCTCAAAACTACCAGCTCCTTTTTGAAAAAACTATATCGGGTATAGAGGGCGTCCCGCGCCTGTTATTACACGTCTGCTGCGCCCCCTGCGCCACTCGCGCGCTTGAAGTAGCGTCGCCGCATTTCGCGGTCGATCTGCTTTTCTATAACCCGAATATCCAGCCTGAAGCGGAGTATGAAAAGCGGCTTTTGAACCTCGAACTGCTTTTGAAATCCATGCCGCTTACGAACGGGGTGCGCTTACTCGAAGCACCCTACCGCAGCGGGGATTTCGCCATTGCCTCGTCGGGATATGAGCATGAATCGGAGGGCGGCGAGCGCTGCACTCGCTGCTTTGAGCTTCGGCTGCGGGCGGCGGGAGCGTTGGCCCGAGCGGGCGGATACGATTATTTTTCGACCACCTTGACGGTCGGCCCCCGAAAAAACGCCGAGGTTATAAATGAACTCGGTTTCCGGATTTCCGGGGAAGCCGGCGTCCCCTGGCTGCCCGCCGACTTCAAAAAACGCGATGGCTACAGGCGAAGCGTGGAGCTGTCCTCGGAATATGGATTATACCGCCAAAATTACTGCGGCTGCGGATTTTCAAAAATACTGGAAATTTGATTAATTATGATATATTATGTATGAAATACCCCCGCACGAAAGGAGAAAATCTTGAAACTCAAATCAAAAGACATCGCATACGCCGCCATCTCAGCCGCCGCATATGCGGCGCTTACTTTCGCGATAGCCCCCATCGCTTACGGACCGATACAGCTACGCCTGACTGAGGCGCTCTGCATCCTGCCGTTCTTCTTCCCCGTGACTGCATGGGGTCTCTTCGTCGGCTGCGCGATTTCAAATTTAATGAGTGCCGCAGGCCTGCCGGACGTCATATTCGGCTCTCTGGCAACGCTCATCGCCGCCTTTCTCACAGCGCGGATCGGCAAGCCGTTCCGCGACGGTGAAGACATCGACAAATCTTTCTCATTTTTCCGCTGTGTGGCCGCCTGTTCTATGCCGATAATCGTGAATGTCCCGATTGTGGGTGCGGTTCTGGCATATATGTACTCCGCACCGGGCTCTTTCTGGACTACCCTCGTGTTTTTCATGGGAGAGATTGCACTTGGTGAAACCGCCGTGATGCTGACGCTGGGGCTTGCGTTCATGCGCCTCCTGCCCCGGCTGGAAATAATTAAACGGATTAGGTAATTGCGAAACTTAGAGAAAACGAGCACCGGAAAAAGGTTTGAAGGACAGCAGACGCGAAGAAACATGTGCAGGGCGCAGCAAAGCAAGCCCCA
>JGI994J12354_10006100_pt1 | contig 10159 bp, 7 predicted proteins | sample IntmicLarv3ML3BL_FD_12354 | JGI IMG/M metagenome (IMG submission 12354)
CTGGTCTCCCTCTACGCCGACGAGGGCCTCACCGGCACCCGAGCCGACACACGCACCGATTTCCAGCGCCTCATGCGCGATTGCAGGCAGGGTAAGGTGGACAAGGTGCTCACCAAATCCATCTCCCGCTTTGCCCGCAACACCAAGGATTGTCTGGCCGCCATCCGAGAGCTCAAAACCCTCGGCGTCGAGGTGTTCTTCGAGAAGGAGCGGCTGGACACCCACAACCTGACTGCCGAGATGATGATTAGCTTCTACGGCGCGGCGGCCCAAGCGGAATCGCTGAGTATTTCAGGGAACCTCCGCTGGAGCTACCGCCGCCGCATGAAATCGGGAACATTCATCACCCAATCGGCCCCCTATGGTTATCACCTGGTAAAGAACGCACTGATTATTGATGAGCAAGAGGCCCACATCGTCAAGCGCATTTTTGAGAAGTTCCTCTCGGGCATCAGCCCGCGACTCATCGCCCAAGGGCTGGCCGATGAGGGCATCCCCAAGGATGGAGGAAGCTGGACGCATCAGGCCATCTACTTCATCCTTCGCAACGAGAAGTATGCTGGGAATGCCATCCTCCAGAAGCGGTTCACCACCGATGGCCTCCCCTTTCAAAGGGTCTGGAACCACGGCGAGCGTACCATGTACTATGTGGAGAATAGCCACCCGGCCATCATTTCCCAGGACACCTATGACAAGGCGCAAACCCTCATGGCCTCACGCAACATCACCATCCCCCGCAATACATACCCATTCAGCCTGATGGTGTTCTGCGGCCAGTGTGATGCCACCTTCAAGCGGCGCATCACCAACGGCATCGCCTATTGGGCCTGTCGGCGGCACGACCACAGTCGTGAGGACTGCCCCATGGGGCGCATCCCCGAGGTGGCTCTGGAACAGGCCTTCATTCGGATGCACCACAAGCTGTGTCTCCACCGGCGCGACATCCTCGGCGCCATGCTGGAGCAGCTGACCACCCTGCGCCAGCGGGCCTCGCTCAATCAGGCCAGGGTGGCCGAGATCGACCAAGAAATCGCAAACATTGGGCGGCAATCCATGCTGCTCCATCGCCTTTACGGCGCTGGGCACATGGAGGCCGCCCATTATTATGAGAGTGCCCAGGGCTTCAATCAGCAAACCAACGCCCTACGCAGAGAACGCCAGCGCATCACAGAGCTGGGCGATGACGAGGCCATCGGCCAGACTGAGGCCCTGATGGACATCCTCAAGGAAAGCCCCCAGCAGCTCGATGCCTTCGACTCTAAGCTTTTCCATGACATGGTGCGCCGCCTGACCATCCACGACGGCCGGACGGTGCATTTTACCCTCATCAACGGCTTGGAAGTGGAGGAACGCCTATGAGCACCCGCAACATCCCCTTCGGGTATACCAGGGTGGCGGGCGAGATTGCCCCGCATCCCCAAGAGGCCGCCGTGGTGCAAGAGATGTTCATACTTTATCTGCGCGGCCTCGGCTTCAAGGCCATCGCCAAAGAGCTTAACAACGGCCCGGTGCCCTACCACCCCGGTAGGCCGTGGAACCACAATGCCGTCAAGCGGATGCTGGAGAATCCCTGCTACTGCGGCCAGCGTGGCTTCCCGCCCCTCGTCAATGTCCTGATGTTCCAGCAGGCAGCTGCCATCAAGGAGGCCAAGCCCTATAGCCATCAGAAACGGATGCCTCGGCAGGTCGACTCCCACGAGTATGAGTTGATGTCCTACACACCCACGGCAGCGGTGCATCGGCTGACACACGACATCAACCGAGCCTTGGAGCGTGCCCCCGACATCGAGCGGATCAGGCCCCTCATCTTCGCCTGTGCGGCGGAGAAATATCATGGGATTGGAGTGCAAAGACATGGATAACCTCGCCTTAAAGGTCACCGAAATCCCCGGTCGGCCAGAGCTCCTGCGGCCCCAGGCAAGCGCTCAAAAGCTGAACGTGGCCGGTTATTGCCGGGTCTCCACCGATGATGAGGAGCAGCTGAGCAGCTACGCGGCGCAGATTGCCCACTACACCGAGACCATCAACGATAACCCCGACTGGAAGCTGGTCAAGGTGTTCGCCGACGAGGGCCGCACCGGCACCTCTACCAAAAAGCGCAAGCATTTCAACGACATGATGGCCATGTGCCGAAAAGGGAAAATCGACCTCATTCTCACCAAATCCATCTCCCGCTTCGCCCGAAACACCCTGGACTCCATCGCCTATGTCCGCAAGCTCAAGGCCATGGGCGTGGGCGTCAAGTTCGAGAGGGAGAGCATCGACACCCTCAATATGTCCAACGAAATGGTGTTTACGATGCTGGCCGCCTTCGCCCAGGCCGAGAGCGAGTCCATCAGCGAGAATGTGCGCTGGGGCAAGCGCCACGCCATGCGGCAGGGCAATGTACCCTTTCAGTACAAACGCATTTTGGGCTACGAGAAGGGCGAGGACGGCAAGCCGATCATCGAGCCCGACCAGGCCATCACAGTCAAGCGCGTGTTCGCCAGCTATCTGGCCGGACAGAGCATCCCGCAAATCAAGGCCGAGCTGGAGGCCGAGGGCATCCCGGCCGCCTCGGGCAAGCCCAACTGGTCATACAGCAGCCTCCACTATATGCTCCGTAACGAGAAATACATCGGCGATGCGCTGCTACAAAAGACCTATGTGGTCGATTGCATCAGCAAGAAGGTCATCAAGAATCGGGGCGAGGTGGCGCAGTTTTATGTGGAGAACCATCACCCGGCCATCATCCCCAAGGATGTGTTCCATCGTGTGCAGGAAGAGATTGCGCGCCGTAGCGCCAAGCGGCGGGTCTCCGACCGGGCGTTGACCGAGAAGGGTAAGTACAGCGGCAAATATGCTCTGTCCGAGCTGATGGTGTGCGGAGACTGCGGCACCCGCTACCGCCGCTGCACCTGGGCGCGAGGCGGCAAGAAGCGCATCGTCTGGCGGTGCATCAACCGCCTGGAAAACGGCACCAGCCACTGCAAGACCTCGCCCACCATTGATGAGGCACCGCTCCACGATGCGCTGCTCCGGGCCATGAATCAGGTGTTTGATGTTCGAGATGAGATGATAGCCGATTTGGGCGAGACCCTGCAAACCGTCACCATGGGAGGCGTCAGCAGCTTCGACCGGCTGACTGCCCAGCAGGACTTAGCCGATCTGGAGCGGACGGCGGCCAACATCCTCGCCCTGACCAAGGGCACCGACAAGCTGGAGAACCTGTTTGACGACACCCTCATCAAGGTTTACGACCAACGCACCGAGCTGCTGCGCCAGCTCAAGGAGGATGGCGAGCGGCGGTCCAAGTCAAGCGCCCGCTCGGCCAGACTGGAGGCCTTGGTCGCCTCCCTCCGAGAGGCCCCGACGAGACTGGACAGCTACAGCGAGGCCTACACCAGAGACCTTATTGAGGAGGTCAGGGTTATTGATGGCGAAAGCATCGAGGTCGTGTTCAAGGGCGGGGTTGGGGTTGTGGTGGGGCTGGTGGCGAGGTAGGAAGCAGTTTGGACATGAAGAAGGACAGGCATTAATGCCTGTCCTTTTCGTTGGGCAGCTCAGATGATACAATTAGATAATCGTTGCACGAATCCTATCACATAGTTTTTCTCTTAGCTCATCCAGCTCTCGCCAGCGAATGCTGTTAATCTGCTCAATATCAAAATGGATTTTTATTCCCCTCATCCAACCGATTTTGATTGCACAGATGAATAACTTCTTTGCCTAACCATTTAGCATAGCCAGCCTCCCAATAGTCGCCATTGTTATTGTGTGTCAGATTGGCGATGAGAAATCTGCTGGTTTTGATCTCGGTGATCATTGCGTCAGTAATTAGTGATATGTTCTCGGGCTACCGGCTGCACAAGATTAAATGCAATCTTCCCAAAACACATATATCGTGCTATAATTATGTAACCAATACATTTTTGTGCAGTTCATGCGGTGCCGGCTATTTTTCTTTTTGGGGTGGGATTATGCAGTATAAAAAGTTCTCTATAAAAAACTATCGTGCAATTAAAGAGCCTATTGTTATTGACCTGTCCAAGAGAATAATCCCTTTGGTTGGAATAAACGAGTGTGGGAAAACAACAATACTGCAGGCACTATTTTGCTTCGACTTTATGAATGATAAAGCGAACGAAGGAAAGCATCTTAAGAATACACACAACCTTTACGATACAACGCCCGCTTTGACTTCGGAGATAATAGCAACTATATCATGCAAAAAACTGGACATAGCACTCGCTTGCGAGAAGGCAATCAGAGCACTTGCAAGTCAAGATAAGGCGGTTCCTAACAGCAAAATTGATTATACAAAAGGCATTGACAGTGTACAGCAGTATGCTGAAAATCTTCCAAATGTGACAGAAATTGAGATAAAACGGACGCTTGGCAGTAATTACTACAAATGTGACACTCTAAAGGGCGTTTCGCCCATCGGCCAACATTATGTTTGCCAGCAAATCATCTCTGGATTACCATATATTCTGTATAATGATGATTTCACCGATAGACCTGAAAGTGTCATCAACATCAGCGATAATGATGATGATAGGTCGGAATGGGAAGCGATATATGATAAAGTGTTCCGCCAAGCCAACCCAGAATACTCATTGCAATTTGTACTCGAGTGCGAAGATGAACGAACGCGCAAAACCATATTGGCGAAAGTCACTCGGTTTTTGAGCAAATCGCTAACAGCGTCATGGGCGAAGTTCTCTCCTACAGCACAAAAAATAAGTGTGGACTTGAGCGTAAATGTTGCAGAGCGCAAGCTTGAGGTATTTATTGTTGAAGAAACAAAAGGAGAGCAATCCCATTTCTTTATAACAGACAGAAGCAAGGGCTTCATTTGGTACTATAATTTTATAATGAAAATCATGTTCAATCCAAAAGAAACTGGCGACACGAGAGGAACTGTTTTTCTGCTTGATGAGCCAGGTTCATATTTACATGAATCTGCGCAGACAGAATTATGCACTAAATTGGCAGATATTTCAAAGAACGAGGGAGTTGTCATTTATTGTACACATTCACCAAGGCTTTTGAATCCTGATTACATTCCTCTTAATAATATCCTCATCGTTGAGAAAGAAAAAAACACACGGATTACCGCAATCCCGCTTCCTGAAAAAAAGACAAATGCAAAAAACAGAAGTGCGATGCAGCCAGTATATGAGGCACTCTATATACCGGAATATGAAATGATTAGCCGCGATGAAAAAGTTATTTGCGTTGAAGGTATTTACGACAAGTACGCTATTGAGTGTTTTTGCAAGCTCCCTGATAACGCGCGCATGTACCCTAGTACTAATGCGGATGCAATAGTGAACAATATATCGTCATTTATTGCCTATCAAAAGATATACATTGCATTGTGGGACAGTGACAAAGAAGGAGATAAATGTATAGGTCAAGCAAGGAAGGTTTTTGGCCCATATGAAGCTCAACGGTTTTTCCAGTTGCCCAAAATGGGCAGAGAGAAAAGACGCATGGAAGAAATGATTGAGCTGGAGGATTATCCCATACTAAAAAGCATGCTTGACCTATCGGATGACGCAACTTATGAAACCATAATAAGCACTCTTTACTTTCTCTCGGATAAAAGAAGGCAAAAAAAAGTGATTGATAGCGTATCTGATATTACGAAGAGCAACTTTGCTGCATTGGAAAGAGTTATCGGTAATTCCTTAAGCTTTAGCGGCGATGATAAAGTCATGGTAGGTACGCATCCCGAGTGATTCTATTTCCAGTGAGTAATGGGATTATATACTAAGCAAAAAGCGGAGAGAACCCTATACCCATAACTCGTCGCCTAACGAATAACGGATGGTGCTTTTAGATGCGGTGTAGTAACCATGTATCGGGCCAAAACAATCAATACACATTAGATATTGGCAAAAAAGTTGTAAAGAAATAGTGCTAAAAAAATGAATGAAATATGTGCATGGAATATGTCACAATAATTTGGTGAGCTTATGGCGCGAACAACAACTACTTATGAATTGCTTCTTTCATGCCCAGGGGATGTGTACGAAGAATGTTTCCCGGTCGTGAAAGATACGGTTGCAGAATTTAATCAAATGTACGGAAATCTTTATAATGTAGGGATAACTCTAACTCATTGGACAACAGATAGTTATCCCCAGTCAGGTGGGCATCCCCAAAAACTCTTGAACACCCAAATTGTTGATTCTGCGGATGCTGCTATTGCGATTTTTTGGACACGCTTTGGCACTCCTACAGAAGAATACGGCTCTGGAACGGAAGAAGAAATAGAAAAGATGTTGTCCGCAGATAGACAAGTCTTCTTATATTTCCTTGACAAACCTGTCCCTCCATCGATACTTGCAGACCCCAAATCTCGTAGTGAATTTGATAAAATTCAAGAATTAAAACGTAGATACCAGAATCGCGGAATATATTGGTTTGTTCACGACGCTCAAGACTTAAAACAGAAACTGACAATTCATTTGGTTAAGCACTTTCTAAGTGCTATTGAGGCTGTAAGCGGAAATGTGACTGTTGCTAAATCACCCAATCTTTTTCTTGCAGGGAAAGATGGCAACAACAAAGTATTTGTTGAGCACTTTGCACTTTCAGGCGCCAAATTCCTTTCTGACAAACGGGACTTACTTGTTACTACTATTAATGAAGCTATGAGCAACAAGCAGTTACCGCGATCAAGTGCGACGGATGAACAATTAGTTAACAAAATGCCCCTCCATACAGCAGGGAACCTTCTCGGGAAGGCGAATATCACTGACATAATACCTGCCCACGTATCAAGTGATAGTAGAGAGCTTATCGAAGCCTTTTGCACAAATGAGAACATTGTTTTGCCGGAAAACTTCTGGGATTTAGGCGATCTTAATAGAAAAAGTTTTCGAGTGTCATCACTTTGGGGCGGATATGCAGATGATGGTTTGGTTGGTGAAGAAGCTGATAAAGAAAGATATAGACTTTTGGAGAGAATATCACTTGATATTTTGGACTACAATGATTATAAAGACTTTTTCCATAAAGTAGATAGTATTCCTTTTGTGGAACTGCTTATCGCTAATAATGGTACAACGTTCGACCAAGAAGTAGTTGTCAAGCTATTTTTCCCATGCGGCACCCTATTTCCTATGAACACCTTTCCGATGCCAGAGTATATCGACGAGGATTTCTTGGAAACTCATTTAATTGATGGGATATTATGCCAGGTAGCCGATTCAGACTTATTGGAGTACAACGACTATCCAAACGGTCATTTTCTCGGCACTTCGATAGATGTGCCTCGAATAAACGAGAGTGCGCATGACCAGTTTAGACGGCACCAATCTGACTATAGAACGCGAATTGAGCAATTATTTTTTTGCGATGTTTTTCAAGAAAAAGGAAAAGACATACTAAGGGTACGATTCGGCGAAGTGCGTCAACATACAAAAGTGCTCTTTCCCACAAAACTCTTTTTGTCGAACACACCACAAACAATTGAATATACTATCACCGGAAAGTATACACCCACTATTATTAGCGGAACAATAGAGTTGGTGTAGAATTCATTACTGACGCAAGTCCTAATGGATGTCCTATGATAGGACTCCGCGGAGTCCTATCGCTTTGGTTTGGTGCGGATTATTGTTTATACGCGAGTGAATTGCCCTCCGAAATTGTGACTTTAGACGCCGCAGTGCGGTGCTAAGGTCATGATACGGCAGCCCACTCCATGAATTTATTCCTTTCGAACAACACAAACCAATATAATCCGAACCAATCTCGACAGATAATTCCTGTTGGTGATGGGTTCGGATTATTGCTATATTTCGACAAGTTTGAGGATACGCACTTTCCCAATGGTGTTATAAAGCGGGTGGAATCCAAGCCGAGAGGCCCGCGCAAAAAGAAGAAAACCGAATAAACAAAAAAGGGGCTGCGGTATCGCACAGAAACGATACCGCAGCCCCTTGATGTTAGTCCTTAGATTTCCTTTCTAAACCATTCTTTTCCGCTTCCTGTTGACGCTTCCACTCTGCAAATTCTTTTTGACCTTCCTCGCTCTCATAAAAGGCGAGTATATCAGGTATTATGCAACGCGCGATTGCTTCAATCTTGTACTGCGGAATTTTGGTGTTATTGATAAGTTTTTTTCGACGACCCAAGTTTTGCCCTCCATAAAATAGTATATTCAATTTTCAATGTACAAAACCCGCCGAAGCGGGCGAAGGGTTGTATATAAGCTGACCTCCTTATCGTTCTTGTTTGGGTTGCTGTTTTTGCTGTGATGCGCGATATGCCGCTTTGTATTCCTCCGGCACACTGGCGTAAAACTGGCGGAGGAATATAATTTCCTGCTGTTGTTTTCCAACCTCAAGCTGTGCCATCACACTGGGTTTGCTAGATTCCAACTTCTTTTCAAGACTGGAATTTTCTTGTTCCAAAAAGCTAAACTCTTTCTGATATTTTCGGAACATGGTCTCCTGTTTTTCCATCTGTGGAAAGAATTTGTTTAATTCGGCACGGATTTCTTCTTTGCGTTTACCCGCATTGAGCGGGTTGATGTCGTTGAGCAGAGCATCAATCTTTCGAGCGTGTTTTGACAAATTGACTGCTTGCTTGAATACCCTTGTCGGAATGTGCCGCCGACCTGTCACGCTGGCAGATTCACCGCGCTCCAAATCAGGAAATTTCTTGACCATGTGAGCGAAGAAGTCATCTTGCCATTTTGTAAGCTGTGTGCGATTTCCGATGATTTCCTTTGCCGACAATCGCCCATCTTCGGTGATGGGCGTAAAGCATAGGTGCTTATGCGGTGTTTTCTCGTCCAGATGAACGGTTGCGGCAAATATGTTGTCTCTGCCAATTTTGCGGGATAAAAAATCAACTGCCGTTTGAAAGAATGTCTTAATTTCCTCCCGCTTCTTTCCTTTGAAAAAATCAGGGCTGGCAGTGATGAGGGTATCCACAAAACGGACGCTGTCTTTGCGGATACGGCATCCCGCCGCTTCTATCCGATTGTCCGATTCCCGCTTGTAGGAGCTAGTCGGCTGGACAATATGAAAATTGTTTTTGCTTTTGCTGGTGTCAATATCGGGATTGCTGGCGTATTTCTCTTTGGTACGCTCATGGTGAGCCTCTAAAGCACCCGCCCCGCCCTTTTGCTTGGAAAAGCGCATGATTGCATATTGTGCGATAATGAATTACTCCTTCCTGTAAAATGAAAAAAGAGAGCCAAAATGCTCTCCAAAGGTATAATCGTATTGCTCCCTTGCGTTTGCGTGTTAGAAACCTTGCTATTACAGGCTTTTTCAGCCTCTACTTTTCTACTCCCGACCTCCTTTTTCTGGCGTGAACAGCCTTCTGTTTCCGCTGAATATCAGCGGCACAATCTTTACAGTATTTTGCATTGTTGGATTTCGACTGAAACACCTTTTCGCAGACTGCACACCGCTTTGTGGTGTCATCCCTGAAAATCTCAGCTTTCAGTGATAAACCCTCTTTATCTTCCAACAGTACTCGCCGAAAGAACTTACAGTTGACGGAATAGGAAATGCTCTGCGGGCAGACGACTTCCTCACCCCTGTCGAGTAAAATACAATTGCCGTCATCGTAATTGCAACAGATTTTACGGATGAGCCTGACAGCGGATTGACGCTGTTTCGGTGTCATCCGCGGTAAAGAGCCATCTGGCTTGCGCTCAATAGGTTGAAGTGCTTTGATGTTGAAAACAATAATCCTCCCTTTCTGTTTTCGGGCAGCAAAAAACCACGCCTCATTTCTGATCGCGTGGTTTTTTACTGCTGTTCGTCCTCGTATTTGATAAATTCTTTTTCGATAGCTCGTATTCGCTTGATAACACCACTGTGATTTTTGTATCCCAGCTTGTCCGCTATTTCCTCGTAGGTGAACCCCTCAACCCGCAGTTCTAAAATCGCCATATCTCTTTCGGATAATCTAGCCTTGAACCGCTGACAGAAATCCTCAGCGATTACGCTTTCCTCAAAGCTACTGGATTTGTCCTCAATTTCATAAATACCGTGTTCCTCGTCCTCTAAACAGACATCCAATGAAATCATCTGAACATTCTTTGAGCGCGTATGATACCATTTTCGGAGGAAATCTATACGGACATTACTGTTGCGCGGTTCAAAATCTTCATCGCATGGCATTTCTCGTACAACATCAAGAA
>JGI994J12354_10006101_pt1 | contig 10159 bp, 11 predicted proteins | sample IntmicLarv3ML3BL_FD_12354 | JGI IMG/M metagenome (IMG submission 12354)
AACTTCAGCGATCATTCCGACTTTGTACACTTGTAACCATTCATCATAATAATCTACAAAAGTTCGGTTTTTTAATTGCTTTCCCATCTCATTTTCTCTCCTATCTCTTTAATTACCGGCTAATTCCAATCCTCTGCGAAACCCGCCTACCCCTGCGAAAAAATCTATAAATTTCATTTTTTATCAATTCTCAAACTTCCAATTTATTTACTAACTTTTACCCTGCTTTACTCGCGTTATTCTTGCCTTTAGGCTGTGCATAAGCTTGTCCTGTGTTCCTGCTCTGTCTTCCAACACTGTGACGACGTCCTCATCAACACCGCCTTGTGTAACAAGCATGTGTACAACTACCGGTTCAGTCTGCCCCTGTCGGTGCAGTCGCTTGTTGAACTGTTGGAATAACTCCAGCGACCAGTTAAGTCCAAACCATATCACGTGATGTCCGCCTTGCTGCAAATTAAGCCCATAAGCACAGCTTGCCGGGTGTGCTAAAAGGATATCAATTTCGCCTGCGTTCCAGTCCTTTTCATCTTCGGGTCCACTGTATACCCGCACTCGCAGTTTCGTAGTTTTCAAATATTTCAAAATCCTATCCCTGTCATGCTGAAAGTTATACGCAACGATTGCGTGCTGTCCGCTCAGTCCCTCCACCAGCTCAGCAAATGCCTCTATCTTGCAGTTGTGTATTTCTACTACCTCACGGCTTCCGTCGTACACCGCACCATTACACAGCTGCAGAAGTTTGTTTGTAAGTATTCCGGCACTGCCCGCATCAATTGTTTGCTCATCCACTTGTAAGATTGCTTCTTTCTCAAGCTCCCTGTATGCTTTATCGGCTTTGGTATCCAGCACAACCGGGACTGTGTTGAATATTAAATCCGGTAAATCAAGATAATCCTCTGCTTTCATGCTGATACAAATATCCGCTAACAATGTCTTAACATTCTCCTCTGCACCGTCTTTTGCCTGATATGTGAATATTCTTGTGGCATCCCGTTTATCGGGATTAAAATACCGCTCTCGAAAGCCGCCTATTGTTTTTCCCAGTCGCTGCCCTTGGTCTAACAAAAATACCTGCGCCCAAAGGTCAAGAAGTCCATGCGGAGATGGTGTTCCTGTCAGCTCAACAATGCGTTTAATGTGCGCCCTGATGGATTTCAAGGCTTTAAACCTCTGCGATTGGTGGCTCTTAAAGCTGCTCGCCTCATCAAGTACAACCATATCAAACGGCCAGTCGTTACGGTAATAGTCAACAAGCCATTTTATGTTGTCCCTGTTGATAACATAAATATCTGCGGGTGTGTTAACTGCTCGAATTCGCTTTTGCTGTCCGCCCAAAACTGTGGAAAATCTTAAATGTTTGGTGTGCTCCCACTTCCGCGCTTCCGTCTGCCATGTAGCTTCTGCAACTTTTTTCGGTGCGACCACAAGAATCTTGCGAATATCGAAACGGTTATATTTCAGCTCATTAATTGCCGATAGCGTGATTATTGTCTTACCTAAACCCATATCAACCCACAGAGCCAATGCCTGCACATCGATAATTTGCTGTTCGCAAAAAGCTTGATAGTTGTGTGGCACATAATTCATCTCGGTATCACCTTTCGCCCTGTTCCGGGGAATAACTCCTCCACCAAATCCTTGATTGCTTCAATCCCTTTACACACTCGCACATCTGCTTGTCTTTTTTGCATTTCTGAAATCTGCCATTGCTGAATACTTGCCAATCGTCCTATTTCGGTTTTCAACTCGACATATACCGTTCTCCCGTCGGGAGTGATTATAATTCTGTCAGGCACTCCCGGATTTGACGGACTGATAAATTTATAGCACAGTCCACCTCTTGCTTTTATCCGCTGTGACAGACTCTTCTCAATTTGACTTTCTCGCATCTCTTAACTTCCTTTCTTGCAGGTAACCGTAACCGTCGCGCACGCACGTACAGGCGGATTATGCGTATTAGGTGTGTGTTATTATATATATATTCCTTTATTTATATATTTTTTACTTCTAATACTTTTATCGGTTGCCTTAGTTGTCTAAATAAGAATAAATACAGGCTATATCTGATTTTTTTAGGTCAACTGTGTGGGTCAACCCACTAACTAAACTCGGTTTACTCGGTTGTCAAAATAGGAGGACAACCGGCAACCCTTTATTTCTCGTATAGTTGCCCGCTTACTGAATACATAAAACCCTTTTGCCGACCGTATACTTTTCCAAACTTTATTACGTTATTTGCACGTTCCCAGCCATCAATACTGTTTATTACACTCGCTATTCTGCGGCTGTCTTTCTGTGGAACAACCGCTCGATAATCCCGCAAACATTCCTTCATTACCTCCATCACACATACACGGTCACGGTGTACAAGATCTATCGCGCCCTGCATTTGACCGCCCCAAAACATATCACGTCTTGCCTGGTCCCACATATTCCAGTCCCTAGGTATAGGCTTCGCAAGAAACATCTCTATTTGCCCCTTTAAATCGTCTTGCTCCATGTGCACATGTCTTCGAAGTTCAGCTTCGTCATCAAGTTCTTTAGGTAATACCAGCGGTTCACCCATCTGCCAGCGCATATACGCTTCCGCCCAAATTTGAGATATTGTATCGGGAGTTAAGTCGTTAAATACACTTTTGGTAGGATGCTGTATTCCGCAGCTTACAGACCAAAAACGTCGGTTACCCGTCGGGTCTTTGAGGTATTCTTTATCGTTCGTAGTCCCGAAGAACACACAGCGCCTCGGGTGCTTTTCGGTAAACCGTCCGTAAGCGGCACGGTACTCGTCCACCTGACGGCTCAAAAATTGTTTAATTGCTCTAACATCTGATTTATTCATAGCTTCAAGTTCGCCGATTTCAATAATCCAGTTACCTTGAATAAGCTCAGCGGCTTCCTTGCCCTCAAAGGTAGTAACAGAGTTAGAAAACCAATCCCCGCCCATTTTCGCAATTAAAGTAGTCTTTCCGATTCCTTGTGCGCCGTCCATGACGGTCATTTGGTCGAATTTGATACCGGGTTCAACAGCACGTGCAACAGCGGCTACAAATCCCTTGCGTGCCACTGCACGTGTATATTCACAATCCATTGCGCCCAAATAATCAATATAAATAGTGTCTAACCTTGGTGTTCCGTCCCATGCCTGCGCCTTCAAAAAGTCAACAACAGGACTATATTTATTTGCCACAGAGGTCTGACTTAACGCGGTATTAACCGCATCAAGTGTTCGGAATTTCAAAAGTCTTTCTATATAGTCTTGCAGTCCTCCTGTGTCCCTGTCGCCCCATTCGAAAGCACCTGTTGTACTTACTCTCTCCGGCCAAGGCAAAGGTGCGATACCTTCTATCTTGTCTGTAAAAAGATTAAGTTTAAATCGACCTTTAAGCTTTGCATCGTTATCCATCATTGTTAATACATTCTGGATACTGTGGTCGTATCGACCACTTTCATTTGCTTTTAGTTGACGCATCCAATTTACAGATACGGGTTCGTCTGTTATCACAACATCAAAATCACTTGTGGCGGATTCGTATTTTTCACGGTTAAGTAAATCACCCACCATGCTGTCCTTGCGTGAGAACTCCTGCATTGCAAGATAACTCGGTAATTTGTTAATCGGGGTACCCGGCTTTGCGTCGTCGTCTCGAATACCAAACAAGTGTAATCTTACGAGGTCGTAAGCATTACTCAGCTTACCGCCGGCAGGGTCTGTTGCATGGTGGCTATACAGGAACTTACCGTCATTGTATACAACTGCGCCCCCTGTAGTCGAACCTCCCGAATAGCTGTATCGATCAGGTATCTCTGTTGGTGTATATATTCCGGGAATAAACTTGTCGAACACATCATAAACGCTGTATGTGCGACAGAAAGCCCCTAAAACACCATTCTTTTCGCAGGGGTCGCCTTGCTTTGCCGCAAGTCTTTTATGTGCTTCCTGCTGCTGTCCCGGCACCTGCGGCCATGATAATATATTTCGCCAGTCTTGATATGTTGCTAACACACCGTCAGCGGACAACATTGGTTTATCAGCAAAATAAAATACATATTCGCTGTCGGCACAACAACTCGGCCAATACATTAATCTGCTTGCCTCAAAAGTTGAGGGGTCGAACAGGTGCATTTTCGGGTCTATGTACTCAGCAGTTTTTCGCGCGATAGGTTCATATTCGTCAACACTTACCGAACGGTCTAACGGTATTAACACTCTGAGCCTAGGTGCATCGGGTCTGTGCTTGCGTGTCGAATACACACAATAACCACAAGTGAGTGCGTCTACTCGGCGTATAATATCAGCAGTTGCGCCGGGAGGAATATTGTCAAGGTCGAGTGTAAGCACATCGCGACATTCCACAGTGTCTGCCTTACGGCGACCGCCACGCAAAGAGCCTGCTACAAATCCGCCGACGTCTTTTAAATCGTCCTGTGTTTGCTTTTTCAATCTCAGGTATTCTTGCATTGTTTCTGTGCTGCGGCTGGGTTGTCCGATTTTCTCATAAAGCTGTGACAGTAGTGTTGTAGCACTCGGCCAATTCGTGGCTCTGCGGCTCCCGGCAGTGCTTATTATTATCGGTCTGTCATATTGCATATAGGTTTCCCCTTTACTTAATCTTTCGTGTAGTAATCACCGACCCAACCATCTGCATTTAGAGGCAGTCCCGGCGCCCACTCAATAGGTTGACTTATGATGTTGCATACCTTGCTGAGTTCCGTGTTGGCATCAGTTGTTAACTGACAGTCTATAACGACTTCATCGTGTACATGAAAAACAATATCGTAACCTTGTTCTTCCAAGCGATTGATATTTACGGATAGACAATCTCTTGCTATAGCTTGTACACAGTTTTCAACCAGTTTTCCGCCGTAAGTGTCAATAGGCTCCCACCGCTTTGTTGTCTGATTTTGTCCCATATACCGGATAGCTTCACGGTTAAACTTACCGGGTATCAAATACGGATGGCAGTAATACAGCTTTCGTCCGCTTGGTAATTTTATTGTTAAAAAATATCGTTCGGTATTTCCTTCAATTGTAAATACTAATTCACGAACAGCGTTGGGGCGACCTGTCTTAATGGTATCAAGGGCTGCGGCTTCCACGGCATACCATAAATCAACAATCCGCCGGTTAGCTTCTCGCCAACGTCTCACAATGTCGGGTAAATCGTCTTCGGAAATACCCTGTCGCAAAGCGCCCATTTGTACAAGGGCACCCGTACCGCCTTGATAACCAAGCGCAAGCGTCGCTACTTTTCCTCTTTGGCGCAGTTCATACTCGGAATTACCCCTTGATATTTTTTCTAACGGCACACCAAACATCTGCGCAGCGCAGGCTTCATATATTTTTCCGTGCGTTCTAAAAACATCAAGAACCCATTCTTCACCAGCCAACCAAGCAATAACTCTTGCTTCAATTGCCGAGAAGTCAGCATCTATAAATACGTTTCCCTCTGCGGGGATAAAAGCTGTTCGTATTAATTGTGATAGAACATCGGGAACGGATCCGATAATTTTGTCGATATGTTCAACCTTTTGTTCGCGCACCCACTGTCTTGCTGTATCAAGCTGATATCCATGCAAATATGTGCGCGGTAGATTTTGCACTTGAACAAGTCTGCCCGCCCATCGTCCTGTACGGTTTGCACCATAGAACTGCAATAATCCTCGAATGCGCCCATCATCACATACAGCCGATTGCATGGCAGTATATTTCTTTACACTGGTTTTTCCCAGTTCCTGTCTTATCTCAAGCATTCTGCGGGCGTTGTCGCTTCCGATATCAGAATTTAACAGGTCGGCTACAGTCTGCTTCTTTAGGTCTGTTATGTTTTCAGAAATCTCGGTATTAATCCAAGCGGTAAGCTGACTGATACTGTTAGGATTATCAAGTCCTGATATCTTAACGGCTTCTTCTGTTAAACGTGCGGTTGCGGTATCATGGCAGTTTAAGGCGCCATTCACGATATCCATATCCACAGCGACACCGCGCGAATTAATAACTAAGTCCTGCACCCAATCTGCCTGTACATCAGCGGGTACAGGAAAATCAGATAACTTTTGTTCAATTTCCATTTCTGTTACAACATCTTGTGCGTTATATTCTTTAAACAGTTTCCACTTTTCGGGTTCTTCTGTTGGTCGAATCCGTGTGCGCTTGTCTTTTGCTGTTGGTTTTCTTGGCGTGCAAAAAGTTTTGATTAGCATTCTTCCCGATGTTAATTTTTTCTTCTCCTCTGCCAGTCCTATAGCTTTACCCGCCGCTGCTAAACTTGCAGGGTATCCGCAATAAAGAGCGTGTAACATGGTGTCTTGCCACTGGTTAAGCCAAGCGGTACAGGGTTTAGACGGATTACCAGATAAATATTGCTCAAGGCAAAACCACTCGAAAGCGGCATTGTATGCGTGTTTAGTTGTGTCCGGATGGTACAGGTGTCGTTTTATATCCGGGGGGATTTGTTCTCCCGCTGTAAAGTCTATAACTTCAACAGGTGCACCGTCTAAGCTGTATGCAAACAACAATATTTCGAAATCGGGAGATTGTGCATATTTGTATAGTCCTGCGGATAATAAATCCACACTGCTAAAAGTTTCTATATCAATGTTCAAATGGTGCATGTATATGTCCTCCCTGCGTAATGGTGAATATGGGGGATGTATAAATCCCCCATAACTCTTTAAATCTTTAATACGGCAGCGGAGTGTACTGTGGAACCCCTGCCGGAGCAGCTCCCAGTTGTGCCGGTGCTTGTGGCTGTGTTGGTACACCGTAAGCCTGTGGCGGCTGAGTGTATTGTGGAGCAGGAGCAGAGCCATAAGGCGCTACGGTTGGTGTAGATACAATAGGAGTAAAGTCATCCTCTACCGCAGCACGAGTGCCGCCCAAGGGTTCACCGTCGGCTATCTTCTGAACATTATCCAAAGCTACCCCGATACCTTTATTTGATTGTGCGTTATAGCCGAAGAAAGTAACACCAACATTTGCATATATTCCCGAATAAAGCGCGGATGGGTCAATAATTGGCTGCAAATTACCATCTACAACATTGGGTTTCTGTTTACTGGACGCTGTGAATACCCAGCACCCTTGACATTCCTCGCCGAATGGCAGGCTATCAGAGGGGCGAACTCCGTCGCCATCATGAACACTCACTTTCGGCTGTGCCGGAAACGCTGCACCATGCTTCGCTATAGCCTGCGCAGTAGCGGCTTGAATAGCTGCTTGCATGCGAGAAAAATTGTCAGGTGGTGACTTAGGTACAAGAACTGTTGTGCTGTACTTTGGGTCTTCATTTCCGTTGTTATTATACGGACGGTCTAAATGGACATAGGACAGACGGACATTTGATAATACTACGTGCGCTGCATTTGTGTTTGCCATAATTAATTACCTCTTTCAAATTTAATTTATTGGTTTAAAATCTTCTTCTACTTGCACAGTGCTATATGCTTTTCTTTTATCTGAAACGGGTGCGACAGTCGGCTTACCTTGCTGCTTTAATACTCTGCCACCCACAATTTTGGTAAATTCTTTTTTACCCACTGCCGTTTCAATCTGCGGCAATGTATACGGGTCTCTATGCCAAAGCAGTGCTTCATTGATACCTGCTTCCGATAACTCTTTAAATGCGGCTTCTTGGTCGTCAAAAGCTCTGCTGCTTCGACCCTCGACAAGTTTCCAGCCGGGGATATCACCGCCGTTTAGCATGGTGGCTTCAGCGTAGTCTTTCACTTTTTGGCTGTATTTTTTCAAAGCATCAAGTTTTCCTAGAAGGTGTCCGACTTCAATATCTGACAGTAACGGAGGAAGCTTACCGCCAAAATCCTCAACGGCAGAAATAACTGTGCTGCTTTCCCTACACTGTGCGTGTGCCTTACAGAAACGGCACCAATCTCCGGCGGCATATTCCTCTACGCCGTCAAATGCTTTTTGCGCGGCGGGTTTTACCGTGAACGCCATCCAGTTACATAAATCCTCTGAGGATATGACACTTTCCTTTATGCCCCCTGCACGGGGCTGAACGATTGTGATATGTATTGTTTTGATGTCATATATCATGCGGTAATGGCACAAAGCACCAAAAGCATACAGCTTCATCTGTGGGTTGTCCTCTGCTGAAACAGCAACACCTTTTCCGTATTTAAAATCAACTATATACATTTCGGAGCCTTGAAGCATGATACAGTCGGCAGTACCAAAACCGTTTGGAACGATTTCAGAAAAATCAACTCGCATTTCTGCAGCTACTAATGGGCGTGACGGAAAGCTATTCGCTATTTCCGAAATGTAATCCGTATATACATCAGTGTGACCCTGCATTTCTGCGGCATAAAGTTCCTGCTTTTTCAGCTTATTCATACGAGTAGTAAAGGCTTTAGGTCCCATAGGTTCAAGGAACAGCTTTCTCAGCTTTAATTCAGCTATTGAATGTGCAAGTCTACCCTCTTCGGCATAGCTGCTTGTTTTATCCGGCATATCCTGTGTCAATCTCACAGACCCGGGACAGTTTAACCAGCGTTCTGCACTTGAGGCAGACAACAAAGCATGTTCTGTCATATTGATACCCCCAAGGCACGTAAATCTGTAGCGAAAGCGCCTATCTGCTCGGGTGATAAATCCGGTACACGTTGAACCCCGTATTTTTGCAGTAACTGTTTTAGCTGTTCCATTGCTTGAGGTCCTTTATCCATTAAAACCCCCGTTGCAGTCTGCAATTGTTCTATTGTATAGGTTGGTGCCGGCGCTGTTGGTATTGCCTGTGTTACGGGGGCAGCAACAGGTGCGGGAGGTGTAAACGTTGGTACGGCAGGCGGCACAAAAGCCGGTGCAGTTTCAACCTGTTGAGGAAACCAAGGTGCCGCAGGTGTTTCACTTTCCGTTGTAGCCACTGGGAAAGGTGTTACCGGAGCTTGGGTAACAGGAGCCGCTATAGGAAAACCGGTTACCCCAACCGCTACCCCTTTTGTAGTGGTGCCACCCAATGCGCGAGCTAAGTTATTAATCGCCTCCACTAATTCCGGACACTTGATGTGCATTGATAAATCAGACATTTTCATTCTCTCCTTTATTTTTTATGTGGTGTATACAATCAGTATTGGGACACAGACAATCGCAAATGTGTTCGTCTGCGCATGAATATTCAACCATTGACTTTTTCTCCGTTTCTGTTATACTTTAAACATAGTTTTTTTTCTAATTGCCGTCAGTGGTTGCCGCCACCTGATGGCTTTTTTCTTTGTCTTGTTCCTTTAGCTGTCCGCATTTTGTAGGTGTGTTCTGACAAGGATTTCTGCATTTTGCTTTATCCTTGCAATAACTGCAGCACTGGTTTCCGTGTTTTTTGTCACAGTTGAATAGATTACAATTCATGTCTATCGCCTCCTTCTTTTACGCATATATTTACGCTCTATATATTGATGTCCCTGCATTATTTCTTTGATATTTTCTCTTACTCTCAGATACAACCGATGTAATCTCGGAAACTTTTCAAGGTTTTCACATAAGAAATAGATTATCCCAAATATGATGAATCCTACTATTCCAATTCCTAGTATCACTAATACAACTTCAAACTTTGTCATTGCTTCATCCTCCTTTTATACAGGACTTTCAAAAATATCCATTGTAAGCCGTTGCACCGCCGCACTTTTCTTTTTTGTCCTGCTACTCACTGTGGATACAAATCTATTTTGAGTTTTAATGTTTTTGGCTAAATACTCCACAAGACTTTTTTCGGGAATACGATAGCGGTTTCCGAGCTTATATACTTTATCAAAATCACCGTTTCGTATCTTTTCACGAACCATAAATTCACTACTGGATAAGTATTCTGCCGTTTCTGCTACCGTATATAGTTTGTCCATTCTTTTTCACCTCTTTTCTATGAGAATTTTGCTCAAGCATAAATAACTAAGCATAAATAAAATTGTCACACTCTGCTAATAATTTTCCGTTTAAACCCCAGTATCTTATAATATTTCGTGTTGGGTTTTCGTCTGTTCCATCACCAAAAGATACTGTTTGCTTTATCACTTTGATAATCTCTGTACGTGGTGCTCGCTTTTGAAATTTTATAAGAACATCTATTTGTCTTTTTAGAATTTCATTATCTTCTCTTAGCTTTGTAAACAATAGTAATTCTTCACGTTTCACATTCCCACC
>JGI994J12354_10006102_pt1 | contig 10157 bp, 8 predicted proteins | sample IntmicLarv3ML3BL_FD_12354 | JGI IMG/M metagenome (IMG submission 12354)
TTTTTTTAGAAACCTGTTTCAAAACAGCCGCGGCAAATGTCAAAACTTCCGATAAATTGGTTGATATTTTTGCTTACGAATTAATTATGAACCCTCAAAAATATGATGTTGTTGTGACGACAAATCTGTTCGGCGACATTTTAAGCGATCTCGGCGCTTCGCTTCTTGGAAGCATCGGTCTTGCGCCGAGCGCAAATATCGGTGACAAATACGCTTTTTTTGAACCCGTTCACGGCAGCGCGCCCGATATTGCAGGAAAAGGAATTGCAAATCCGATTGCTGCGATTCTCAGTTTAAAAATGATGCTGGAATGGATGGGCAAAGATCGAGAAGCGGAATTGGTTCAGCACGCGGTTTCAGCCGCTGTTCGCGATAAAATTGTGACGCCGGATTTAGGCGGCAAATATTCAACAAAAGAAGTCGGCGATTTCATTTTGAGCCGCGTTCGTTTGGGCGACGCCGCTTCATGCTGCTTGGAAAAACCGCTCGATTTTTCAAAAAATAAAACTTAAAAAAAGGAAGTTAAAAAAATCAAAATAAGATTTTGAGATTTAATCTTATTTTTATTTTTCATTCAGCCACTTTCCGTTTTTGTCGAAATTTTTCTTTAAACCCGATTCGACAATCGGAATAATTGCAATAAATGAAAGCGTTTGAACGGTTGTCGCGGCAAGCATTAAATATCCGATAAAATTATCAGTTGCCGACCAGTAATAAACACATACAATCAGCGTTAAAATGAATTGAATGATGCCTGCCGACAGAAAAAGTTTTGCGGAATAAACATGCGCGAAATTCCATGCTTCCCGGCTTGCCATCGATTTTTTTGTTCGATAACCGTATAAACCATTGATTTTTTCAGGTCCGCTTCGGCGCCATAAAATACCAAAGAAAATCATAGTTGCCGGCAAGAGAAGCATTGTCAGAAGATACAGTAAATTCATGAATTGAAAAACAGGATTCATTTTATAAATTAATATTGTCAAACAATACTTTTTTATGGATTTGATGCGGAAGCATAGAAATTTGAAAAATAAAAATAAAGGCGATTTTTATGGGGACAATTAGTGAAAAAATATTCAGTCGCGCAGCGAAAACCGATGCAAAAGCCAATGATTTTGTTTCGGCAAATATTGATTACGCGATGGCTCATGACGGAACCAGCGTTCTTGCCGTCAAATCTTTTCGAGAAATGGGCGTTTCTAAAGTTTGGGACGCTGAAAAAATCATTATTCCGTTCGATCATTTAATTCCGGCAAGCACAGACGTTGCCGCCGGTCTTCAAAAAGATATTCGAGAATGGATTTCAGAACAGAAAATTACTCATTTTTATGAAGGCGGCGAAGGTATTTGCCATCAAGTTCTGCCGGAGCAAGGATTCGCGCTTCCCGGAAAATTAATTGTCGGCGCCGATTCGCATTCCTGCACATACGGCGCGTTCGGCGCGTTCGGGACAGGTGTCGGCGCAACGGATATGGCAGAAATTTTTGCAACCGGAAAACTTTGGTTTAAAGTTCCCGAAACCATTAAAATGACGGTTAACGGAAAGCTGAATGCCGGCGTTTTTGCAAAAGATTTAACACTTTATTTAATCGGCAAAACCGGAATTTCCGGCGCAACTTACAAAGCCGTTGAGTTTTACGGCGAAGCTGTCACGGATTTATCAATTTCAGGCCGCATGACGCTTTGTAATATGGCTATTGAAATGGGCGCAAAGGCAGGAATTGTTCCGCCGGATCAAAAGACTTTTGACTTTTTGAAAAATCGCTCACAAGCCGATTTTGAGCCGATTTACGCCGATTCAAATGCCGAATACTGCTGCGAAGTTGAATATAATACCGATGACATTGAACCGCAGATTGCTTGCCCGCATGAAGTGGATAATGTTGTTCCTGTCGGCAAAGTTTCGGGAACGCATATTGATCAAGCGTTTCTCGGAACATGCACCAACGGCAGAATGGAAGATTTAGAAATTGCCGCCGATATTTTAAAAGGCAAAAAAGTCGCTGTTCGAACAATTGCGGCACCTGCATCTCGTTCAGTTTTACTTGAAGCTGTTCAAAGCGGCGTTTATGAAACGCTTATTAAAGCCGGCGTCAGTTTTATTACGCCCGGCTGCGGTCCGTGTTTGGGCGCGCATCAGGGAATTATTGCCGAAGGCGAAAATTGCATTTCAACTGCCAATCGAAATTTCAAAGGCAGAATGGGAAAAGGCGGATTTATTTACTTAGCATCGCCGGCAAGCGTTGCCGCAGCGGCTTTGGTCGGCGAAATTGTTGATCCGAGAGAATATCTCTGATCAATTTTATTTTTTTCAGTCTTCCGTTTCGCCCCATTCTTTTTGAAGCGCTTCGCTGATTGTTTTTCTTAAACTCAAATAATTGTAATAGCCGCTTCTCTTTATGTGAACATTCATTGCCGGAACCGATATTTTAAACAAATCCGCCAATTCTTTTTGAGGAACTTTCATATCATAGCCGTAGCGGAAAATGCTTTCTCTGATAATCTGTTTTTGTTTTTCCGTCCATCCTTTTTCAATAAAATCGCAAAGATTCAAACTTTCATTAATGAGTTCAATCCATTCGTTTTTGTGATGTTCGTTATCATCGTTTTCGAAAAGAATTTTCGGGCGCGTATAACTTTTATCTTTTTTAAGCTGCTGAATTGCAAATCCCGCATTCCAAAAAGCAGGACCGTCCGGACGAGTGCTGTTCTTTTTATTAATTGCCGAATAGATCGGTCCGATTCCGATTCCAAAACAAAGGTTCAGCGGATCAGCCAAATATTCCATTTTATCCAATATTTCTAAAACCGCCGACGCATTTTTAATTAAACCTTGAAATTCGTCGCCGAGCGTTAATCTGAAATCGTAAGCAATATCGTTTTTGCATTCTTTATTGATTTGCGTTAAAATCTCATCAACTTTATACTGCATTTCATATCGCGCTTGGCTTTCCATTTTTTCGGCAGAAATAATTTTTCCGATAACTGCAAAATACATTTTTTCAAATCCTGAAATATTTTAATTTTTAATTCAAAGTTTTTTAATTCAAAGAACTACAATTATAAAATATTAATTTTTTTAGCTTAATTTTTTTACAGTTAGTTTAATTTGAATAAGAATGTTCAATTTAAATTAAAATGATATATATGTCAAAATTTAAACATTTTGCAATAATTCAAATTTTATTAGTTTTTATCGGTTAATTGAAAAACAATGATTTACTTTTTATTTCATAAAATGATAACAGAATTCAAGTAATACAATATCAAAATGAATACATTTTTTAAATTTTCTAATTCATCAGGCGATTTTATGTTTATTAACGGTGCCAAATACACACCTGCTCACGCGTCCGTTATTCAGGTTCAGAATCCTGCGACCGGCGAAATTATTGACACAGTTTTTGCCGCATCGGCGGAAGATGTCAGCGCAGCTGTTTCTTCCTGTGTTTCTGCTTTTGACTCTTGGTCTAAAAAAACGTATTCCGAGCGCGGATTTGTGCTGTCTCGAATTTCAGCGGCATTAAAAGAAGAAGAACAGCTTGAAAAATTAGCCGCTCTTTTAACGAAAGAACAAGGAAAACCGTTGACAGAAGCGCGTCGCGAAATTGAAGGCGTGATTAATGTTATTGATTATTTTGTCGGTCTTTCTTCATCCTTTCATACCGATTTTTTTGAAAACAAATTAAATGACAGCTGGTCTTTTACACTTCAAAAACCGCTCGGCGTTTGTGCTTCCATTTTACCTTGGAATATGCCGGCGCTGATTTTATCTTGGAAAATTATTCCGGCACTTTTAACCGGAAATGTTTGTATTGTGAAACCGGCGTCCGCTTGTCCTTTAACTGTTTTGGAATTGGCAGACGTTTTCTTTAATTCAGGACTTCCTGCCGGCGTTTTAAATGTTGTTTCCGGTTCGGGTGAAGAAATCGGCTCATTGTTGGCAGAATCTCCCGACGTTCAAAAAATTTCATTCACGGGAAGCGCAAAAGCCGGCAAAAATATTCATGAAAAAGCGGCAAAAACCAACAAGCACGTTGTTTTAGAACTCGGCGGCAGCGATGCGATGATTGTTTGCGATGACGTTGATATTGAAAACTGCGCCGAGAAAGCCGTTTCAGCTCGTTTTTTCAATTGCGGTCAAGCATGTGTTTCACCGAAACGCATTTTTGTTTTTGAACCGGTTTTTGATGAATTTGTCAAACACGCGCTTCATTTTGTTTCTCAAATTCAGCTTGGAACGACAATGGGACCGCTTAATTCAAAAGAAGGTCAAGCCGAAATGGAAAAATATGTCAGCATTGCGAAATCGGAAGGCGCGCAAATTCTTGCCGGCGGTAATATTCCGACCAACGCGGAATTTAAAAACGGATCATTTTTTGAACCGACAGTGATTGCGCGTTTGCCGAAAAATTCCCGGCTTTTAGCAGAAGAAATCTTTGGACCGATTATGATTATTAATCCTGTCAAAGATTTAGATGAAGCTTTAATTGACGCGAACAATACAAATTTCGGATTGGGCGCATCGATTTGGACGAATGATATCAGGCGCGCAAAACGCGGCGCAGAAGAATTAAATGCCGGTGTTGTTTGGGTGAATCAGCATTCAAAAGTATTGCCGGAATTGTCTTTCGGCGGTGTTAAAGAAAGCGGTTTCGGCCGTGAAAACGGATATAATGTTTTGAACGATTATTTGGAAACGAAAACAGTTGTCTTGAAATTTTGAGACAAATTGAGAAATTTGGTGATTTTTTGGTAACAATCGGCACACCTTTTACAGAAAACAGAACAAAAGTCCTTCTTTGCGGTTCCGGCGAGCTTGGAAAAGAAGTGGTTATTGAGCTTCAGCGTCTCGGCGTTGAAGTTGTTGCGCTCGACCGCTATGAAAATGCGCCGGCAATGCAGGTTGCGCATCGTTCTCACGTTCTTCAAATGACAGATGCCGCCGCGCTTTTAGAAATTATTGAAAAAGAGCAGCCGGATTTCATTGTTCCAGAAATTGAGGCGATTGCGACAAGTGTTTTAGCCGAAGTTGAAAAAAACGGCGTTAACGGGAAAGCCGTTACAGTTGTTCCTTCTGCAAATGCTGTTCAATTGACAATGAATCGTGAAGGCATTCGTCGATTAGCGGCTGAAAAATTAAAATTGAAAACATCAAAATATTTTTTCGCCGAAACTGAAGAAGAAGTTAAGATCGCGGTTGAAAAACTCGGCTTTCCGTGTTTGATAAAACCGATTATGAGTTCATCCGGTAAAGGACAAAGTGTTATTCGCAGCGCTTCTCAAATTTCCGAAGCATTTGAAAAATCACAACGTGAAGCCCGCGGCGGCAGTTCCGATAAAGCTATGAAAGTCATTCTTGAAGAATTCATTTCATTTGATTATGAAATTACGCTTTTGACAATTCAAAGTATTTCGGGAACTGTTTTTTGCGAGCCGATCGGCCATGTTCAAATCAGCGGCGATTACCGTGAATCTTGGCAGCCTCAAAAAATGAGCGCGCTCGCCTTAAAACGCGCGCGAAAAATTGCCGAAAGAATTACAAAAGCGCTCGGCGGTTACGGCATTTTCGGCGTCGAACTTTTTGTAAAAGGCGATACGGTTTATTTCAATGAAGTTTCGCCAGACCGCATGATACCGGAATGGTGACTTTGATTTCTCAGGATTTATCGGAATTTGCGCTTCATACGCGCGCTTTTTTGAAACTTCCGATTCCGGCTGAAAAAGCGAAGAAAAAACAATCTTTTAAAATTGTTAAATTAAACAAACCGTCTGCCTCAAAAGCGATTTTCAGACACGGCGAATCCGACGAAATTTCATATTCGGGCTTGGAAAACGCTTTGAAAGAAAAAGACACTCAAATTCGATTGTTCGGAAAGCCGGAAATTCGCGGCGAAAGACGCCTCGGCGTTGCTTTGGCGAAAGGAAAAACGGTTAAAGAAGCGCGAAAAAAAGCTGAAAAAATTGATAAAAATATTATTGTTCATTTGAAAAGTTAAGGGTTTACAATGTCATCTGATTCCACTTACAAACTCGAAGTCGCCGGTTTAGTTCGAAACCTGCCGATTTGTCCCGTCAATGAAAATTTAGATATTGCCGGCTTTGTTATTTTTTCCGATGTCGAACTCACAGTTGCGTGCGCAACTGAGCTGATAAAAAAATTGCCGGAACACGCTGTTTTGCTGACGGCGGAATCCAAAGGAATTCCGTTGGCTTATGAAATGTCTCGGCAATCTGGCAAAAAATATATTTTGGCCCGAAAAGGAAAAAAACTTTACATGCGCGATCCGATTGCGGTTGAAGTGAAATCCATTACAACCGAAAAAATTCAAACGCTTTATTTAGATGCGCTTGACATGGAATACTTAAACGGCAAGCGTATTCTTCTTGTCGATGATGTTATCAGCACCGGCGAATCAATGGCGGCAATGGAAGAACTTTGTCGAAAAGCCGGCGGTATTGTTGTCGGAAAAGCCGTAATTTTAGCGGAAGGAGATGCCGCCGACCGCGATGATTTGATTTTTCTTCAAAAGCTGCCGCTTTTCTTTAAGTAAAATTATAAAAAAAAGTTTGTCGGTTTGATTCATTTTTTGAAAAAATGTGCTGTTCGCGCGCGGCGAACAGCTTTCATTTTAATTATTTTTCAGAATATTTTGAATTAAAATTTCCAATTCCTCGCGCTCGACGCTTCTTTGCTCGGTTTCGGTAATTACTTTCACTTGTCAAAAAGGACGCCGAAGTCTTTTTCTTCAAGCTCGTAACCGATATTTTTAATAATTCCGGCAAGCGCTTTTGTTCCCGTATGTTTGCCGACAATTAAATTGCGTTTGCCGCCGACCATTTCAGGAAGGAATAATTCGTATGTTCTCGGATTTTCAAGAATTGCGGCAACATGAATGCCGGATTCGTGAGAAAAAGCATTTTGACCGACAACGGATTTTGTAACGGCAACATCAATTTTAGAAGCTTGTTTCACTTCATCGGAAAGCGCAACCAACTTTTTCAAATCGTATCGCTCAATGCCGTATTGAACACACAGATTCATTAAAACTTCTTCAAGCGCGGCATTTCCGGCACGCTCTCCGATTCCGTTTACAGTTGTATGAAGTTGAAACGCGCCGGATTCGGCGGCGGCTAATGTGTTTGCAACAGCAAGTCCTAAATCGTCATGACAGTGCATGCAGATTTTTGTTTTTTTGGTATCAATCGCATTGTAAATTTGATCGACTAAGTAAGTTGCTGTTGTCGGATTTAAAATTCCGACAGTATCGGCAATGCTGATGTAATCCGCATTTCTTCTTCTGCCATTTTAAACGCTTCAATCAAACGCGGAATCGGTGTTCGAGTTGCGTCTTCTGCTGCGAATCTGACGCCGATGCCGTGATCTTTGGCATATTCGACAGCATTCATAGCAATTTCCAGCATTTCATCTAATTCTTTGTGATATTTGTATTTTAAATGCAAATCAGACATGGCCAGAAAAATACTGACAAAATCGACATCGCAATCAATTGCCGTTTCGACATCTTTTTGAGTTGAGCGGCAAAGGCAGCAGATTTTTGCATCTAATCCCATGTTGGCAATCGTTTTGACGACATCTCTTTCAGCTTCGGAAACAACCGGAAATCCGGCTTCAATCACGTCAATGCCGATATCATCTAAATGCTGAGCAATCGACATTTTTTGCTCTTTAGAAAAAGCAATTCCGGGCGTTTGCTCGCCGTCTCGGAGAGTGACATCGCAAATTTCGATATCAATGTTTTTAGTTTTGACAAAATCCATTAAGCTGTTTCGACAGTAATCGGGATAATGATCATTATTTTGTCTGTTGTTTTTCATTTTAATTCCTTTTTTCTTCCTTTTTTTAAGACTGAAATTGATAATTATGATAAATTGAAATTATTATTAAAGCTTGGCAGAAATCTTGCATTTTTTCAGCAATTTTTCATTTGAAAAAACATTGTAAAAATAAGAATGAACAAATGACTTTATTTGTCTGTTTTAAAAATCGTTGATAATTAATATGAATAAATATGAACAAAAAAACGGGTATAAATATTTATGTCTTTCGTCCCTTTAAACTACTCTGAATTTCATTTTTGATTTGAATTCGAAAAAGCGGGGGATTTTTAATGGATATGGCGAACAAATTGGATTTTGAAAAATATACGGATAAGTATTTTTTAAGAGCGTATGAAATCCTCCAAAAAGAAAATTTAAATCCGTTTGTCCGCGCTCAAATTTTTGTCAGAAAAGGTCCCGGAATCCTTGCCGGAATGGATGAAATGATTTCATTTATTTGCAGCAATTCTGATTTGGAAAAAAACGGCGGCAGAATTTACGCGCTTTCTGATGGCGAATCTTATGATCCGCTTGAAACGATTCTTCTCATCGAAGCGCCGATTTTAGATATTATTCGCCTTGAAACAGTTTATTTGGGAATTATCAGCTCTTCTCTTGCGATTTTTAATGACAACCGAAAGTTAGATTTTGAAAATATTGAAAAGCGAATGAAATCGGTTGTTTCCGCTGCCGGCAATCGTCCTGTTACTTATTTCGGCGCGCGTCATTGGAGTTATAAAAATGACGCCGATATTTCAAAAGCGGCAATTTCAGGCGGTGCCGTTGGGGCCGCAACGGATATCGGCGCATTTTGTATCAGCAAAGAAGGCAGCGGCACAATTCCGCATGCGCTTGAAAATATTTTTGCGTGGAAATGCGGTAAAGAAAACGCTGTTAAGGAAGCAACAATTGCCTTTGACCGGCACATGAATGAAAATATTGTTCGCGTGGCTTTAATTGATTACAATAATCGGGAAATTGACGACGCGCTTCAAACTGTCAAATCCGTTCCGTCTTTGGCGGCTGTCAGAATTGATACTTGCGGCGAAAATGTCGGACAAGGCGCTCTTTCAATGATGGATTTTGACGGCAAATCCGAAAACGAAATTAATCAAATGCTTTCAGCATTTTTTGAAAAACCTGTTTTTGTTCCGAAAGAAGATGAAAAATATTGGTTCGGAACCGGCGTTTCAATTTCGGGCGTTTACGCTGTTCGAAAAGCGTTGAATGAAAACGGATTTGAAAAGATTCAAATTATGCTTTCAAGCGGTTTTGGCGATGTGAATAAAATTGAAGCTTTTACAAAAGCGGAAGCAATGCTTGGTATGAAATTGTTTGACAGTTTGGGTGTCGGCGGCATTTACGAATCAAGAGATGCGACAATGGATATTGTTGCGGTCGGCGAATCAATTGATACGCTGGTTCCGATGGCGAAAGTCGGTCGTGTTTATCGCCCAAATCCGCGTTTGAGAAGAATTATTTGATTGCGGCGAGGATTGGAATTGACAAAACCTCAAAAATTCAGGGAATTTGTAGAATATTATTTGTCGGCTTTTCCGGAAGACGCGAAGTCTGAAAATATTTTTCTGACGGATTTGGAAATCAGCCGGCTGCCTGCAAATAAACAAAAAATCGGCGATATTTTAGTTGCTTCAATTCCCGATTCGCTTTCTCATAAAAAAAATGAAATCGGAAAACTCTTTTTATTGTCAGATTCAAAAGCGCGGTTGGTTTTAAATGATTCCGGAATTTCAGGCCAATTTCGAATCCCGAACCGCGAAATTATCGCCGTTCGCGATTCTTCTGAAAAACCGCTTACTGAGACGATTCACAAGGAAAACGGCTGCAAATTTAAGTTAGATGTTTCCGAAATTATGTTTTCCAAAGGCAATTTGAATGAAAAGCAAAACTTAACAACTGAATGCTCCGGCGAAACAATTGTGGATATGTTTGCCGGAATCGGCTATTTTTCAATTCCGATTGCCGTTCATTCAAATCCGCTTAAAATTATCGCCATTGAGCTGAATCCGAATTCTTACAAATATTTGTGTGAAAATATTCGTTTAAACGGCGCAGAAACGATTTTTGAGCCGATTTGCGGCGATTGTCAAACATCAACTCCTCAAAATGTGGCGGATCGAGTTTTAATGGGTTATGTCGGGACAACGCATGAGTATTTAGAAACCGGAATCTCGGCAATAAAAAACGAAGGCGGCTTTTTACATTATCATGAAACCGTTCATGAAAATGATTGGCCGGAAAGACCGATTTCAAGAATAATGGAAGCGGCTGAAAAATGCAATAGAAAAGCC
>JGI994J12354_10006103_pt1 | contig 10156 bp, 4 predicted proteins | sample IntmicLarv3ML3BL_FD_12354 | JGI IMG/M metagenome (IMG submission 12354)
TGTTTCGACCAATCGGTTGCCGCGAATGTCGCCACACAGGTTACAGTGGCCGGGTTGCCATTTACGAACTGCTTGTGGCCAACGACGAAATCCGCCACATTGCCGGGCAACGTGAACCGGCCCATTTGGTGAAAGCCGCCGCCCGCAAAGCCGGCATGATGACACTCCGCGAAAACGGCTGGCGCAAAGTCCTCTGGGGCGTCACGTCCGTCGATGAAATCGTCCGTATGGCGAGACACGATTAAGCGCAGAGTGCAGAGTTAGCCGCCGAACTTGTACGGTGAGAATGGGGTGTTCATTTTGGAAAATGCAGAGAATCAGCAATTGGTTTCAAACGAACAGGTTCGTCCAAGGGGCGGTCTGAATGCCGGTTATTTGGGTGCGGTTTATGAAATTATCATTACACTTTTGGCTGTGCTTTTTTACTGCTTGGCTGGAATTGATTTGCATAATGCGGATGCTTGGATGTCAAATGCCGTGATCGGTTTGATGTTGTTGCCCGTTTTTGCGATGTGGAACGGAATATGTAAAAACATCCTGTTATGGGGGATAAATTTTGCTCTTCGTATTGGTGGAATTGTCGCTTTGTACTTTATTATCGAATTTTTGTGTACGGCCCCCTTATCGGATGCCGTATGGATTGTTGCACCTGCGATGTTTGTGATCTTACCGATGCGAATCGCCGGAATCCTTGTCGGAGCTATTATTGCCCTGTTGTTGTTATTTTCCGTGTTTCTCATGTTATGCGATTTACCGCGTGTGTTGAGAAGTCTCATGAAAAAAGAAAATCCGTTGTTACCCAAATAAAATATAGCGTATTGTCAGCCGCCGAGCTTGTTCGGCGTGAGTGTAAAAAGAATGGTTTAAAATAAAAAATAAAAATTTCCAATAAAGCAAGAATCCAACCGAGGGATACAATCGTCATAGAACATGGGAAACTATTGACAATGCGTCGAAAATTTTTCGGCGGGAAAGAATAAGGAGAAAAGGACATGAAAGAGACTTGGAAAGATTACATTGCGCCCGGTATTTTGGCGTCCGGGTTGTTGATGCTTTTGATCGGCGTGGCCGTGTTCGGGTCTCCGGCCAATGAACGGCAAATCAATCATTCGCACATAACAACGGATGATTTCACGCCTATGTTGCTTTCGACGGACGAAACCATTGAGGAAATTGAAACACAAGATGTCTTTGGTTTTGGTATTGAATTTGAGTCGGAATCTCTGTTTGCTGAAACGAATTCTGAAGAAATTGTTCCTTTGGAGAAACCGGCGATTGAAGACCTTCTGGCGTTCGACCAATGGAATAATCGCTATTTTGCTTTGTTGATTCCCCGAATCATCAACAAGACAGAAATCGACGTTGAAACTCTGGTTTCGCAAACAACCAAAATCACTGAAGAAGACGGCGCCATTTATTATTATGCCGTCGGTTATCTCAACGACCAGTTGATGCGTCGGACATTTGCCGATGGACGACCCGCTGAATCGCTTGACACGTATTATCAGGCGGCTGTGCAAAATTACGACAAGGCAATTGAACGGATTGATAACAACGCATTGTTTTACCATTTTCGCGGCCAGGTTGATTATCATAATGCGATGATGACGAAACAATTGGACAACATTTCCAAAGCCGTTCCGTATTATATCAAAGCCGCCGAACTTGCCCCCCATTGGGTCAAGCCGGTCGCGTTACAGGGATGGTGCGCATTGGAACAAGGAAAATATCGGGAAGCGATAACCCTGTTTGAGCAGGCCGAAAAAATCGATGCCGAATGTTGGGATGTCAAATCCGGATTGCCGCAGGCGAAAGCTCGTTTGGCCATCATGTCTGACTTTATTAACCATGACAGGCCACTTGACTTTTCCGGCGAAACCGTATTACCCCAGATCAACAGGCCGACCACGACAGAATCCCATGAATTGGATCGCTGGAATGATGCGTTTCGTGACATCGTCGAACGTTTGCCTGTTCCCAATCCTCCTGATGAAATACCGAACTTGGCGACCCAATTGACCGGTCTGACGGAATCGGATGGGTCGCTTTATTACTATGTGGTGGGTTACCTCTATGATCGGTTTTCGCGGAACTCGGAAACATTTCGCAAAACGAACTATACACGGGCCGTGGAAAATTATACGAAGGCGATTGAACAGGATGACTCGGTGGCCGTTTTTTATCATTTCCGAGGGCAGGTGAATTATTTTTATGCACTGAATGAAAACAAGCCGGAATTTTATGAAAAAGCGATTGAAGATTACAACGCCGCGACAAAATGCGACCCAAACTGGGCCATGCCGCCGAATATGCACGGCTGGGCGTTGTTCCAATTGCAAAAATATGATGAGGCCGCCGAACAGTTCGAACGTGCCGTTGCAATCGACGAGAAATGCATTGACGCGATGAAAGGTTACGCCGAAACCATTTACAATATTTGTGATCAGTCAACCAACGCCAAGTCAATCAATGCCGAGTCGATTCAAAAAGCCCTTGATTTCATCAAAAAATGGCACGATTTGGTTCGGGATGATCCTGATAATCGAGTCAGGGTCGGTTTTTTTGACAATTCACAAATCGAAAAACTGATTACCCATTTGAAATATCGGTTCAAGCGAATTGACGAACTGACGAACCCTGAATATTTTTCCAAACACGACGTTTTCAGGGCCATGAATGATGCGTATGAGCAAAAGCGATATGACGATGCCATGCGGCTCTCGGAAATCATTGTGTTGGAAGAACACCGGAATGTCTATTCGAATTTGTCGGATTCCGTGCAGAATTTTCTGCAATCACGCCCGGATTATTACCTGATTCGCTCGCAGTGTCATTATGGAATCAAAGAGTATGAAAACGCGATTGAGGACTTGAAAATTTTCGAAGAAAAAACCAAACAAAACAGCTACTGGCGGGACAGTTACGGGGATACCGCCGCCTGTTATTACATCTTGTCCCTGTTTTATCTTGAACAGTATGACGAAGCCGTTGAGTATTATCAGTCGAAGCAACTGAATGCCTCACGATTGAAAAAAGATTACGCTTACGTGGCCTTGGGGCTGGCTTTTCATCGACTCGGAAAAGACCGGGAAATGCTGGAATCTATGGATAAATATTCGGTTAATGGCGTGCCGCTGGAAAATATCATTGATTACCACAAAGACAAAAAAGTCGCCGAAGACTTTTGCATGGCCTATTTCAATGCGTATATCGAAAGTATCAAACAGGCCTTCTCAAACGGCGAACCCGTTGATAAGACAAAAGTTTCTCATTTTACATACCATGTCAATTCGATGACCGATAACGCGGATTACTGCCGATGGCTCGTGCCATTGGGCGACTTGCATGTCGCTTTGGAGAGTTATGACAAAGCCGTGCAATGTTATACGCAATACCTCGATATTGAACCACAGGACATTCCGGCAACCGAAAAGCTGATGCGATTGCAGGAACGACAAAACAGGTGGTCCGAAGCCATTCGCGTGGCAACGAAATTGATCGCTATGGACCCGGAAAATCCGAACCGTTGGATTGATCGGACACGATTGGAAGGCAAATATTCCGACGACGATCGACCACGTTTGTCAATCGGCGACTTGACCCGGGCCATGAAACTTTTGGGAGTGGAAAAATCCCAACAAATGGCAACGCTGCATTTCTGGCGAGGTGAGCAGTACGCCAAAGCGTATCGCCACAAGGAAGCCATTGCCGATTGGAAAACCGCTATGGAAATGACTTCGGACAAACAAAGTTTTGAGAGCATTGCCGGGGATAAAACGCTTAACGTTGTGGAGTTGTTGCTTGATCATTATCGCAGAGTCTCTCCGAACACAGACGATGGACGAACGGAATTTTTCCTTGACGCTGTCGATTTTTGCACGAAGGCCATTGAAAAAGGTCATGATGAACAGCTCGTGCTTGTGACCCGGGCCGATGCTTATCAAAGACTTGGCCAATATCAAAAAGCCATTGATGATTACATGGTACTCGTCACGTTCGGCCTGCCAAAGGACAGCACTTTGACCTTGGACCAATGCTGCTACGAAATTTCGCGGTGTTACCAATTGGGTACTTTTCCCGATCTGATCTGGCAAAAGCAACTGGAAAAGGCTAAGGAATTTGCGACTCTGGCCATTGAACATGCTAAAGAACCGCAAGTGGGTTTTTACGCACACCGTTATTCGCTTTATCGTCAACTGCTTGAATTTGAACTTACGGACGAACAACGGAAAGAATACGAAGAACAAATGTCGCAAGATCATGACAAAGCAAGCGAGCTTGGCCATGATTGGTCCTGGTAATGAGGTCATTCATTCAATAAAGGAGAAAAGGACATGAAAGAAACTTGGAAAGATTATATTGCGCCCGGTATTTTGGCGTCCGGGTTATTGATGCTTTTGATCGGCGTAGCCGTGTTCGGTTCTCCGGCCAATGAATGGCAAATCAATCGTTCGTACATGACGACGGATGATTCCACGTTCATGATGATGTTTTCGTCGGACGAACGCGTGGATGTCATTATTTTGCAGCCTGACGTTGATGAAATGCCCGTGAAAGATGCGGATCGTCTCAGTAAACCGGCATCGGCGAATTGTGTTGACATGTGTGCGTGGAACAATAAATTGCAGCCGAAATTAAACCCTATGCAGAGTTGCAGCCCGGAAGAAATTCCGCAACTCATTGAGCGGTTTACCGAATTGAAGGAGTCGGATGGTGCGTTTTATTATTATGCACTCGGCTATGTGGCCGTCTCTTTTTCCCGAAAAAGTAATTCATTCCGTGAGGAAAATTATCGTTACGCCGTGGCCAATTTCACGAAGGCCATTGAACGGGATGATGCCGTGGCCTACTATTACCACTTCAGGGGACAGTCCCAGTTTTTTTACGGCAAAAATACACATCTTTCCTCGCCATTGGATGCGGCGATTGATGATTACAAAACAGCCGCACAGCTTGATCCGACCTGGCCGATGCCACTCAGCATGCAAGGTTGGGCTTATGTGGAAAAGCAGGATCGTCAGGAAGCATATCGACTTTTCAATGAGGCTTTGAAACTTGATCCGATACATTGCTGTGAAGATGCCAAAAACGATCTTCGAAACCTGCGAACCATGCTTTCGGGAGCGGATTGGCAAGAAATAGCCGCCGAAGTAAACGTTCAGACTACGGTTGTCGAAGAAAATACATCGGCACAGACATCGACCACACAAGCATCCCGCATCAAGACTCCTGAAACCCGTGACTCTTACGAACTGGACGGATGGGACGATGGCATATACGATTTGGTAAAAGGCAAACGCGATTCCTACAACCCGGACCAGGTTTTGAAAATTATTCAGGAGCAAACTGACTTGAAGGAATCGGACGGGGCGTTTTATTATTATGCCATCGGTTATGTGCATGATCGTTTCATGCGGAACTCGCAAATATTCCGCAAATCGAACTATACCCGCGCCGTGGAGAATTATACAAAAGCCATTGAACTGGAAGACTCGGTGGCCCTTTTCCATCATTTCCGTGGGCAAGTCAATTATTATTACGCACTGAATGAAAATTCGCCGGAATACTATGAAAAAGCCGTCGAAAACTATAAAGCCGCGGCGGAACGCGACCCAAAATGGCCCATGCCGATTGACATGCAAGGCTGGACGGCTTTTCATCAGGGGAAATATGACGAAGCGATTCAATTTCTGGAACAGGCTTTGGAAATTGATCCGGAATGTCTGGATGCCTTGAATTGTACCATTCACGTTTATGTCAGAAAAACCAACAAGGATCCCAAAGACATAGACGCGATCAAAAAAGGTTTGGACACAATCAAACGCCTGCACACCTTACTCAAGGAAGGTAAAGAATTCGGCAATATTTCTTATGCTGGGTATGCGAGGCAATTGATCGGTAAGCTGAAACAAGTGGAGGACATTTCTCCGAAAACACATCCTGAATATTTTGATTTTTATAGTTGTTCGGATTTCGCAATTCAATATCTTACTAAAACACAGGATTATCAAGAAGCTCTTGCTTTGTTGGAAGGAATTGATTCTAACAACGAAAGCATCTTGTTTTTTCCACCAAGCGGACCGGAATCCGAACAAAAACGTTTGCGAGCGAATCGAAACTTTCATCTCGGCGCATGTTATTATGAGACCGGCAATTACGAAAAAGCCTTTGAGTCCATGACAGCCTATTATATGGGTCTGACATCAGGCGCGTCATCCCTTTTCATTCCTAGCGGCAAGAGTAATGAGTATTATTACTTCAAATCGGCGGTAAAAACGGAGCATTTTCAGGAGTGTGTCGATATGGTCGAGCGTTTGGAGCTTATGGACATCAAAATCAAAATGAGAGCAAGCGGCGTATTAGGAGAGGTGATTTATTCCCTGTTCAAAACAGGCAAAAACGAAGAAGCCATGAAATTGATCGGCTCAGGTACTAACGTGAGTGAACTGGCCCAACTCCGAGGCGATATTCGAGACAAAGAGATATACGAAAAAATCTGCGGTTGCTATTTTGAGGAATGTTACCGTAACGCAATATCATCTTCGAATGATTCAAATACTTGGATGAAAAAAATCGAACAATTGTTTGAAATGGGGATATCTCTTGATAACAAAAAAATCGAATACTTGAAATTATTGGCCGAAAGCTCCGTGAGACTTAGTGATCGTACACAGGCGATTCGTTTCTATGAACGATATGTCCAATATGTTCCCACTGATGAAAACGCTTTGTATTCCCTCCTTGGAGCTTACGAACAGGGGAATGTGTTCAATGACAAATCCTTCAATGTGGCATCGCAACTCATTGCCATTGATCCCCAAAATGCGGATTATTGGATTGAACGGGCCTATATTGTTTTCAAAATATCAAATCGTGGAAAAAGAAATCTCGCCGTTTATGATATGACACGCGCCATTGAATTACTTGAGGCAAACGGTGCCGCAAATGACCAGTTGCAAACAGCCTACGCCAAACGGGCGGAATGTCATAAACGTAATGACAATTCGGAATTCGCTCTGGAAGACTGCATGAAGGCTATTACCTTGGCTCCTGCGAATGTCAAACTCAAAGAAATTCAGGTAAAAACATTCGAACATGAACAAGGTATTAATATTTTCGATTTAACAATCGGTTACATAACTCTGTTTTCTACTCGTGAACTCAATCTCTTCTGCGTCAAGTGTTGTACCGAATTGTTGCAACGAGGAGGTGACGAATGTCGTCTGCTTGAAAAGCGGGGTACGGCCTATTTCTACCTGAGCCAATTTCAAAAAGCCATCGATGACTTTTTGGTTGTTGCGCAGTTTGCTCCCACTCAGGGGCTGAATCTTCCCAAAGAAAAGGTTTTGTATTACATCGGACAATGTTACGGCAGATTGAAGAACTTTGATCAAGGAATTGAATACCTGACTTTGTCCATTGAGGAAAAACCCGATCACTGGGAAGCTTATAATCTACGCAGTGATTTGTATAGCAACAAGGCCTCTCGACCGAATTTGACGGATGAAGAACGGGCATATTACCGTGAACTCGCCAGTCAGGATAGAAAAAAGGCCGAGGAATTAATGGCAATAATTAACCAACGATAACCCACTATGCCAGATTTTGTTTACACAGCCCGGACCTTGCAAGGTGACGATGTCACGGGAAAACTGACAGCCAATACGAAACGGGACGTGCTCGACACGTTAGCCCGGCAGTCGATGTTCGCGCTGACCATTGATAACGCCAAAAAGGGACACATCGAACTCAAATTCCTGAGAGGTCGAGTACCGCCTGCAATGATCGCGGGTACCTTGCAGCAATTGGCCGAGTTGCTCGAAAACGGAGTTTCGATTCTTGCCGCGTTTCAAGTACTCGTTAAGCAGACGAAACACCCGCGGTTAAAAGAAGTGCTCACCGACATCCAGGACCGCGTGTCCGATGGCGAAGCGATTGACAGTGCCTTTGCGGCCCATCCGAAGGTTTTCAACTCGCTGACGATCAGCATTATTCGTGCCGGCGTCGAAGGGGCTTTCCTCGAAGATTCGCTCAAACGGGTGGCCAAATTCCTCGAAGAAGCCAACGAAATGAAAGGTCGTGTCATTGGGGCCATGATTTACCCGACCATTTTGAGTGTCATCGGCACGACCATGGTTTTTGTGCTACTGACATTTTTCGTACCAAGGTTCGAACCGATGTTCGCACAGACCGTCAGTAACGGCGGAAAGCTACCGTTTATCACCGTGACCCTCCTTCAAGGCAACAAACTCATTATCAATTACGGTTTTTACGCACTCGGCGTTTTTGCCGCGTTGGCAGTTATCATCTACTGCCAGATCACGACGCCTTGGGGCCGCAAACTCGTCGATCGCATTAAACTCAAACTACCGCTCATCGGCGAGATTTTACTCAATTCGTCCGTGGCCGCTTTGTGTCGCGTTTTGGGAACCCTGTTGGCCAACGGTGTGCCGATTTTGAAATCACTCGAAATCAGCAGCCAGTCGACCGGCAATCTCGTTTTGACCGATGCGGTCAACAAGGCCGCCGAAAACGTTTCGTCCGGCGAATCGCTGTCGAAACCACTCAGCGAAGCGAATATCATGCCCCCGCAGGTGATGGCCATGATCACCGTCGCCGAAGAATCGAACGCACTGGAAACGGTGCTTATCAATGCCGCTGACACCATTGAGCGACGGGTTGCCCGTAAACTTGACATGCTTATGCGACTCATTGAGCCAATGATGTTACTTGCCATGGGGGCCGCCGTTATGTATATTATGATTGGGTTGTTACTGCCCATTTTCAATATGGACATTGCAACGTAATTTTCACCCAAATCGCAGATTTGAGTGAAAGGCTTCAGGCATCGGACTGCAGACTTCAGGAAGCGGGCCTTCATCTCGTTACTGAGGTCTGAAGCCCGAAGTCAGAAGCCTTGTTGACCTGAGTTATCAAAGTAAACATTGGATATTTCCCACCTTAATTATGATTTCGAAAGGATTATTATGAGACAACACATCGAAACATTTCTGAAACATCGAAAGCGTCGCGGTGGTTTTACGCTGATTGAAATTATCATCGTTCTTGCCATTCTCGTCGTGATCATGGCCTTGCTCTTGCCGGCTGTGTGGAAAAACTATAGAGATTCCCAGAAAAGTACGGCCGTATTGAAAATCAAGGATTTTGTGCAGGCTCTTGAACGTTACAACATGGATACTGGCACCTATCCGACGACCGAACAGGGCCTTGACGCACTGATCAATCGTCCGACCGCGGTATCGGTTGGTACAAATCCGGCCAATCCGCAGCAAACGATGACGCCCAATGGAATGCCAACCATGTCGAATCCCAACAACATGATGAACCAGCCAATGCCTAACCCGCAAACAATGCAAAACATACCGCAAAATGGAATGCAAAACACCATGCCAAATCAATCACCAGGTTACCCTGCCCCGCAAGGATCAACAGGCATACCAGGACCAATGAACGGTATGGGCATGGATACAGGCATGGGAATGGGACCCGGTACTGGTATGGGTATGGATACAGGCATGGGAATGGGACCCGGCACTGGTATGGGCATGGATACAGGCATGGGAATGGGACCCGGCACTGGTATGGGCATGGATACAGGCATGGGAATGGGACCCGGTACTGGTATGGGCATGGATACAGGTATGGGAATGGGACCCGGTACTGGTATGCCGAACAACAATAATGCCGCACGTCAGGCGTATCTGGCTCAACGGGCGATTACCAAATGGAACGGTTCTTATTTGCCCGCCGATGTCGTGGTGCCAACAGACCCGTGGGGACAGGATTATCGCTATGAATATCCGACCAATCGAACCGCTAACGGGACACCGGCTGTTTGGTCGGCTGGTCCGGACAAAATTGACGGTACCGCAGACGACATTCTAAGCTATGAATCCGATGCCGCCGTTGAATTGCAACGTTCGCAAATGCAACAATCACAAACGCAAATGCCGGGACAATATGGCAACACTACAATGCCCGGTCCCGGCACGGGTGGCGGTGGCGCTGGTGGAGCTATGCCCGATCCTATGGGCGGTGGCGGTGGTTATGGCGGAGCTATGCCTGATCCCATGAGCGGTGGCGGTGGTTATGGTGGAGCTATGCCTGATCCCATGAGCGGTGGCGGTGGTTATGG
>JGI994J12354_10006104_pt1 | contig 10156 bp, 11 predicted proteins | sample IntmicLarv3ML3BL_FD_12354 | JGI IMG/M metagenome (IMG submission 12354)
CGGCTGCCGCTTTTGCGCGGCGTCGAAGCGGGATCCCCTGGCGGGGCGGGAGAGGGGAGAGAGGAAATTTCTTGCGGCGGGGGCGCGTACGGGATCTCGGGCGCGCTCCCGGCCAGGTTCAGTATGGCGTCTATGTCGGCATGTTCTTCAACAAAATCCGCCAGAGAATTGAGCAACTCATCCGCCTGGGCAAATTCGTCCACGCCTGCCAGCCCCATATGGCGCTCAAGCATGAACGGAGCGGAAAGCCTGGGCAAAACGCCGAGAACCGGGAGCGGGCAAAATTCTTCCACCGCCTGGCGCACCATGTCGCGGTGCCGGGGGGTGCCGGTCCTGTTCAGGATGACGCCACCGATGTGGAGGTTTTTTTCAAACGTCAGGCAACCTGTAACCACGGCCGCGACCGTCCGGGTCATTTTGGTGCAGTCGAGGACAAGCAGCACAGGAGCGGTCAGGGCCCGGGAAAGCTCGGCAGTGGAGCAACTGCCGTGAATATCCAGGCCGTCAAACAAGCCCCGGTTGCCTTCCACCAAAGCCACATCGCTGCCTGCCGCGCCTTCGAGGAACAGTCGCAGCATCTGTCCGCCGGGAGAGAAAAAGGGATCCAGGTTGGCTTGCCGCGCTCCTGCGGCTAAGGCCAGCCATGCGGCGTCAATGTAGTCCGGTCCCTTTTTGAAAGCCCGCACGCTCAGCTTTTTACGCGCGAAGGCCCTGGCCAGTCCAAGGCTGAACATTGTCTTGCCGGCGCCGCCGGAGAGACCTGATATGACAAGGCGGGGTATACGCATAAAAGACGGTTTGCCGGATGTCACAAAGTAAAAGCGCACGAGTCATTGCGACCCATGCGCGATTATGAATATGCCCGAAACCACTATGAACCGACGCAATAGCTCCAGTCGCTATCATCAGTCCATTAATGGCTTCTGACAGACGCGCTATGGAGCGGCCATCACAGATGGAACACCACGGAGACGCGAATCGCCGGGAGAAGGCCTGAATCTAGTCTTCGTCAGCGTGGCCAATCTTGCCGGCGCCCTTGAGACCATACATGGTGGTGCTGCCGGAAGACCAGAACTCAAGGATTTCGCCGTTCACCATGGAGGTGAGCACTTTTTTGACTTCGCGCGGTCCTTTGTCGGGGAACACTTCAAGAAAGTCATTGAAGTAGAATTTGCTTTTGCCGGTCTTGCCTTTGAGAAAATCAACAACTTTCTGTTGTTCGTCGGTCATGTCTGTATCCCCTTTAGGGTTTTCTCCGGGCGCGGGACGCGCCCGGAGAGCTGAAACAAACGGGGAGCCTAGAACTTGAACTGGGTGCTTTGACGCCAGGTGTAGTAAGCAGGCTCGCGGAAATCGTCAATCAGGTGATAGGTGAACTTCAACCCGGTAAGGCTGAAGAAGCGCTCCCAGCCGATACGCTCGGCCCACTCGCCAAGGCGCTCATACTTCTTCGCGTTGGCGGCATATACTTCAACGATATGCTTGACGGTGTCGGTCGTGGTCTTCCAGCGCGGCGCTTCGTTGGGGATATAGGCCACAACGACCTTGGAGAATTTGGGCATGCTGATACGGTTGGAAACCTTGCCGCCCACCATGATGGCTATGCCGTCGCCGTCGCCGTCGGAAATGGGCAGGGCGGGGCACATGGTGTAGCAGTTGCCGCAGTACATGCAGCGCTCGTTTTTGATGGCGATGGAGTTAACTTTCTCGCCCTTGTATTCCACCTTGGAGGGACGCACGGCCGCTGTGGGGCAGGAGGCGACAGCCAGGGGAATTTCGCAGAGCTGGTCGGCCCACTCGTGGTCAACCATGGGGGGCTTTCTGTGGATGCCCACCAGACCGATGTCGGAGCAGTGCACCGCGCCGCACATGTTGATGCAGCAGGCCAGGGAGATGCGCACAGGAGCGGGCAGGCGATGGTTCTGGAAGTCGGCGAAGACTTCGTCCATTACGGCCTTGACCGGTCCGGAAGCATCGGTGGCCGGGGTGTGGCAGTGTACCCACCCCTGGGTGTGCACGATATTGCTGATGCCCGCGCCGGTACCGCCGATAGGGAACTTGTAGGACCCGCCGGAGAACTTGCGTTGGGCGAGATCTGCTTTCAGCGCTTTTACCGTATCCATGCTTTCGGTCATGAACTCAATGTTGTTACGGGTCGTGAAGCGCAGATAGCCGTTGCAGTACTTGTCGGCGATATCACAGATTTCACGGATATGGGTCACACTCATGAGGCGGGCGGTGCCGCAACGCACAGTGTAGACCTTGTCGCCGCTTTCAGCAACGTGCATGAGCACGCCGGGCTCAAGAATCTCGTGGTAGAGCCATTTGCCCTTGTTTTTGGCGATGAAGGGAGGATAGAACTCGTCATATTTGCGAGGACCGATATCGGTGATGCGGTTCTCCATGGGCTTTTCGGGATTGTACCCGGAAGATATGAATGCCATAATATTAGTCCCCTTTGCTTATCTCTGGTGTCTGCTGCGGTATGCTTCAAGATCACGATCCCAGCCGCCCGGCACTTCGTCTTCATTGAAGAAGATGTACGGGTTGTGACGGGGTTCCTTGACATGAACAGCCTGGGCTTCAATACCGGTGATTTCGAGCAGGCGCTGGAAGGAGAGCCTGCGGATGGTTTCACCCAGACGCTCGCGGTTTTTGCCGTCTTCCATCCACCAGTCCCAAATCTTTTCAATGACTTCCTTGACTTCATCGTAGGGGGGAGTCACTTCGATGAAGGGGACGAGCAGAGAACCCATCTGGGCGCCGTCAAGTACCGGGGCCTTCGCGCCTACCAGGATGCTGGCGCCGCGTTCGTTGCCTATGTGCAGGGCGCGGGGCATGGCGTTGATGCAGTGCATGCAACGGGTACATTCTTTGTTGTCGATGCCGAGTTTGGAGCCGTTCCAGCTCATGCACTTGGTCGGGCAGCGGTCAACGATTTCGGCCTGGATGTCGAACTTGCCCCAGTCGCGGCCGGAGTGAGCGCCGGCGTTGGGAGCAATCTCGCCGCCCACATATGCGGACACGGCGGCATCATCAATTCTGATGTCATCTTTCCAGGTGCCGACAAGAGCAAAGTCGGAACGGGCCATGGCGGCGACGCAGCCGTTGGGGCAGCCGTCAAACTTGAATTTGAACTTGTAGGGGAAAGCGGGCCGGTGCAGCTCGTCCTGATAGTCATGGGTGAGCTGGTAGCAGATGTCCTGCGTGTCATAACAGGCATATTCGCAACGGGACATGCCAAGGCAGGCTTCAGGGGTACGCAGGTTGGAGCCGGAACCACCGAGGTCGGTGTTCAGCTTGTGGGTCAGCTCGTGAAAAATTTCTTCCAGTTGCGGGGTCTGGGTGCCGAGGAGCACGATGTCGCCCGTGGAGCCGTGCATGTTGGTCAGGCCGGAACCGCGCATATCCCACAGGTCGCAGATTTGGCGCAGAAAGTCGGTTTTGTAGTATTTCGCCGCAGGCTGGTTCACACGAACCGTGTGGAAGTGAGCAACACCGGCGAATTTTTCCGGCTGGTCGCAATAACGACCGATAACGCCGCCGCCGTAGCCAAAAACGCCCACGATACCACCGTGCTTCCAGTGCGTCTCACCTTCGTCATACGAAAGTTCCAGCACGCCAAGCAGGTCAGAGGGACAATCAACAGGGATCTGGTATTCCACCTTGTTGGGATTTGCAGCCCGGTTAGCAGCTTCCTGCTTGATATCGGACACAAAGCTGGGCCATGGCCCTGACTCAAGCTGGTCCAGCTTGGGAGTTGCATGTTTCGCCATTGCTTTACCTCCACATAGGGTTGTGCGTTTCTCCCCGTCGGTCTTGGCCGCAGCAGGGAGTTGGTGTCTATAATTAAACAGGCATAGGACTAGAAATAAAAGTTTGTTTTGTCAAGCCCGTTCAGGGAGTTGGATGAATAACACATCTTATTTATATGCTGTTTTTTCAGCGTGATAGCTATTGAGCTCTCGTGAGATGCCAGCGGCCCTTTCGGCGCAGAGCCTTGAAACGACAAGAGAAAACCGGCCTCTGCCTCTCAGGGGAAAAAACATGTGCTTTTTTTCTCAAATTAAAAATGATAAGCAAGGTAACCGTTTACACGATATGACAAGTCCGTAGGCTGGCAGTTCTGACATATCTGTTGACGCTGGCACGCTTTCCGGGAAAAATGCGTATGCGTGGGTAAGTTTGGCACACTTTATGATGTGATGACCTTTGGCAAAGTTGGGGAATTTCCGGCATGAAAGACGAAAACGGACTGTATTACCACCCCGATCCCACGGATCGCGGCAGCCGGGTGTATGTGCGCAGAGGAGATAGCGGCATTGAATTCCGACTTTGGCGCTCCGATCACCCCGAGGTATGGGAGCGGCATGGCTGGCTGGTTCATGACGTGATCCGGGCGGCTGCGGCAATGTATAAGGAGAGCGGCACCGGGGCGGACCCGCTGGCGCTTTATGATATCAATGTCGCACAGGCTCTGTTGCAGGACGAGGAAAGGAAGAGAGGAGCGTAAGCCGGGCGGGATAGCGCATGCATGAAGTCAGTCTTGGCGGCGTTCTGGCGGATTACCTTACGGGAGAAGCCAGGGACCTCACCACATATGAAGATTTACGCCAGGCTCTGGCGCGTTTTCTGGTGGAAGAAAAGGGCTATGCCAGGGCGGCTCTGGTCCCCCGTTTTCCCGTCCGTTATGAAGCGGGTGGGCGGGAATACAGCCGCGAGGCCGACATCGCCGTTGTTTCTCTCGCCGGGCAGGCTCTCTTGCTGCTGTTGTTCTGTCCGGGCCAGGTGCATACCTATGCGCGGGAACTGATAGCCATGTGTCGGCTTGCCCTGCCGTTGCCCTGTCCGCTGGGTGTGGTAACGGACATGCGCGAGGCCGAGCTTGTGAGTTCCGTCAGCGGAGCTGTGCTTGCCCAAGGGCTGGCGACGTTGCCCGCCCCTTTCGAATTGAAAGCCCTGGCCGGGAAACATACCCTCGCGTCGCTCGATGCAGAGCGGCGCGACAGGGAAGGACGCATCCTGCACGCCTATACGGGTTTGCTCAAAACCTGCTGCGGCGAGTCCTGCCTCCTGCCCTGATTTCCGGCGATTCGAATTATGAATAGTGGTGGACGCATTATATTGTGCTATCTGGATTTTTCTTGTACATTTTCGAATTAGCAAACGCAGAGTATTGCGGGACGCGCGTTTTTTCCCTTATCACAGTATGGAAGTCCGGCAAACACTCTGTTATTTTGGTATCTGTCGGGGAAACGTCATGGGGCGCTTCCTTGACGCTTTCATCACGCCTTTGAAAGGCGCATGACTAAGGAGGCATGAGAATGCGTTTTGCCGTTGGTCTCGCAAGGGATAATGTGGATAAGCGGCTTGAAGCGAACGGCATCGACCGCCGTCAATTTTTGAAATACTGTACGGCGGTGGCCGTGGCCATGGGTATGGGGCCGTCTTTTGCCCCTGAAGTGGCCAGAGCCCTCACCGGGGGGGCGGGCAAGCGTCCCTGCGTGGTGTATTTGCATAATGCGGAATGCACCGGCTGTTCGGAAGCCTTCTTACGCACGGCAAGCCCGTATCTTGACGCTCTGCTTTTCGATGCCGTCAGCCTGGAGTATCAGGAAACGATCATGGCCGCCGCTGGCGACGCGGCGGAAAAAGCCCTGCATGACGCCGTCAACAATCCTGACGGCTTCATAGCCATAGTGGAAGGCGCCATCCCCACTGCTGAAAAAGGCATTTATGGCAAGGTGGGCAACCACACCATGCTTTCCATCAATGAAGACGTCCTCGGCAAGGCGAGTCTCGTGCTTGCTTACGGCACCTGCGCCGCATACGGCGGCGTCCAGGCAGCCAAGCCCAACCCCACCGGGTCCAAGGGCATCAAGGACGCGCTCGGCGCCAAGCTGAAAGCTCCTCTCATCAATATCCCCGGCTGCCCGCCCAACCCCGTGAACATCATAGGCACTATCGTCTACTATCTGCAAAACTCCAAGGCTCCCGAACTGGACGACCAGGGTCGCCCCAACATGTTCTTCGGCAAATCCGTGCATGAAATGTGCGAGCGTCTGCCCCATTTCGAAGCAGGAGAGTTCGCTGACTCCTTCGACTCTGAAGAGGCCCGCAAGGGCTGGTGCCTTTACAACCTTGGCTGTAAAGGGCCCAGCACCTACAATAATTGCCCCACCGCCAAGTTCAACTCTCTGGACGGCTCCCCTGGCGTGAGTTGGCCCGTAGCCGCCGGGCATCCCTGCATTGGCTGCAGCGAGCCTGACTTCTGGGATCAAATGTCACCTTTCTATGAAAGCTAACGTCAGCGCCAACTAGTGAGGATAGCCCCATGGCAGAAATAAAATCAGCAATCGATACTTCCTACAGCGGACCTATTGTCGTTGACCCCTTGACCCGTATAGAAGGGCACCTGCGCATCGAGGTGGAGGTGGAAAACGGCCGTGTTTCCAAAGCGTATAGCTGCGGAACGCTTTTCCGTGGCCTTGAGATGATTCTCAAGGGCCGTGATCCCCAGGATGCGCAGCATTTTACCCAGCGCGCCTGCGGCGTCTGCACCTATGTGCATGCCCTGGCTTCCACCAGAGCCGTGGATGCGGCGGTGGGCGTGAAAATTCCGCCTCTGGCCGTCATGTTGCGCAACATAGTGCTGGGCTCGCAGTTCCTGCATGACCACGTGGTGCACTTTTATCACCTGCACGCCCTGGACTTCGTGGACGTCGCCAACGCCTTGCAGGCCGATCCGGCCAAGGCGGCCAAAATGTCGTCCGAGATCAACCAGCGCCAGGTCAAGACCGAAGACATGAAGGCGGTTCAGGATCGTCTGAAAAAATATGTCGACAGCGGCCAGCTCGGCCATTTCACCAACGCCTACTTCCTTGGCGAGCCGCACCCGGCCTACATGCTGCCGCCCGAAGTCAACCTCATTGCCACGGCTCACTACCTTGAAGCCCTGCATTTGCAGGTCAGAGCCGCCCGCGCCATGGCCGTCATCGGCGGTAAAAACCCCCACCCGCAGTTCCTGCTTGTGGGCGGCGTGAGCTGTTATCAGGCGCTCGAACCCGCTGCCATCAAGGAATTCCTGGCTCTGGAAAAAGAAACCATCGAGTTTATCAACAAGGTGTATATTCCCGACCTGCTGACAGTGGCGAGCTTCTATAAGGATGTCGCCACTTACGGCGGCACCAGCAATTTCATCACCTTCGGTGAATACTTCACCGATGACTCCAAGCTTGATTCCGGCTTCTTCAAGCCCGGCGTCATATACAACCGCGATCTGGCGAACGTGCAGGCCTTCAATCCGGACAAGATCACCGAACATGTGCGCCACAGCTGGTTCGAGGGCGAAGACGCTCCGCACCCCTACGAGGGCAAGACCGAACCCAAGTTCACCGACCTGCACGGCGATGATCGTTACTCCTGGTCCAAGTCTCCGCGCTATGAGGATCAGCCCTGTGAAACAGGCCCCCTGGCCCAGGTGCTGGTGGCATATGGCTTGAAGCATCCGAAAGTGGCGCCTGTTGTGGATAAGGTGCTGAGCACTCTCGGCGTTGGCCCCGAGGCCCTGTTCTCCACTCTTGGCCGCACGGCGGCGCGGGGTATAGAAACAGCGGTTGTGGCCGGTGAGATGGAAGGCTGGGTCAATGCTCTGCAGGAGCAGATCGCCAAAGAAAAGTCCCCCAAGCTGGTCGAGAAATGGGAAATGCCCAATTCCGCCCAGGGCGTGGGTTTTGTTACTGCTCCGCGCGGCGGCCTGAGCCACTGGATCAACATTGAAAACCGCAAGATAGGCAACTTCCAGCTTGTGGTTCCCACCACCTGGAACATGGGCCCGCGTGACGCCAAGAATATCATGGGCCCCATAGAAGAGGCCCTGACGGGCAGCCCTGTTGCCGATCCCAAGCGCCCGGTGGAAATACTCCGCATAGTGCACTCCTTTGACCCGTGCATTGCCTGCGCCATCCATGTTATTGACCCGGCGAGCAACGAAAGGCGCGTGTTCAAAGTGTTGTAAGCGCTGATTTTGTCTCCGACGGCCAAGGGCTCTGCCCTTGGAACCCGCTGGGGGAAATGATTTCCCCCAGACCCCCTCATCGGGGTATGTGGAGATATAGCAAATGAAAACGGGCGGCTTTGGCCGCCCGTTTTCATTTGTCGGGGTCTTTGAAGGATTCCTCGCGGGCGCTGGCGGCTCTATGCCGGACGCGTCCGGAGAGGTTGAGGGAAATGGCCCACCAGCGCCCGTCTGCCACGGCGAGAGGGAGTACGAGCTAAGAACACGTGTACAGTTATGTGTGTCGTGCAGCGGGCGCGTGGTGAAGCCGGTTTGGCAAAAGGGTTGAGATTGTTGGGTCGCAATTAATGTTGGGCAGGCCTACGCGTTGCCTGTGGCCGCATGGCAGGAGCACACCTTGCAGCCTTTGCAACGGTTTTTCGGCATGGGCACCACGCCGAAGCTTTTTTTCATGCTTTCAAAATCATCCAGCTGGCTGTTGCCGGACCCGTCCTGCTCCGGCGCATCCGGAATGAAGGAGAGCAGGTGCTGGCCCTGCTTGTCAAGAAAGCAGAGGGAATGCGCCGCGCCCTTTTTTTCCGTTCTGGAAAGAAACCAGATATAGGCGAGCGATTCTTTCAAGAGGTCAAAACTGTAGTCCCCATCCCGCGAACTGATTTTCAGTTTTCCCTGCTTCAGCAGACGCAGGGCAAGGCCGTCTCTGAGGGGGACGGATTGTTTGTTTTTTCCAAAAAGAACCGTGCCGAGGTTATCCCATTGCGAGAGCACACTCCAGATGCCCTCGAAAGAGGTATTCCGGGCTTTGAGGCGCATGGCGACGGGCAGGGCGGTTATGACGTCGGCCTCAGTGGCGTTGAGAGATCGGGCGAGCTGGTCGAGTTCCACTTCCGGATGCTTTTCAAGACGTTTGCGCACCGATTGGACAAATTCCTTGCTGATGGCCATAGCAGACTCCTGTATGTAATTAGACGGCTTTTTCGATTACTTGTTTGGTCCAGGCTTCTATTTCGCCTTTTTCCGATTGAGGATCGCCGTCAATTTTCAGGGTGTCCAGCACATCGGCTCCCAGTTCCTGAAGCTTTTGCTCAATGGCGTCGACCGCGCCGCAATAATATTCATAGCTGCTGTCGCCGCATCCGAAAACGGCTACTTTCTTGCCCTTGGCGTTGATCTGGTCGAAATTCTCAAACAGCGGGATGAAGTCGTCCTGAAGTTCTATGCTGTCTTCGCCCCAGGTGGAGCAACCGAACAATACAAGGTCGTATCCGTCGCAAAGTCCATCACTGTCCACATCGGAAGCGTCCATTTTGGTCACTTTGCCGCCGTTTTCCTGGAGCACGCGCTCCGCGATGCCGGCAACATATTCCGTATTGCCGGTAGTGGAACCGTAAACGATAAGTGCATTGCCCATGTGAAGCTCCTTTGAACATGGTTGAAAAGGTGAAAAAGGTTCCGGCAGTTGCTTTCGCGTGTGGATGCCGGTCAATCTTTTGTGACTTTGATATTCAATTTCAAAAAGTATGCGCACTTTTTTTTGTTTTGTAAAGGGGGAGGCCAAGAAAAATAAATATTATAATTCATATGGATAATATAGTTTTCGCGGAAAATGGCGGAGTAATTGACAAATGTTTTCATTTAGTATACCCCATAGGGGTATCAGGTATACTTACGGAGGCAACTATGCGCGAATGTATGGATGTTGAGGCTGTGGTCGCACGGCTGAAGAGGATAGAGGGGCAGGTGCGCGGCATCATGGCCATGGTGCAGAAAGATGTGCCCTGCGAAGATATTCTGGTCCAGATAGGGGCCGCCAAGTCGGCGCTGCACAAGACTGGTCAGATTATTCTGGAGGGTCACCTGCACCACTGCGTGCTTGCCGGTATTGCCAACGGCGACAGCGACGAGACGTTGAAAAAACTTGTCAAGGCGATTGAGCAGTTTTCCCGCATGACCTGACAGAACAACTTCATTTTGAAATAGCGTATTCGAAATCTGCCTCCGGCGGCCAAAGGGATTGAATCCCTTTGGAATCCCCAATTGTGGCATATATGTTTTGCGTACATATCAAAGTGAAATCGCTCCAGGTGTCATTACACATTCAGAAACATTTCCAGGAGTCCGTAATGGAAATTCTCAAGC
>JGI994J12354_10006105_pt1 | contig 10155 bp, 10 predicted proteins | sample IntmicLarv3ML3BL_FD_12354 | JGI IMG/M metagenome (IMG submission 12354)
TCGAATCTGCTTAGAAGCTCCACATTTTTCCTCTAAATTGACAGTAATTTTGAGGGCATTAGAAACAGACAAGCCAAAATACGGCTTGTCTGTTTTTTTGTGCTTTCCATCTCTTGAAAAGCACATTCTAACTGCACCATTGCTAACCAATGTTATAATTCTTTTTCGCATTACTGGATTAAGAGCTTTGTGCTCATCATCACTCGGCCTCTCTATTGCACGAACATTAACACTGTCAATTGGATTTGCAGTTATCGTATCTCTCGAAAATATGGCAGATCATTCGGATACTCGGCCGCGACAAAATCTTGTACCTCTTTTATCAATAACTTTACCGCAGCAGTTATATAATCAGTATTCTGTGTCGCAAATCCAATTGTTCGAAAGGGAGCGCATTCAATCGGATAAGTATTTATCTCTCCCTGCACTTTTGAAAGTGCCAACTCAGGTATAATACTTATGCCAAGCCCACTTTCTACAAGCGCAACTATTGAAGTGTCGTCAAAAAGAGTGTGAGTAGTCTCCATAATCAAATTGTTTCTGTTCATGAAAGCGCGTGCATCAAAATCAGAGCCTTCACCCGGTAGAATAAAATTATTCCCCTTGAGCTCTTGAATCGTAATGCAGCAGGGATCATTTGCAGAAATCCCTTTAGGCGTAATACACAAAAGGCGATCTCGATATAATGGAAAAGCCGGGATTTTCTTTCGCACCGGAATAGATACAAATGCGAAGTCAAGATTACCTATTTCCAACCCGCTCTCCATATCATCATATCCCCCTTGGGTGATAGAAAGCTCAATTTGAGGATACTTTTGCATAAAATTATGTATGATGTGCGGCAACCACGAACAACACACACTATTGATTGTGCCAATTCTAATACTTCTTGCTTTAGCGCTGGAAAGACGTTCAGTTTCTTCCTGAAGTTTCATTTCCATATTGAGCAATGCGCGTATATGGGGTAACAGCTCACGGCCGCAAATAGTCAACTCAATGCCTTTTTTGTTGCGTTTAATTAGTTGAACACCCATTTCTGATTCCATTTTCATAAGTGAGTGACTTGCTGCCGAAGGGGAAAAATGCAATCGCGCAGCTGCTTTAGCTAAACTGCCTGTGGCTACAATCTGATCGAATAACCTGTAATCGTTTAATGACAGCGGCATTTTGGTCTCTCCTATTACTATAATAACTTAACGGGNGGTAATAATAACAGCATTAACTTACATAACCCGCAAAGTNGTTTAGTATATTATACACTAAAANTTCAAGTTNNACAACTTGTTTATTGGCTATTATNCCAACGCNCATGGCGTTTTGCTACTCAATCGAATATAGCATAAATGACATGATTTATATTAAATACTAGCTGACTATCGCCACTTTCCTAAATAAATGCGTTCATCTCTGCGCACTCTTTTATCTGCGAAAACTTATTGCCAACATATGACCGTTTTCTTCTCAGGAAAGAAGCTCAAACAGATAGCGGACTGCTGCAAGTACCTCAGCAGTCCGCTTTATAATAGGTGAAATGATTTATATTCCTAAAACAGACCGTCAGGGTTTGTATATTTAAGACCTTGACCATCAGCGACAGCCTTATAGGTCAGCTTGCCTCTATATGTATTCAGTCCTTTCATAAGGGCTGGATCACCTTTCAATGCAGCTTCAACCCCTAGATTTGCAATACGCAGACCATATGGCAATGTTGCATTAGTAAGTGCAAAGGTGGAAGTACGTGGAACGGCTCCAGGCATATTGGCAACAGAGTAATGAACAACTCCGTGCTTTACGAAATACGGGTCTTGATGTGTGGTAATACGATCAATGGTCTCAATTGAACCGCCTTGGTCAATTGCTACATCAATGACAACACTTCCCGGCTTCATAGCTTTCACCATCTCTTCAGTTACAAGCGTCGGTGCCTTTGCTCCGGGAATAAGCACACAGCCTATTACGATATCCGCCTCGCTGACAGCTTTGGAAATATTATAGCTATTTGATACAAGAGTTTGAATTCTGCTGCCGAACACGTCATCAAGATAAGAAAGACGTGCTGTATTTAAGTCGATTGCCGTGACATCTGCGCCCATGCCGACAGCCGTTTTCACAGAGCTTGTTCCAACATTGCCGGCGCCGATTACTACAACTTTTCCCTTTTCAACCCCGGTGACTCCAGACAATAGAATTCCTCGTCCACCATTAATGCTCTCAAGCAAATGAGCTCCTACTTGGACAGACATACGCCCGGCAACTTCGCTCATTGGAGTAAGAAGGGGCAACGAGCCGTTGGAGAGCTGGACTGTTTCATAGGCTATTCCGGTAATCTCTTGCTTCAATAATGCCTTGGTTTGCTCAGGATCTGGGGCAAGATGAAGATATGTAAACAGTATCTGATTCTTTTGCAAAAGGTCGTACTCAGATGCCTGAGGCTCTTTGACTTTTATTATCATTTCCGAGCGTTCGTAAACAAGCTTAGCTGTATCCAGAATTATGGCTCCGGTAGCGGCATATTCCTCATCGCTGAATCCGCTTTTAAATCCGGCTCCTTTTTGCATGTAAACCCTGTGTCCGGCTTGAACAAAAGCGTATGCTCCTGCGGGGGTCAGACCGACTCGACCTTCCTGTTGTTTTATTTCGGTTGGACATCCTATTATCATTTTTTCTCTCCTAATTCTAAATATCTACAAAGTAATCATGATGATACGGAACTGCCGGGCTTGTCAATAAGCTTTGTTACCGGACCTGCAACAGCACCCATAATCCAACCAAGTATAATACCCATCCAAAGAGTTGCTATTACCCATATCAACTCTGTCGTTCCTTGTGAGAAAATAGCCGCAAATCCACCGAATACCATTGGGCAACTGCTGAATATGCCTCCAAACTTATCCTCAGTTGCAATGCCCATGTGGAAGAAGCAGCAGACTGCAACAACTACTGTTACACAGATAATCATATTGATATCAGGGCTTGCAAAGAGACCTAGACCAAGAACCAAAAGGGTAAGCGCACCCCACAGCACTCCGAAGGCTGAGCAGCACATATATTTGGGCATTTCTTTCAGCTTTGCGCCGCCGCAAAAATATATTGGTAACGATATAAAACCAATCCACATATAGTTTTGGATATGAGGGATGTGCGAGCAAATAATGCAGTATATTCCATCAAGCAATCCAAGCATTACGCACCATACAAAACATGCTTTTTTACTCATTTAGAGACTCCTTTCAAAATGCGGATCTATTTATTTAGGACAAATTGCAACACATCTGGCAGTAAATCCTGCCGCATCTTTTGCACGAGGAAATCCACAAAAAATCAATGCACCGGTGGGAGGAACCTGATCCAAATTGATCATCAGCTCAATCTGATAGCGGTTTTGCTCAAGTATGTAGTACTCACAAACATACCCATGCTGTGCAGCGGCCACAGAAGAATCGGTATCTGATGTCTCATGTCCGATGGCAGCTATGCTGCGCTTTTCTACCAGAAACTTCAGGCTGTCAAGCCCCCAGCCGGGGTAGTGTTTTTGCTCGTGAGCGTCGTAGTTGTTCAAGTCATCGCGCTTATGCCAATCCGAGCGCGCAGCAACAAATGCACCCTCGGGAATCCTGCCATACCTTGCCTCCCAGTCTAAAATGTCTTGAGGCACTACCTCGTAATCGACATTTCCTCGAACTTTGTCCGAAATATCAATAACACACAGGGGTAAAACAAGCTGCTTAGCGGAAATAGCGTCAAGTCCGGGCATACCCTCTACAAAGTGGCTAGGGGCATCCACATGGGTTCCGTATTGGCTTACAATATCAAACTTGTTGACAAAGAAACCATCAGGGTAATCAAACAGTGTTTCTGATTTCATTGCGGGGAAACCGGACCAGTGAGGAGTTTCTTCCGACAGAACGTAGGATAACTCAACCCACTTACAGGTATTGTTCCAATCTTGCCATTGTTTCCACAGAGTCATGTCCTCCATAATTTTCTCTCCTTTAAATTGTTCTATATCAGTTTTGATTTGATAATCGGCACCATGAGTTTAACGCCCTTGTCAATAGCTTCAGGAGTGCTTTGTCCAAAGCTCATCCGCATGCAATTGTCGAGGATTGGCTGTCCGGGGGCAAAAAACTGTTTTCCGGGAAGGTATGTAGCTCCGGCTGCCATGACTTCCGGCAAAAGCTCTGTAGTGCTTAAATACTCCGGCAGCTCGACCCATGAGAATAGTCCGCCGTCAGGGTAGACCCATTTGACACTTTCCGGCATATGTTCTTTCAGGCTGTACATCAAGGCATCTCGCCGTTCTTTGTGAACCCCGCAAATACGTTTAAGGTGATCCGGATACAGACCGCGTGTAAAGAACTCAGCACAAAATGTTTGTGTAAATATATTTGTCATTGAGTTCACGGCGGTTTTTATATCGTACATTCTGTCAATGATTTCCTTGTCAGCATAAACATATCCGAGCCGACAGCCGGGTGAAAATATTTTTGAAAAGCTGTTGGCGTAGATTACATTGCCTGTTTTATCAAAGCTTTTAATTGGAGGCAATGCTTCTCCACTGTATCTCAATTCACAGTATGGATCATCCTCAATTACAATGACATCATAGCGGCTTGCAAGCTCAGCAATAGCCTTTCGCCGGTCAAGAGTGGTAGTACGTCCCGAAGGGTTCTGAAATGTAGGAATGACATAGATGACTTTGGGATTGTGTTTCTTTATGCTGTCTTCAAGAGCGTCGATTACAAAACCACCGTCATCGGTTTCCACTGCTATGCACTGCGCCTGAAATATTTGAAATGTTTCTATAGCCTGTACAAAAGTAGGCGACTCGACAAGCACCACATCTCCCGGGTCAAGATATAAATGGCCTGTCATACTCAAGCTTTCCATACCGCCGTTACCGATTATGATATTTTCAAATTTCGCATCAAGACCGCGCGGGGCCAGAAGATGGTCTACTACAACCTGTCTAAGTGCTGGGAGACCTCCGGGATTTCCATACTGGAGCATTTGAAACCCTTTTGCTCTGTCTGCCATCAGCTCACGTGTGATTTCAGCCACTGCATCAACCGGAAGCGCTTCTTTTGCCGGAGCTCCGGCACCGAAGGTAATCGTTCCGGCATCTGTTACCGATTCAAACAAAACCCGGACAACATCCGCAGCGTCCTGCATGTAAGGGATTCTTTTTGAAAAACTTGCCATGATTTTTTCCTCCTCTATGATTTGAAATTTTTCTCCATCTTGGAGAACAGAGCCTCAAACTCTGATAATTCGCCGGAAATCCCGTACTTGTGAACAGCTTCAGGAAACGCACCGCATTTTGCCTCTTCAACAAACTGAGAGAAGGCTTTTGTAGCAATACCGGCAATGTCAGCATACTTCTTTGCAAATTTCGGGGTGAAATCCTCAAACATTCCAAGTGCGTCACCGATTACCAGCACCTGTCCGTCGCATTGACTTCCCGCCCCTATTCCGTAGACAGGTATGGGGAGTATTTTGTGCACAAAGGCGCAAACCTCCTCAGGAACACCTTCCAGCAGTAAAACCTTTGCCCCAGATTCATATACGGCTATGGCATCTTCTATGACGGCACGTGCACTGTCGGTGGTGCGGCCCTGCGCTCTGAATCCGCCCATAGCGGCGGAACTTTGTGGTGTTAGTCCAACATGACCAAATACCACAATGCCCGACTGAGCTATGGCCTTTATCTTGTCAGCCACTGCAACGCCGCCTTCGAGCTTAATTGCATCAACATCCGCTTCCTTTACAAAACGCACAGCGTTATGGACTGCATCAGTAACACTTTCGTGGTAGGAACCAAAGGGCATATCTCCAATGATATAGGTATTTGGTGCTCCGCGCCGGACTGCTTGGCAATGGTTGATGCTCATGTCCATAGTCACAGGGTTAGTCACCTTGTAGCCATAAACAATCATACCCATAGAATCTCCGACAAGTATCATGTCCATGCCGGCCTTTTCAGCATAGGATGCGAAACAACAATCATATGCTGTCATCCATACTGCCTTTTCACCTTTTTCCTTCATTTGATAAAGATCGCGAATAGTTTTTTTCGGCATAATGCTCAATCCTTCCTAAATTTTTATCTCATGCTTTGTAAATATTGTACGAGTATTGCACTCGGATGTAAAGCGAATGATTTTCACTCAAGGTTGAAAAACATTAATGGATCAGTAGTCAAACATTGCTGCACAACTTCAAAAGTTCTTTCCACCGTGTATCAACATTAGACTGGATTTCGGCTATTTTGGACTCATTTCCTTTCTCGAAAAGGTGTTTGAATCGCCCCTGAAGCCGCAGATAGTCCTCAACCGGCAGCTTCTTCTTAGGCTCATAGGACAGCAGCCACTCACCGTTCACAACCTCATATAGTGGCCAAACACAAGTTTCCACAGCGGCCTTGCATACATCCATAATGTCGCTTGCCTCGTATCTCCAGCCTCGCGGACAGGGCGCCATGATGTTCAAGAAGGCTGGACCCTGTGTATAGATAGCCTTTTCTGCTTTGTTATGAAGATCCTTCAAATTGCCGATAAATGTAGTCTGGGCAACATACGGTATATGGTGTTCTGCTATGATTTTAGTCATATCCTTTTTGTATTGCGGCTTGCCGATGCTCTGACTGCCTATGGCGGTGGTTGTAGTATCTGCATAACGCGGGGTTGACGATGAGCGCTGTATGCCGGTATTCATATACGCTTCATTGTCATAGCAGACATAGACCATATCTGTACCGCGCTCCATTGCGCCGGATAAAGACTGAAACCCAATGTCATAAGTACCGCCATCGCCGCCAAACGCAATGAACTTGTATTCATCATTCACCTTTCCACGTTTCTTTAGAGCGCGAAACGCTGCTTCCACACCGCTGCATGTTGCACCGGCATTTTCAAAAGCGTTATGTATAAATGAGTCTTTCCAGGCAGTGTAAGGGTACATGCATGTAGACACTTCCAAGCACCCGGTAGCACAAGAAATCACCGCCCGATCCTCTGGCTTCAAGGCACGAAGTACAGAGCGAACAGCTATGGGGCCGCCGCAGCCGGCGCACATTCTATGTCCCGAAGCAAGCCGTTCCGGGCGGTTGGCAAGTTCTTTAAGATTAAATGGCATGTATTGTTTCTCCCTTCCTATTCACGAACGCCTAGATAGCGGTATGAAGGTCTTGATTCCCCGTGTACCAAAGCATCAAGCTCACCAAATACCTCGTAAAAATCGTCAACTCTAACATCTCTTCCACCCAGACCGTAAACGTAGTTGATTGTACGAATTCCATCTGCATGCCCATAAAGACATGCGCGTATTTCTGATCCGAGCGGACCACCGTTGGCTGAAAAGCTATCAGCCTTGTCCATAATACCCAATGCCTTAACTCCTCTCAGCGCAAGAGCAAGTTCTTCATGAGGGAAGGGGCGAAAGGAACGAAGCTTAATAACGCCTGCTTTGACTCCGTTTTCCCGCAAGCGGTCAACGGCTGCCTTTCCTGTACCAGCAGATGAGTTAAGCACAACTACAGCAAACTCGGCATCGTCAGTTCTATACTCTTCAAGTAAGTTATAGTTGCGACCTGTTTTCTCTCTAAATTCCTTAGAAATATCGAGAATAACCTGTTTTGCGTTTTCCATTGCAGCAGATTGTTGCTTTTTATGCTCCATATAGTATGAGGCAGTGTCATATGGACCTACCGACAGTGATTCCTCTGAATTTAAGAGATATTTTTCCGGGTTGTATTCTCCCACAAACTCTTGTACGAAGCTGTCATCCTCAATCACTATGTTTTCAACAGCATGGCTTGTGATGAAGCCATCTTGACAGACCATAACCGGTAGTTGTACAGTCGGATGCTCAGCTATGCGGTGCGCCATTAATAAATTGTCATAGACTTCTTGTGCTGTCTCACAATAGAGCTGTATCCACCCGGTGTCCCGAACTCCCATCGTGTCTGAATGGTCGTTATTGATATTAATTGGACCTGTAAGCGCACGATTAACTGCACACATGACTATGGGCAGGCGGGACGACGAAGCTACATAAAGCTCCTCGAACATTAGCGCAATTCCGCAAGAACTTGATGCCGTCATAGAACGTGCACCTGCTGCCTGCGAACCTATACATGCCGACATAGCCGAATGCTCTGACTCCACAGCAACGAATTCAGTCGAAATCTGTCCATTGGCTTTAAATTGCGAGACATACTGAGGGATTTCTGTTGAAGGAGTTATTGGAAAAGCAGCAATAACATCCGGATTTATCTGACGAATAGCAGTTGCGGCAGCCTCGTTACCCGATAATCTGTCTCTATAACTCATTTCTTTACCTCCACACCTTCAGAATGAAAGGATATAGCGTCGAAAGGGCAAACCTTGAAGCAAATGCCACAGCCTTTGCAATGCTCAAAATCAAAGTCCTCACGCTTATTGCCCGTTACAGGAATTGACGAATCAGGGCAAACCGGAAAGCAGAGAAGGCATTGCTTGCATTTGTCACTGTTCCATGTCGGGATTGCAGTGCGCCAATCACCTGTGCAAAACTGCTCACTGTTTCCGGAGGCGTAGATTTCGCCGCCCGGAGTGAGTTCTCTCCATGTTGTTGAGATTGTAATTCGATCCATTTGACTTCCCTTATTCACGAGCACTCGACCTCCTCCCATGCCCGGCGTATTGCCGCAAGATTTCCTTCGATAACATCTTTCTTCAATGAAAATTTATGTGCGAAAGAACTGCGCATATTTCTAAAAAACTCCTCCTTATTCATGATACCGCAGATCTTTATTGCAGCGGCAAGCAACGGAGTGTTCGGTAAGTTTTTGCCTATTGCATCTAAGGAAATTGTACGGGCATCTACAGTGTAGACAGCTCCGTTATAACTTTCCAGATCATCAAGAATTTCCCCAGGAGAACGTCGCGAATTAACTATAATAGCACCTTCATCATTTAATCCCGAGGTTACATCGACTGATTCAATAAGTGATTCGTCAACTACGATTACAACTCCAGGCGCATAGATGTTGGAGTGTACAGTAATTTTCTCTGTACTCAGTCGGTTATACGCTGTTATCGGAGCTCCCATACGCTCCGGTCCGTATTCTGGAAATCCCTGAACATACATTCCTGTCATAAAAGCAACGTCTGCCATAAGAAGCGAAGCCGTTTTCGCCCCTTGGCCACCCCTGCCGTGCCATCGTATCTCTATCAATTTAATTCCTCCCTTTCTGCATAGTATCCAGTTCCAATAAATAACAAAAAACCTCCGTGCGATGACATATTTATGATATATTACACAAAAAGAAAAGTAAAACGAATGGTTTTCATGTTAAAGTGAATAAAATCGCAAAGGATTTTCAACTTTGATAATTTTTTCATCATCGTTTCGACANGCAGTGCCCTTGGCTATACGAAGACGCTGTTCAAAACAAATTGCTTATGGATTCATCTATTGAAAGCCAACAACGAAAGAGCTTTTGATTTCATCAAAAGCTCTTTCGTTGTTAATAAACGGGTAAAATTGAAATTTATTATTATTTGCGGCTGTTAGAGTTATGCTTGACACAAGAAAATTACAGTGATAATATATAAATTATATATGAAATAATCGGTAAAATTGTATGATTGCACCAATAGCAAGGGTCGCAAGTAACGCGCAATCGTTATTAATTGTACGATTATAACAATTGCAAGAGTTGCAATTAATTCCCAATCGTTATCCGTAGAGTGTATTAAAGGTGAGATGCTTATGAAAGTGTATAAAAATGTTGTTGGGTACTTAGGTTTGTGTAGATAATCGTGAAACCGTAAAGAAATTAGTAAAAAGGTGTCAATATTATTCATGTTTACACCTTTTGGTATAATGATGTCTGGAATTGGCGGAGGAAAAATATCTATGAAGAAATCGAATGCCTTCAACTATTTGGCTGTGATTCTCGCGTTTAGCGGGACATACTTAATTCAAATAATAACTAATATGTATCTAAGCGGATTTTGCTCAACTGTTCTAAACCTAGGCCCTCCGGAACTCAATTTCATTTCAAAGATGATGATGTGTGTTTCGATAATTTGCATATTTCTTTATATTGTATTTGGAATCATAATGAATAATACTCTACTGAAATCAGGAAGAACAAAGCCGTGGTTAATA
>JGI994J12354_10006106_pt1 | contig 10152 bp, 8 predicted proteins | sample IntmicLarv3ML3BL_FD_12354 | JGI IMG/M metagenome (IMG submission 12354)
TAGAAGGTAAAAAATGGGATCCCTTCCGCCCGCAGGCGGCGATAACCCGCCGTAAGGCGGCGGCGCGATTTTGAAAAAAGCGCGCCAAAATTTGAAAAATCCTGGGGTTTTGAGGCGGTATTATAAGATGAAATCTCAAAACCCCAGGTCCAGCGGCGATTGCAGCCGTTGCGCACTGTATACTGTTGTGCTGCTACTGACGTTTTTCGGAAATGAAAAGTATGAAAAACAAGTTTTTCATAAGGAAATTTGAAGTCTTTTCAATCTGAACGATTGAAATTTGACTGCGGTCAAACCGCCTTCAAAGTTTCCGCCGGTATTGAGACGGTAGGGTCGTGGGAATGGGCGAAAATACGTGTAAAAAGCATGGTGAAACCGAAGTGAAAACGATGGTTTTTGAGCGTTTTTGAAGCAAAAATGAAGGTTTTTGGGGTAAAATTTTCGTGTTTGGTTTTCAATTTTTTCGGTTTTGTTTGAAATATGGTAAAAATATGTGGATTATTTCACCTGGTGTTCACTATGCCTTGAAAAAGTATGAAAGATAAATCTTTCATAGGGCATCAATGACAAGCTTCAACGATTTTGGGGTGTGGACAAACGCACTGATTATCGTAGGGATGCGCATTGCGCGTCCGTGAAAGCGTCGTTGAAATAAAGCTATTCCGGACTGCCAATGGCAGCCTCTACGGCGCATATCAACGCTCAATGCCCACTCCCAGATTTCAAGAAACATAAAACGAAGTTAGCAATCCACGGCAACCGTGCAGCGATTTTTACAACAAGTTTTGGAGAAGTGTAAATGGAAAAAAGACAAAGTGAATTGGCAGTCGTCATGAAAGCGAAAGATTTGTGTGAGTATGTTATGACTGTTACACAAAAATCTCCGAAACAGTTTCGATTTACCTTCACAAGCAGAATGCAGAATCTGTGCCTTGATATCATTGAAAACATATATCTTGCAAACGAAATCTGGCTTGGTGGTCCGGATGTTGCGGTGAAGCATCAAAAACGTCTTGATATCCAGCACAAGGCGCTGACCCAGATTAAGCTGCTTGCCTATTTTGCGCAGGTTTCGTTGGAACAGAAGTGCATTTTGCCGAAACAGTATGAACAAATCGCGAAGCTTACATCAGAATGCCAAGGGTTGCTTGGCGGATGGATTAAAAGCGACAGGTCACGGTTCACAAGATGATTTACAGCATATAGTGCGCAGCGACTGCGGTCGTTGCAGGCGTATTTCCATAGGGTTCAAATTACATCTGCGAATTGGTGGTTGCGTTCCGCGAACACGTCTACAGGCAATGCGGCGATCGTCAACAACAATGGCAACGCTAATAACACGAATGTGAGCAATTCGAATGGCGTGCGGCCCGATTTACCTTAATGCCCGAAGCCTAACCCTGAGCTGGGCGGCCTGTTGCGAAAGGTAAAGGAATTTGAGTCCTTTTCGATCAAGTTTCCCAAATACATCCGATCGGAAAAACAGCTATTGGCGATGGATGGGACGCAAAACGGGAAAAACAAATAGAGTTTGTTTTCCGTCTTACGGGGACGGAAAATATGTAATTATTAAATCTGGAATTAGTATTTTTTCGTCCCCTCGTCAACGAAATTAAAACGAGAAAAGAAGATTAAATTGAGTACAGAAAAACCGATGATGACACAGTACCGGAAAATTAAAGAGCAGCATAAGGATTGTATTCTTATGTTCAGAGTAGGTAATTTTTTCAAGCTTCTTTATGACGATGCAAAGGTTGGATCCGAGGTTTTGGGGTTCAAGGTCATGATGAAAGAGCTTGGAAGCACGGAGCCCACGCCGATGTGCGGGTTTCCGGTGAATGCGGTCGCAAAGCACGCGAAAACGCTCGCGGAAAAAGGGTTTAAGGTCGCGGTATGCGACCAAGTTGAGGGCGAGCCGGAGGTCAAGGGTATCTCCCACCGCGAGGTTACATATGTGATAGACCGTGATAATATGGATATGGAAATTCGTGCCGCGGTTTTGCCGCCGCGGGAAAAGGTCGCTAAGGCGGTTAAGCCGGAAGCTGTGAGGTCAGTTTCTGTCTGTTCGGATGCTTCCGAAGATGTTCATGAAAGCGGTGCGAAAGTTAAGGAATCGGACTTCATGAAAGAATTGAGCGCAATTGATTTGGCTGGTATCACGCCGATTATGGCGTTGAACCTTTTGCACAAATGGAAAAGTGAGTGCGATTGATAATGGTTACGGATTATGAAAAAATATGCAGTTTTGAAAATCTGTATAAAGCTCATTTGGCGGCGCGGCGTTCCAAACGTCACAAGGGTGATGTGATAAAATTTGAGCTTAATTTGGCGAACAACCTTATTATGCTGCAAAAGCAGTTGGAGGAGCGCACGTTTCGGACAGAGGGATATTATCAGTTTGTGCTTCACGAGCCAAAAAGACGGGAGATTCATGCTCCGTATTATGTTGACAGGGTTTTGCAGCATTGTGTATGCGATGAGGTGCTGAGGCCTGTGATTCAGCCGCGGCTTATTTATGATAATGCCGCTTGTCAGGTCGGGAAAGGCACCCATTTTGCCATGAAGCGGCTTACAAAATTTTTGTCAGAGCATTATAAGAAGCATGGGACAACCGGGTATTTTCTTAAATGTGATATCACAAGATATTTTGGGAGTATTGACCATGAAATTCTGAAAACCAAGTTGGCGAAGGTTATCGTTGACAAGGATGTGCTGAATTTGCTGTCCCATTATATCGACAGCTATCATACCGAGGGGTTGCCGGGAAAAGGGTTGCCGCTTGGCAATCAGTCGAGTCAATGGTTCGGGATTTTTTATATGGATTCTCTTGACCGGATGATTAAGGAGAAAATGCAGATTAAGTATTATGTGAGGTATATGGATGATTTTATTCTGGTTCATCATGATAAGGAATATTTGAAACAATGCCTTGCCAAAATACAGGATTGTGTCAGGGATGATTTGAAGATGGAGTTGAATCACAAAACGCAAATATTTCCGATTAAAAATGGTGCGGAATTTTTAGGTTTCCGGTTTTATCTGACAGAAACCGGTAAGGTCATTCGAAAAATGAAGGTTCAGTCAAAGCTTCGGTTCAAACGCAGACTTCGGAAAATGCAGGATGATTATACCAACGGTAAAATTGAGTTGGAAGAAGTGAAGAGCATTTTGGCGAGCTATAAGGGTCATTTCAAGCATGGGCATACGTATAAGCTGAGAACGAAAATTTTCAGCGAGTTTGTGCTTAAAAGGGAGCGCGATGAACCCGAATAAGAGTGCGGAATTTTGTTAAATGTGCCTGTGTTATGCGGACATGTTTAAGAAAACTCGTGCTTTGTTCAAAATTTATAAGAGAAGGGGAGAGAGGTATGAAGCGGAGCAGTAAAGGGCTTGTATATAAGGCGATGAGTGTGATGATTACCGCGGTAATGTTGCTGTCGGCGGTTATGACGGGAAGTTATGCGTGGCAGGCGGCGACGAATAAAGAGAACGAGTTCAGCGGAACGCAAGCTTCGGATTATGCCGCCGTTCTCTTGAAGTATGAACGTGAGGCAGATGGCGGAGAAAGTGAGAACCCCATAAGCGATACGGTATTTTACCTGTATAAGCTTGCCAGCGGTGAAAGAACGCAGGTGGGTGGGCGGTATCTCACCGACAGCACCGGAAAAGTTGAGGTGCAGGGTCTTACGGCAGGGGAATATGTATTTGTTGAGCCGCAGCCCAAATATGGATATGCGTATGACAAGGACGATGACGGCAACGACATCAGGGAATATCATTTTACTGTCAACAAGGATACGCCAGATAAAGAAGTCGTAATAAAGGCCTACAACCGCCGGGTATCAGGCGGCTTGGAAATAACAAAAACGGTGGTAAATGCGGACGGTACCGCGCTGACCGAGGCGCAGAAGGACATACCGTTCGAATTCACGGTGAAAATCGGTGGTGATACCGAAACATTTACATTGAAGCACGGCGAGAGCAAAATCTATACCGGAATTCCGGTCGGGACGATGTACACTGTTATCGAGAAGCCTGTACCTCATTATACCATAAGCAGCAATAATCATCAAGGAAATATCAGCAAAAACGATGCAAAATCCGATTTTGTCAATACATATTACGACAATCCGCCCGATCCTGCGGACACGACCTTAACGGTCAGGAAAATCACTATCGGCGATGGTGCGGATTTGGAAAAAGATTTTGAGTTTACTGTATTTATTGATGGCAAAAAGCATGAATTTACGCTCAGACATGAACAGGAAAAGGTGTTTGTTTTGCCGGTTGGCGCGGTGTATGAGGTGTATGAGAAGGATTATTCCGACGAGTGGTATGAGCAATCTGCGATTGAAAACGGGTTTGGTACAGCCACACCGCAGGCTGTTGTTGCCAAAAAGACGAATAGATATGTCGGCGAGACTATGATTGATATATCCGGTGAAAAAACGTGGGAGCATGGCAGCAACGTGAATAAACCGGATAGTATTACGATTTATTTGATGAATGGCGATGCCGTCGCGGAGACTGCGGAGGTTGTGCCGGACGAAAACGGTGATTGGTATTATTCTTTCAATGTTCCGCAGAATGACGCGGACGGAAACGCAATTTTGTACACCATTAAGGAAGAACCTGTCCCCGGATATGTCAGCGAGGTCGTGGGATTTGATATCAGAAATGTATATATTGACCCCGCTGAATATGCGCCGGTTGTGCGAAAAATCATCGTTGGTGATACGCCTGAAGTTGCGGCGGAGTTTACATTTATGTTGCTGGCGTTGGACAACGCGCCAATGCCGGAGCACAACACCATTAAAGTTACCGGCGCAGGCGAAGGGGTATTCGGCAAGATAACATATTTTGAGGCCGGAACATATCGTTATACTGTCACCGAGGTGAACGGCGGCGAACAGGGATATGACTATGACGAAAGGGTGTATACGCTGACTGTTGTGGTCGAGCAAAAGGGTGCAGGTTTTGCGGTTAAGTCAGCGGTATACACATTGGCGGGGGTTGATAGCGATGCCGGCAAGGCGGAGTTCATCAACACATATGCCGAGAGGATACCCGATACTACTTCCATAAAGGTGACGAAGAGATGGGTGGGCAGCAATCCGAATCAGCCGGAAAGCATACAGGTACGGTTGTTGAGAAACGGTGAAGTTTACGGTGAGCTTGTTACCCTGAGCAAGGAAAATAACTGGACACATACGTGGACGGGATTGGAAATGGAAGTTCAATGGACGGTGGATGAGCCGGAGGTTCCCGACCGGTATACCAAGGATATCAGCGGCAACGCCATAAACGGATATATCATCAGAAATATCTTCGATACCCTGCCGCCGGAAAAGGTGATTATAAGCGGAGCGAAAACGTGGGTGCACGGCGACAATCCTGCGGCAAACCATCCGTCAAGCATTGTAATATTCATTAAAAATGGTAATTCGGTTGTGATTCAGCAGACAATTACCGAAGCGGATGATTGGAAATGGGCGTTTGAGCTGCCGAAGCATGATGAAAATGGAAACGAAATTGAGTATGTTATTGATGAAGCGACGGTGTACGGATATGTCAAGATGGTTGATCGGCATAGTCTTATCAACACATATGTTCCACCGGTTCCGCCGCCCAATCCTGATCCCGACCCGGATCCAAATTCGCCGACGCCTCAGACCAATGATACAAGTAATATGACCTTGTGGTTTGTGGTGATGATTGCGAGTGCATTCTTCTTGCGGTGGACGCTGGGACGGATCAAGCTTGTAAGATAATGAAAGTAATAAAGACCGTGTTATCCGGATGCTTTGCTGTGTTTCTTATTGCGGTGATTGGTTACAGCGGTTATCAGATTTTCGAAACCAACAGAGGGTATGAAAATGAAGAAGAAATACACAGAGTAGTGTTGGAATACAAGCCGGAGGTCAGCGTTCCCGCAGAGGAAGAGAAAATCGTTAATCAGAGTATCGTTGATTTGCAAAAAGAGTATCGTGATGCGGCGGGATGGTTGACGATTCCGAACACGAACATAGATTATCCGTTTGTTTGGTATACGGACAACGATTACTATCTCCGTCGTGACATAAACGGCAAAAGCGCACCGGCAGGAACGCTTTTCATGGATTATCGTTGTCCCAAGGATTTTTCGGCACAAAATACGATTATTTATGGTCATCATATGAAAAACAGGAGCATGTTTGGTACGCTTCAATCCTTCAACATCCAGACATTTTTCGACGCGAACCTTGTCGGAACGATATTTCTGCCGGATGATACACTGACGCTTGAGTTCTTCGCGTATATGGTGATAAATCCCGAAACGGAAAGGGAATTGTATAACGTAACATTAAGCAATTCCTACTTTGAGTATGTTGCGGCCAATGCGAGACATTACCGGGATATCAACATAGGTCCGAATGACCGGATTATAACCCTTTCCACGTGTGCTTATGAGTTCGACAACGCAAGAATGGTACTTATAGCTCGTGTAATTTAGACATAGAATGCAGGTGATAATATTTGGAAGTACTTGAAAAATATAGGGTGCATTTAGATGCCGAAGGTAAAAAGGATAGCACGAAATCCTCATATCTTTTAGATGTGGGGAGGTTACTGAGACACTTCAATGGGTATAAATTATCGGATATAACTGTGGAAGATATAGAGGCATATTGCAGCGAGTTGTTGAAAACATGTAAGGCTTCGACTGTGGCACGGATGTTATCAAGTACTCGAATATTTTGGATGTATTTGATTGAGCAGAAAATATGCATGGTGAATCCTGTTCAAAATGTGCGCCTGAAATCATTGGTTTCTGCGCCGGAGAAAATAGTGCCGTGCGTGGTCGTGTCCAGACACAGTACCATGAAAGATTTGCGGGATAAATGTATTGTTGCGCTGTTGAGCAGGACTGTCATAAAGCAGAACGAGCTTATTGAAATGAATATCGACAGTGTGAAAATCGAAAAGAAGCAGATATGTCTTTCAGGTGGGCGCATGATTAAGATTGACAAGGAAATGGCGAATGTGTTGCGGAAATATCTTGCTTTTTTGGAAAGCGTGTTTATGTCGCCTGAATCCCCGTTGTTTATGAATCGAAACGGTGGTAGACTCTCTCGCCAGGGCGTTTGGAGTATTAAAAAACAGGCGAGATAGTTGGGCTTGGGAGATGATTCGAAGCTATATGAGGTACGCATACGAGATTCAAGGGGTCTTCTAATGAATGATTTATTGGAGCAATACAACACCATGGCGGACAGCGTGAAACAGCACTCGGAACGGGTCAGCGCTTGTGCCGTGATTATGGCGAAATATGCGATGCCGGATTTGCGGTCGGAATACGGATTGGGCGAGGAAGAATTGACCGAGGCTGTTCGTTTGGGATGCCTATATCACGATATTGGCAAATTGAGCTATTCTCCAATAGTTGTGCTGACGCGGACAGAGGTTACGGCACATATGAATTTAATGGCTCGTTCGCATGTCATAAATGGATATGCGCAAATCAAAAAATACGGCAGGCGTTGCTTTAAAAAAGATAAGGTATGTATGCGCGTGATTGCTGATATTGTCCTCTGTCACCATGAGCAATGTAGCGGCGGCGGATATCCGAATGGACTTTCATCAAACGATATACCTTCCTCGGCGTGTTTATGTGCGATGGCGAACAAGCTTGACAGTTTGTATGTGGCTTATGGAGAAAGCATGGGGTTTGAATTTATTGAAGATATGATAAAGGAACAAAGCGGCCGTTATTTTACGGTCGGAGCTGTCGAATGGTTCATCGCGGCGAGAGATGAGTTAGCGGCTTTTTATGCAGGCAGGTATGAAACTGTTAGGTCGGCAATGCAAGGAGAAAAAGGCGATATTTGTTTAATTTGATACGCAAACCCCAAGGGTACGCTTCCAGAAAACGGAAGCGTGCTTTTTTTATGGGTTAAAATCTGTATAAAGTCCAAAACAGTTCGCCAGATTATTCCAAATTTCGCGATGCGGTTGTTGTATTATTTAATCGAAACCATAGATATGTAAAATAATTGACACAATTTCCTGTATTTTTCAATGTTTAATGACAGTGTTTGGCAGTAAGCACGGAAAGGGAGTGTAATCGTCAAATTTTAAATAGTCATGAAGGGAGGAATGTTATTAAGCTCACAATCGTCCGAAAATAATGATGTATATAGTGATTTGACTGTGGAAAAGAAAGGAATGGACGAAAGCATGAAAAATTTGATGAAGAAAATCACCGCCTTGTTTGTATCGATGACAATAGCGGTATCCGCCGCCTCGGTCTCCTTTGTATGGGCCGAAAGCTCATCATCCGCCCCTGTTTCCGGGCAGTATTGGATGATGCCGAAAAATAGCAGCTTTGACGAATTGTTTTCCGATGTTTCCGCGTGGAAAAATACATATCCGGTGGTTGATATGGTCGGTTTTGCTGACCACGCGCTGCATAATCTTTATGACGATGCAACGCTTGCCTCCGGTTTTGCGGCCATGAACAATTTGGGCATTCCTCTGATGCTGGAGGTTGGCGCCATTAAGGAATGGAGCGGCGGATGTTATGGACAAGCCATTTTTGATGTCGAAAGTCCGATGTGGTCGCGGTTCATGAATTTGGGCGCGGATTTGAAGGGTGTAACCTTTGATGAGCCTTTGGTCAATGTAATGGAAATGCCCACTTGGGATTATCTCGGCGATGATGCCGCAAAATTCGAGTTTGCGGTTGAACAAACCGCTGAGTTCATCAAAATTATCCGGCAGAATTACCCCGGTATGCTTATTGGAGATATTGAGGTACTGCCGCATTTCACTTCCGGTTTTGTTATTGAATGGATTGACGCGCTTGAAGCACGGTTGGCGCAAAAAGGTGTGGCCGGTCAGGACTATTTCAGCATAGACCTGAACTGGGCGGCATTTGAACACGCCGGATATACACAGGCAGAAGGATGGGCGGAGGTTAAAGCGGTTGAAGATCACTGTAAGTCAATCGGGTTGCCATTTAATCTCATTTACTGGTCCGCCGACGTCACCCCTTATGTCGACGGGTTCGGCAACGCTATTATGGATGAACGTTCCGACATAGCATGGTACAACCAAATCATGTTCCAAGGAGAAGGGTATTACACAGCCGGAGGCCGTCCCGACAACTATATTGTCGAAACATGGGTAACAGCAGGGCCGGACAGCACGCCCATGCCGCCTACTACTGTGCCGGATACGCTTCCCCACTCGTTCACAAGCTCCGTGGCTGACTTCTACTACAGATTTGTGGCGGATATGCTTGAGCCCGCCGCACCGCGTGGACTTGAAACGCTTAAAAAGAGAGCCTTCTATGACCCGTTAAATCCGCCAGTACAGGGTGTTGACGCCGTCTATTTCCAAGAGGGATATGCCGTCATAGAAAACTACACACCTGGTCTAGACCTTACAGATTACAAGGCGCTTGAATTTGATATCTATGTCGAAGACCTTATGGCGCTTAATGTAACCATTGACGACATTCGCGTAGGCTTCACCGCGGACGACGAGAAAAATAATAGCAGCGCCCAAACACTTTTGAGCATTTCCAACCTTGTCGTTGATGGAGATTGGGCGCATGTCACAATCAACCTTGATAATTTAGCGCAAGGTGTCCGTACTGTATTTTGGGACAACGCCGATTTCAGCGATATCCGCTGGATTTGTGTGAAGCTTGAAAAAACAGACGATGTTGATACCCTTGTTCGCATAGCTAATTTCGGTATTCGACCCCGCGTACCCGGCGGAACAGCGCCGACAGCTTCTGGCGGTACGGATGTTATCGTTAATTCAGCCGTATATGACCCGTCAGATCCGCCAACACAGGGTGTTGATGCGATTTATTTCCAAGAGGGTTTCGCTGTTATTGAAAACTATCCCACAGGGATGGATATTTCCGGATACGATACACTTGAATTCGACATGTATGTGGAGGATCTTGCCGCACTCAACGCGACAGTGGCGGACATTCGCATAAATCTTAACTCGGATGACGAGAAAAACAGCAGCAGTGTGCAGACGTTGCTTAGCATTTCCAATCTGCTTGAGGACGAGCGGTGGTTTCATGTTTCAATCGATTTGGAAACGTTTATTCCGGCAGGAACGGTGTATTGGGATAATGCCGATTTCAGCGAT
>JGI994J12354_10006107_pt1 | contig 10152 bp, 8 predicted proteins | sample IntmicLarv3ML3BL_FD_12354 | JGI IMG/M metagenome (IMG submission 12354)
GAGAGCCTCGCAAATGAGGTCGAGCTGCTCAAAGCTGATGCGCTCCGCCATCTCGTGCTAGAGGTCGTTGATTGTCGCGGGGCGTATGCCCGTCTTGCGTGCGAGGTCTGCCTGCGTCCACCTAAGCTCGCCCAGCTTCGTGGATAACAAAAATCTAACCATAACCCTGCTCCTTTCGTCTGATTCTAACCGTTTTCGTCAGATTTGGTAGGGTTGTGTAATTTTATTACGCAATACGTAATCCTCGCGGCGCAAAAGCGATGTGAAAATGGCTACAAAAAAGCTCCCCTCATGGGGAGCCTTTTTGCGTTTTTGCGCCTCACTTTCTGAGGGCGCAGACCAAGACAAACATACCGTTTATTGCGTAAATTGTGGGTAAATGTTCGCCTGGCTCTCGAATGGTGACCCGTAGGAGAGTCGAACTCCTGATTGCGGCGTGAGAGGCCGCCGTCTTGACCACTTGACCAACGGGCCGTGTCGTCGTCGCGGACTGCGCTAAGCTCAATTACGCCTGTTGGCGAAATTTCACCCGCTTCGTCGCCGCGCAAGCTCTGCTTGAGGGTGTCCTCATCAAAATCAAACCCACTCCGTTGGGATTTGATTTTGCATGGACGGGGGTTGCCTCGTCCGCTTCGCTAAGTCTCCCGCACACGCGCACGTGGGCGTTCGCTCTGCTTAGCGGCTCGTCCTCTCAAAACGGAACTCTCTTCGTCGGACTTCCATTTTGCATTAGACGGGGTTGCGAGGTACGTAACACACCGTCCCGCACGAGCTCCGCTCGGCTTTTAGACGGGGATTACTCGGGGTTGCTATTGCTCTGCAAATGGTCTCACGTCCATTCGCGACGCTCAGTATACACCATAGTTCGCGGTTTGTCAAGTCCTAACCGCCCCGAATTTTACTTCAGGGCGGTTATTTTTGCCTGATTAGTCCGTTACGTACGGCATGAGCGCGACCTGACGCGCGCGCTTAATCGCAACCATCAGCTGGCGCTGGTGCGGCGCGCAAACGCCCGTCGTGCGGCGCGGCAGAATCTTGCTGCGCTCCGAAACAAACTTGCGGAGCTTCGCAACTTCTTTATAATCAATGGTCTGCGCCTTGTCAACGCAGAATTGGCAAACCTTACGGCGACGACGCGCGCCACCGTGCGGACGCGGATTGTCCGCGTTGCGTTCTCTGGGTTCGTATGCCATTTTCATTATCTCCTTTTCTGTAATATTTCGCCGCTAAAACGGCAGGTCGCCGTCGTCGTCGGCGATTTCGGAAAATCCGGAGCTCTCAACGGGGGAGGAATACCCACCCGAGGGCGAGGAATATCCGCCGCCGCTCTCGGAGCGATAGTTGTTGTTCTGGTAGCCGCCGCCGGACGAATATCCGCCACCGCCGGAGGAATACCCCCCGCCGCCGTAGCTGTCGCCGCCCTGAGCGCGGTCACCGCGGTCGCGCCTGTCGCCCGTGAAGTACACGTTCTCGGCCACTACCTCGGCATTGCGGCGCTTGTTGCCGTCCTTGTCGGTCCAATCGCGAATCTGTAGCCGACCGGCCACGGCCGCGAGCTGACCCTTGACGAAATACTTCGTCACGAACTCAGCCGTTTGACGCCACGTTACGATGTCGATGAAGTCCGTTTGCTTCTCCCCGCCGTCCTTGGGCGTGAAGGCGCGGTCAACGGCAATCGTGAACGACGCAACGGGCGTGCCCTGCTGCGTGTGGCGCAGCTCGGGGTCTCGGGTCAGGCGACCCATCAAAATTACTTGATTCATAAGACTTACTCCTACTCGTCGAGAACGGTGATCATCGAACGCACAACGCCTTCGGTGATGCCGATAACGCGGTCGAGCTCGGCGGGGAAATCCGGTGCAGCCGTGAACTTCACGAGCACGTAGTAACCCTCCGGCTTGTCGTTAATCGGGTACGCGAGGCGACGCTTGCCCCACAGGTCCGTTTCTGCCGCAGTGCTGTTCTCCGCAATCAGCGTATCGAACTTCGCAACAAGCGCAGCGGTTTCCTCCTCGGTCTTGTCCATGTCGATGATGTACAGGAGCTCATAGTTTGCAGTGATTTTTGCCATTTGTGTTTACCTCCTTCCGGTCGTATGGCCCAAGTTTATCTTGAGCAAGAAGTTTTCGTGCAAAAGCGCGCAAAATCCACGCGCACTTCGCGCGTCCGCACATTGTATACCACTTTTCGCCGCTTGTCAAGCACTTTTTCAGATTTTGCAAGGGGGCGCAAGGGTTCCTCGCTCTGTAGGGGCGACCCTGTGTGGTCGCCCGCCGTCCCCCACGCATCCCTCCCTATGAATGGCACGCCTACAGCACCGCGTCCAAAACGCGACCCATCAGCACCTCCGCCTCACTCGTGCCCGCGTCGTGCAACGCAAGCAGTGCAGGAATGTCCGCCGAGGTGCGGCTGTCGCCGACGACCTCCTGCGGGCGAATTATCAGCGCGCGTCCCTCGCGCTCCAGCTGCTCGCAGAGCGCAAGCTGCCGATTATACACCGTGTGCCGCTGCGCGAGAGCCTCCGCGACGCGCGGATATTTGCGATAAACGGTGCGAATCAGCCGCTCATGACCCATCGGCGGCTTGACGAATCCGACGTTGCGCGTGAGCACAATCACGTGGAAATCGTTGCCGTCGGCAATGGATTTTTCAATCGGAATCGAGCACAAAATCCCGCCGTCGAGCATCTTCATACCCTTGTAATCCACAATCGGGCACATCAGCGGCACGGAGCACGACGCAATTACGCCCGTGAAATCGCCGAGCGGGTTGCCCAGTGCGTCGAGCCGACCGGAGCCGCCGCGCAGGTCGTCGAGCGTGAACCACACTGTCTCGCCCGTCTCGCAGTCGAACGCGCCCGCGTTGTACGAAAGCGGCTGGCGCAGCGCGACCTCCCAGTCGAAGAAGATGTGCCGCTCGGGCACCGTTTGAAAGATGTAATCGAACCAAAACATACTGCGGTGCAACACTAAATTGCGTTTGCTGACGTACTCGTGCCGCCCGACGTAGTTCTCGATAATCTGCCGCGAGCGTAGTTTTTGCCCGGAGATGTACGACAGCGCGTTCGCTGCGCCCGCCGAAATTCCGACGATGTACGGGAATAAAATCCCTGCGTTCATGAACGCCTCAAACACGCCCGACGAGTAAAATCCGCGCGTGCCGCCACCCTCGCATACGAGCCCAACGCCCTGCCGCGCAAAGCGTTGCGGGTCGCGCCCGATTATAGGCGTGTGTGTGAATCCTGCCATGGAGCAACCACCTTCGATACTTAAAATTTTTTAAGCATTATACCGCGTTTCGCGTGTTTTGTCAATGGAGTTGTGCGGGGGTGTATGCCTCGGACACATCTCGGTTCGTTATAGCTCACAACGTCATTGAACGAATGGTTTCTCGTGGATAGGTGTCCACAAAGTAAAAAATATCCAATTTGTGACTATTTTGTGACTATAGCGTAACCTACGACGTGTAATATTGTACTGTAGGCTAGGCATAAACGTATTTAGCGTGCGAAAATCGGAAGAAGACAACACACACATTGACATGAAAGGGTGTATTTACAATGAAAGCACTGAAATCCAAGACCACAAACAGGACGTTGGCAGTAATACTCGCGGCGATAATGCTGCTGAGCATGATTCCGTTCAGCGCGATTGCGGCTGACATTGCAGAAACGGACGGTGTACCGGATAGCTTCACGACTGATGCGCCGCCGGCAAGCTCCATCTCAATTCCGGTTACCATTTGGGATCAATGGGATGACGACAAAATGTTTGAGGGTGATAACAACGGTGCGGCAGCTAAGACAGGTTTGGTTAATTCCAAATTGATCCGCGATACCGTCACGGGGATGTGGCGTCCCGAACGCTCAAATTCAGCTTATTCGGGTGCCAATCATCCGCTCAACTTTACCGATGCCGAATTAGCTACATGGTATACGCCCAAGACTAACACCAACGCAACAGACAAGAACGCAACCAACATGGTTCAGGGTTCTTTAACCTTTGGCTACAACGCGGTCACAGGGACATATACGTACACAAACGAAAAATTCTACCCGTTAGACCAGAACTTGGCGAGTAACTCGACGCAGAATGCGTTGCAAGCTAACTTGACTGCTGCGGATTTCACGCAGATTCTGAAATACAACGTTAATCATGGCAATAAATCTACTCAAGCGCCAAACTCCTCGCCGAATCCGACATATGGACCCAACGGCGAGGTGAATAACTTAACCTCACCCAGACTCTATGGCGACGGAAATCACAACTACCACTTCACCATGCATATGGAAACATGGTTCACCTACAAAGGCGGAGAGACCTTCAAATTCTCGGGTGATGATGATGTTTGGGTCTTTATTGACGGCAAGCTCGCCCTTGACCTTGGCGGAACCCACACCGAAGTGAGCGATACCATAACGTTTGGCAACGACGGCAAGGTGAAATCCGACACCGTCAATGGCGGAAACTGGCAAGACCTTAAACTTGTAATCGGTCAGTCGTATAGATTGAATTTCTACTATGCCGAGCGACATGTTTATAACTCAAAGCTCACAATCAATACCACGTTGCAAATCGACGACTTTAACGTTGACAAAAGCGGTGTGCTGAACCCCGAAAAAGGCGAGATTGACTACATCGTAGAAGTCGAAAATAAGCTCACCAACAAACCGATTTCCATCACGCACATCGCCGACTGGATGAACCCCGGCACCGAATATGCAGAAGAGGGCGGCAGATTCATCCCCCTCGGCAGCGAGATTGAGCTTGAGTATAAATTGGACGGCGGAAGCAATTGGGACACGGTAACAGTGGCTGCGCTAAACGGCGGGACGTTCAAAATCATCGGCGGGGGCAATGGTGCCGACGGCACAACGATTGATATACCCGCAAGCAGCAGTGTTTTCTTCCGATACACCTATACGCTGACCGCAGCCGATAAAGCGGCGGGCAACGTTTATAACAAGTTCTCGGTGAAAACCAAAAGCTCCGGCGCCAATGACAACACCGACATTAAGGTCGGCGGAGACGACACCTCCACCCCGCTCAAGGTGGATATTACGATACCGATTAAAAAGACCATCGAATTGGCCGATGGTTCAGGCGGATACAAGCAGGATGATGTCTTGACTTTCTATCTTTACGAGGCCACCGCCAATTGGGAAAAGGTTGACGACAGCTCGATTGCAACCGTGGAGGTTTCTGCGTCCGTAGCCGAAGGCGGCGCGAGCTTTGAACTGAAAGATTTGTACGTGCCCGACGTGTTCGCGGGCGGCACCATCTACTTCATTGCAGAAGAAGGTCCTCCGCCAAACGCGGCGTGGACAGTCAACACAGGCAGGCTATACTTTGCGGTGACCTACAACGCCGAAACGCAAACGGCCGAGGTAAGAGCGGTTCAAGGTTTGGCAGACGATGCGCCGCGGGTTGCGGACACATTCGTCAACACGTACTGCGACAATCCAACGATTGAGGTTACAAAGCGGACAGTTGATGCCGAGGGCAATGAAACCACCCACGCCTACACGGTCGGCGAGATGATTATCTACGAAATCGAGTTTGAAGTCGGCTCGATTCCAATCAAGGGTATTGAGGTAACCGAAACCTTTGGTGGTACCGGCGAGCTTAAAGGCCCGTGGATGTCGAAATCGGATATTGGCAAGGATGATAAAATCCGAACACCTGCACAGTTAGCGGACTTTGGTTCTGGCACAGGGTTTGCTGCGTGGATGCCGGCGAACAGCACGGGCAAGCTCTACTACACGTACGTAGTGAGTGCCGAGGATGCCAATTCGCAAACAATCCGCAACGAAGTAACGGTCAAGGGTTTTACTCCTGACGGCTTTGATAACCCCTATGACGATGATGACGTTGTAACACCCCTCGTCCACCCGAGCATTAGCATCGAAAAGACGGTTATAACGGGCCAAGTTCCCGTTGAAGTTTACGATGACGGCGCAAACGTGCAGTATCAGATTACGGTCACGAACAGTGGCGAGGCGACGGCTAAGGGCGTTGTGGTTACGGATACACTGTCCGATGTTGCGGAAAATGTCATGATAAGCATCAACGACGGAGCGGCAACAGCGTTCGCGTTCAAAACTGTCTCTGTTGATGGCACATCCTTCGACCTCGCACCCGGGCAATCTGCGGTTATTACTTACACGGTTAAGGTAGTGGGGTTGAGCGACGAGGACGCGCTTGACGCGTACAACACCGCAAAAGCTGAGTTGGAAATCGAAATCGCAGCTGCAACCGCAGCTGTAACGGCGGAGCAGACCGAGCTTGATGAGCTTCTTGCAATGGCGGTTGCGCGCAAGGCCGCGCTCGCCACGCTGCTTGTTCAGGATAGCGTCACCGACCCCGGCGCAGAGCCGACGGTTCCCGGCGCGGCTCCCGAAGCGCCTGTTCAGGCCGACTTTGCGGACGACGATGACGCGTTTGCGGCCGCGTACGACGATTATTTGACGGCGTATGACGAGTGGTTTTATGCAAATGAAGCCTATACCGAGTGGGCAGCCAAGAAAGCCGCATTTGATGGATTCAACGAAACCTACGACCCCGAAACTCACGCTGCGAGCGTCGTTGCGGCGCAAGTACTCGTTGATGAAATCGAAAGCGACGAGGACGGCACCTTAGGCGCGGACATCGCCGCCGCAGAAGCTGCGGTTGACGCCGCAAAGGTTACGCTTGCGAGCTTGGCAGAGCGGCTTGAAGCGTTAGAGTTTACTTCCGGCGGTCAATTGAATATCATCAAAAACACCGCAACCGCGACGCTGCCTAACTATGATGGCGGCGAAGATGATGAAACCATCAAGGTAGGTCCGCAGGGCGCATCTGCGCTTGCGATTTCTAAAAAGGTTAGACTTGCGGACACTGACGACTACGAAACATCTGTTGTGTTTGGTACCAGCGATGCAGGAATCGCATTCTATCAGATTACCGTCACCAACAAGGGTACGGCAAAGTCCGAGGGCTTGACAGTTACAGATGTTTTGGACGGCAAGGCTGTTGTAGCAATCGACGCAACGTACGTTATTGACGACGTAGAAAAAGGCGAATTCGAGTTTGGTACCACCGTATTCAGCCTCGAAGCAGGCAAGAGCGCGGTTATAACGTACAGCGTGGCAATCCCCGAAAACACCGAGCGCACGACGGCGAACCACGTCAACGTCGCTACGGTGACGGACGGAGACGACGATAGCGCGTCGAACTACGCGTATGTTGCCGTTCCTGCGAAGCCCTACGCAGAAATCGTGCTTGATAAGGTCGTTGTGATTGGCTCTACGCAGGAGGGCGATATCGTCACTGACAACTGGGTCTACTACAACGACGGTGAGCCAGAGGTTACGTATCGCGTAACGGTCGCGAATATCGGCACCGGCTTGGGCAACTTCACCTTGACGGACAATTTGTTGGGCGAAGGCAAATTCACCGATGCGCAGGGCAATGAGTATAACAACGGCGACACAATTGTACTCGGCGCAGGCGATAAGTTGGTGCTGTACTACACGTTGACGCTTTCGACAGACGATGATGGCAACGCTAAAACGTACGTAAACACCGCAACCGCAACGACGGACGATGGCAAGAAGGTCGAGGACGGCGCAACGGTTACCATCAAGCCGCTGCCGCAAGCGATTCTGAGCATTGACAAGCAGGTTAAGCTCACAAGCGCGGACGATAGCACATATACTCACGACCACGCCGCAGTTACGGTTAGCCGCTCGGTCGGCAAAGCCGACTTCACGTTCAAGATTACGATTACAAACAAGGGCGACGCGGCTGCCAAGGTTTGGCTTGACGACATTATGAATGACAATCGGCTTGGTGAAAATGACGCAGGCTATAACGTAACGGCGACCATGCTCAGCGGCAGCGGTTACACGCTGATTAGTGAAGGTTCGGGGATTGTGATTCCGGCGGACGATGAAGTGACCATCTTTGTCAACGCAGCCGTTCCGGTGGGCGCATTCACCAACACAGTGACAATCATGGAAACCTCTACGTTTGGTGACGATGTGTGCGAAATCGAGAACCGAACCAGCTCAGCTACTGTGACGGTAAGATACTCCAGCAATCCCGGACCCGGACCCGGAACTGAGACGGGAACCGACCCGCGTCCTCCCGTGGTTACGCTTGAGAACGACCCTGCTCCGCAGGGCGAGTTCCCGCAGGACGTGACGGAAGTGATTGAGGAGCCGCAGACGCCGCTCAGCGAGTTCGTTGCCGAGGTCGAAGAAGACTTTGAGTTTGAAGAAGAAGTGCCGCTTGGTGCGCTTCAAACGGGCGACAGCAACTCACTCGTGGTATTCGCAGCAGTTATGGTTTTCGCCGCGTTAGGTCTTGCGATTCTTTGGATTACAAAGGGCAAGAAAACGAAGGCATAAGTAAACGCAATACAAAACCGAGGGATAACAGCTGTTATCCCTCGGTTTTTGCGCTCTGATTGCACGTCATTTCGTGCTTTGCTAAACGCAATGCCCCCGCGCCGGTACTCCGACTAAGCGTTCAACGTCGCCTTGACCTCGCGCCACGTCGGCATGTAGCGGTCCAGTAAAGCGGTGAATTTTGCGTCGTGCCGTCTCTCCACGAGGTGCGCAAGCTCGTGCAGTATCACGTATTCAAGGCATTCCTGCGGCTTCTTTGCGAGCTGCACATTCAGCCAAATCTTGCCTGTGCTCGTGTTGCACGTGCCCCACCGAGTTGTCATGTATTTCGTTTGCCAGCTTGCGGCATTCAACCCCGTAATTGTCTCCCATTTGGGGAGCAGCAGCGCAATTTTCGCTTTTAATTGCTCGCGGTACCATTCGCGAACGTATCTTTCGCGTTGTTCGACGGTACTGTTTATTCGTGCAGTGAGAATCGCGGCATTGCCCGAAAGCGCGAGCGAAAACTTACTGCCTTGCTCTGTTTGCAGGCGATACGGCTTGCCCCAAACATAGAGCGTTTCGCCGGTAGCATACTCGCGTGCGCTACGGTGTAGCTGACTCTCAAATATTGCGATTTGTCTCTGAATCCAGTCGATTTTTGTCCGCACAAAGTGCTCAATAGTCGCGTCGCTCATCGACAGCGGCGCGGACACCGTAACGCGTCCGTCGGGCGCTTTGACGCGAATATGCATATTTTTGATGCGTTTCTTGCGCACATCTATTTCGATGCCGGAAATGTTCAGCATTTTGTTTCCCCCAGCGATTTTGATATGGAATTACAATTATATCACAGAAAAGTGGAGGAGGAAAGCAAGAATAATCGCACGCCTCGACACCGCTGCTGGTGCGGGTGTGCGCAGCATCAATCTCTCAAACCTCGCTGTGAAGCTCACGGATGGCGCAGAATCGTTCTATCCGCTGTATGACAACGGCCGTAGCCTGTTCTGCGAGGACACCAAGGGGCGCGGTGGGGTGGAATGGGGCGAAATAATGATTATAAGAACGGCACTGTCGATGGCAGCGGCGGTCTCGCAGTTGTGCCAAGTACCCGTGGGGCGTGCCGTCTCGCGTGGGACAAGGATGCTGTGCTTGCCGCGCCAGATCCACCGCGAAAACGGAGCACAACGCTCGCAGTGTACATCAAATTCGGCTCCCTGTGTGGATATCCGGAGAGCGTCACTCTAAGTGTAACGCGATGCTGTTTCTGTGCTGTTTTCTTCGCCCCAAGCATATACTTCCACAAGACAATGCCGAAGTGGAGTGATGTGTTTGAAAACCAACATCGAGGAACGAGCCTGCGAGCTTGCGGCATACATTATAGATACGCGCGCGACGGTGCGGGCGGCTGCGAAGAAATTTGGAATCAGCAAGAGTACCGTACATAAAGACTTATCAGAACGTCTTGAGTACATCAACCGCCCACTGTACCTGCAAGTCAAGGAGGTGCTCGATTTCAACAAATCCGAGCGGCACATTCGCGGCGGGCAGGCGACGCGCGAGAAGTACAAGCGCGAGTGACGATTCAACCTGCGGTTGATTTGTCGGCGGCGCAAATAACCTGCGCGGTTATTGCGTTTTCACGTGCGGACGGCTATAATGGGGGTAGGAAATACCGAAATTATTAGGTAATTGCGAAACGCGCGGCAAAAGATGAGGCACCGCGGGTAAGGCACCACACAAGCCCCTTACGAAGCAACCAGAACACAAAAGGTCAAAGAAGC
>JGI994J12354_10006108_pt1 | contig 10151 bp, 5 predicted proteins | sample IntmicLarv3ML3BL_FD_12354 | JGI IMG/M metagenome (IMG submission 12354)
ATTGTTGTCGGTTCAACAGGTTGCGGCTCAACCCCGCCGCTGTGATAACCTGACCTTATAACAGGGATTTTTTTTCTTTCGGTTGTTATAAGCTGGTCGCCGTTCACGACATATGCAGACAAATCAAATCCGCTTGCTTTGATTATTTCTGACGGTACCATACAAAAATATTCTTTTTTGTCATCGTCAAACAGTATAGGTTTTTGCACGGGTTTTTTATCCTCGACTTCTTTTAAGTCGTAAAATAATGCAAATTTATTACCCGTCCAGTCATTTGATAACAAAAAAACAATTTTTAAATAATTTACACTGTCCGCAACTATTTTTTTCAATTCCCCTGTGTTTTTGAAATAAATATTTTGATTTTTGATTTCGACATTTAATGTTAAGTTGCTCATAAATTCAATCTCACTTTCTTTTTTTATTTAAATATAAAAATATGTTTATAAATTTAATTTTTCGGCGTGTTATATTTGTGCGTTTTCAATGATTATTTTGTTCATGGTTTGTGATTCGGACTCGTAAACATATGTATTGTTTCTCGAAAATCTTTGAGCGGGATTCATAAGCACATATCTGCCCAGACTTATCAGTGTCTTTGTTGAAAAATCTGCCATAACTAAATCAGCCGTATGCGCACCGCGAGTAGCAGTAGTTGAATAAGTTGTTTTTGTCGCTATTATTTTATTGTCTTTCATATTATAATAATACGGCGTAAAAACCAACTGCGAAGTAGAACTACCTGTACTGCCCCCAAAATCAGCCGCCCAACCTGTACGCGGATAAACTTGAAATCCATTGTCATTCGTTGAACCGTAATAACACATGTCTGTACCTGTCGTACTGTTTGCCCATAAAATACGATATAAAAACTGCGGAGACGAATTAGGTATATCGTGTATTGCGGAACGTGTGAATGTCTTTGTACTTACATCATACAGATAGGCGTTATATGTAGGTACATATTGACTACTTTCCGCGCAAAGCATAACTAATAATTTATTGTTATCATTTGCGCACATACAACAAAAATTGCTTCTTCCGCTGTTAAATACACTGTTACCGGATTTGGAGAACGCCGTATTTGTAACATTATGCGTACTGTGCGTTTCTACCGTGCTTACATTTCCTGTTACATAACATCTGTAAATGGTTACGGTAAATGTACCTGTTGTTGTCCAATTCGATATTGTCGCCCAGTATGTTTCTATAATAGTGCTTGTGACGCGAACTCCCCAGCCATAACCTCTGCCGAAAGTTTGAGCGGGAATATTCGCATGATTGAAAACAGTTTTCTGTGTTAAGTAATACACCTGATTTATACTGATGATTTTGTCATCATACACAAAAGGCGTATCCCGTGTATCAAATGTCGTCGATAACCCTGAGACGGGAACAAATTTCAACCCTGCAAACGGATTAAATCCTACGCTTTTCGGCAAATATTCTTCCGGGACTTTACCGTTCACAAGCGGAGCTACTCCGTCAGGCGCGCCTCTGTCGTCTATCTTCCAGTTACGCATACCGCATAAATCTTTATCCGCACGCGTGTCCGTGATATTGCTTTGGGTTATACTGCTTGCCGAAGCCGCGACAGATACTTTCGCCAAAACCATATCATACACGCCATTCGCTCGCGTCAAAGCGGGCGCGACGGGATTTTGTGCGGGTGTACCTTTTATTACAACGGGTTTTATTGCTCTCGCTGTTTTTGTGTCAAGTCTCATAGAGATTAAATCTATACGCGGATTGCTGTCTCCTTTTGCGAGTGTGAGGGTTTCGGCGGAATCGTATATTTCACCGAATCGTCCCTGAATTAATATCATTCCTAAATTTATACGAATGTTCAAGCTGCCCGATGAAGTGACTAACATGGGATTGCTTCCCTCGTTTGTAACTCCGTCATATTTTAAATTTCCTACATAACGCACCAAATCTTCATCGTTATAGTCGCGGTCACTTGTCGGAAACCCCTGAGCATTATATCCTGTGGCTTCCCCTTTAAAAGGATAACTTCTTACTGACATTTTTATCACTCTCCTATATATTTTGTATTTGGGTTAATATTTCACGCACATAACCCTTTTTCTCCGCTCCCAGCGTCACCGATTCGGTTCTGTCGCTTGCGGTTTCCGATATATCGACAGCGACAATCTGTATATCCGCTTCAACTCCCCATTTGATATTTTGCACGGTCACGAAGTCGCCGACTTTAAAATCACGATTATATTTCAACTGTGTAAAATTTACTTTTGCGTTAAGGCTGTTGATTTCTTCGTAATTTACCATGTCATGCACCGCTTGTCTTCTCATTTCGGTGTATTCATTCCCCGCGACCGGAGTATTGACCGATACATTTAAATGTTCTTCTTTGCGGTCAATCCCTGAGGGTTCGGTTTCACCGTCACGAAAATACAACATAGTCAACGCTTCATCGGCAAACTGCGCTCCGCTTCGGGTTGTATAAAACGCGTTCCGTTTATTTAACGTTTCAATAATATTTTCTATTTGCAAAACAGTCAGACGGTCAAGCGATAATATAAGCGGACGTTCCGAGGTTACGGTCCGCATATCAGGTTTTACAACATCAAGCAGGATTTTTCCCGTTTCAATCTGCGGCGTAACGGTCACAACCAAATCTGCGCCTTTTGCAAGTTCGGCGGTCACATCGGATAATTTATTGTAACGCGCTTTATATGCGTCGTTGGATTTACCGATATTTTTATTCCCGCCGATTGTTATAAAATTATAACGGCGTACAACAGCGGCGTTTGTCCCGATATTGTTCTGCCAAAAATGTTTTATACATACGTCTGTATATCCCGTAACAGCGTCATAACCCGCCGTTCCCTGTGTTCCGCTGAATGTCTGGGGAATTATTATACGGTTTATAAACAACCCTTTTATATCCGTACCCGAAACGCTCATCATATTTGAATTTGTATCGGTATTCCGTTTTATATTTTCTATAACACCGATAAAATTTTCAATCAAAACAAAACGCTTTATTTTAAATTCGTCCGCTCCAAATTCATCAAGCGAAAAATCAAAACCGAATCCGGACGGTTCATATGCGTGTACACGGTATTTTATATTTATCGCTTTGTATGTTATAAGCTGCGGAACAAATTCATTGCTGATATAATCATAAATCCTGATTTCCATAAATCACACTCCCATAACGATTTCATTGGCGGAGATTATCAATACAGGTGATTCTTCTCCGGCTGTGTCAATTGTAAATTTGTTTAATCCCGGAACAACAATAAAACTTGTTAAATGGCTGTCAAGGGTTAGGTAATGTATAACGTTTTCTTGATTTGTCCATGCGTTATTTATATATTCTTCGCGAACGGCAGACGCGTTTTTTACGTCTATTGTGATTCTGTGATTTTGTCCCGTGGAAATTTTGAATTTTAGATATGTACCCGTTGTCGTGTTTTTTACGTTTACGGGAGTTGTCGAATTATAAACGGTGATAACGGGAAATAAATTATATGACGTATCATTTGTTATTTCCGCTTTTGAATAAACATAAGCAAACGCCGTTGCCGCTCCCATAAACTGGGGGAAACGGTGATTGTTGAAAGACGTTCCCAGCGAAGCCGATAATTCTTCTGCACTCTCCCAAACCGACTCATCACTTTCAAATCCGATTTTGAATTTAAAAAGATTATTGAAATCATTATCAAAAACAGGCAATCCCGTTGGACGACACCGAATTTTTTTCCCTTTATCTTCGGGGTGTGAATAATAATATAAAGTCCCGAAATAATTCGGGTCAAATGCCTGTGCGACAATATCGCGGTTTTCCGCCCGCGTCTGCGTCATCCACTTTGTCGAATCTCCCGTCGATATAACAGAACATTCAATACTTATCCGCCTCGCTCCGCGTGTAAGGCTGTATGTTTTTTTACCGTCCCGTCCGGGCGGCTTTATTGAGTTAGCCTCGCCGCTCAAATCATTACCGTCGAATTTTTCAAGGATATACGGTTCTTTATCCGTAAATTCAATCATTTTACCGTTATCATTTTCAAATCTTATTTTTTTCAACGATTATCCCTCCATCGCTTTTTTTACCGCGTTATCCGCTATCGGCTGTGCAATATCCTTAACTGTTTTCTCAAACTGTTCGGGTGTTTGCGCATGATTTATTGTAAAAGATACTTCTGCTTTACCCTGATTATATTTCTCCCAGATTTCAGACTTCTGTTGTTGAGTACCGTACATCGCGCCGCTCCAATCGTCATCGCTCATTTTCCCGCTTATAGAGTTCCAGTCGTAGCTTTGTGATTTCGAAATTGCCGCCGCTCCTGTTGCCGCCGCCGATAAACCTGTATCGGCAACCGCGCCGAGTTCTTTTTTCATGGCGATTATATCACGAAGTGCCGCCGCTTGCCGCTCGTATAATTCCGCTTGCAGAGTTTCTGTAAAGAGCGATTCCGTCAGCAGTTCATTATAATTTTCGGAAACTGCGGACAACTCCGCTTTTTGGTTGGATAATTCACGATACCCAGATACAGCCGCTTCTGTAAAATCTATTTCTGCACGTTCCGCATTAAGCAAAGTATTTATAACTTCCGTACTTTTTTCATATGACACCCGCATAAATTCAAGCTGTACATCGAGGTCATGCAGTTGAGAATTTAATTCGCTTACGGTTTCGGCGGATTCGAGAGCCGTTTTCATTTCATTTTCAGCCGCTTCCGTTGCCGCTTTCGCACTTTCTTCAAGAGATTTTATCTGTTCTTCGATTTCGGTTTTTTCTTTTTCTTTTTCACGATAAAAATCAGTATCGCCTTTATCCTGTATAAGTTTGTCAAGTTCTTCCTGTTTACGTATAACTTCATTTTTCGCGTTTTCTTTTGAAAAGTCGTCCCGTGCGTAATCATATTCAGCCTGTGCCGCTTCAAGAGTTTTTCTGGCATGTGCGATTTTATCGTCATGGCTTTCATCTTCACGAAGTTCACGCCGCTTTTTAATTTCTTCGTTTATATTTGCGATTTTAACGTTTTGCGAAAATCTTTCCGCGTCAAGTTCATCGGCTATGGCTTTTATTTTTTCGTCATGCAACGTTTTTATAGCTTCCTGACGTGACTTGATTTCGTCTTTTATCTGTTGCTCTATCGCTTTTTTTTGGTCGGCGATAGCTTTTTCTTCTTCTTTCAAATTGTCGTCTAAAACTTTCTGCCTGTCTTTTAATTCGGTTTCATAGGCTTTAAGCTGTTTATCGGCTTCTGCTTTTCTGTAATCTATAATTTTTTTCATAGCGTCGCGCCAAAGTTTACTGTCTTCTTCAAGATACTCCGCAGCGTTATTCAATAAAATATCGTAATATTCTTCATCGGAAATAAGTTGAACACTCCGCGCCCAATCGTGATTTTCCATTTCTTCACGATATATTTTTTCTTTTTCGTCAATAATTTTTCTGCCGCCGTCCGCTATGATTTTTTTATACTCATCGCTGTCGGCTTCATAAAATTCAGCGAGTTCTTCGGATTTTCCGCGAATCTGTTTAATATATTCATCAAGCGAAATAATTTCATCGTCATACATTTTTTGAATCGCGGCGATTTCATCATTACAATAATTCGCGGTCATCTGTGATATATCGCCGTAAATTTTTTCGCGTTCTTTTTTATCATTAATAAAAAATTCATCAGCGTAACTTCTATAATTACTGATAAATTCCATGAATGACATTTCACCGTCGGCATATATTTCTTTCAAATTGCTTATAGTTTCTTTTTGAGATTCCGCCAACGATTTTTCAATTTCCTTGTTTAAACCACGGGAAATACTTTCATTTCCGTCACCGGACAAATATTCTCTGTTGTCCGATTGAAGTTTTTGCAAATTGTTATAATACTCGTTCCAACTGATTATGCCGTCTTCAAGATTATATTTAAGCTGTTGAAGTTCATTGTCATAATTATTTTTTAACGTTTTCAAGTGTTCTTCATTTTTTTTCTTTTCTTCATCGGCGATTTTCTTATCAGCGTCCGCTTTTGTTTTTTCAATATCCGCTTGAAATTTAATAATCTCCGCTTGCGCCCGATACCATTCGTCCGAACCCTCAACAAGATATTTTGATTGCAAATCAATTCTGTCTTTCAGCAGTTGTTCATAATCTTTGTCACTTTCCCGCTGAGCGTTGAATATAAGGTCTTGACGGGATTTTTCTTCTTTGTAAAGTTCTTCGGGAGTTTTTAATTTATCGGCTTCTTCTTTTGCAATTTTAGCATTTTCTTTTTCGGCTTTTGTTTCAAGTTTTTGTTGTTCCTTAGCAGATTTATCAGCCGCTCTTTCTTCTTCATCGGCGATTTTTTTTAATTCTTTTTCAAGCTCACTTTCGTTTTTAAGTAACTGCGTCCTGTCATTGAGATAATAAGCGTCTTTCAACGCTTTTCTCATATAAATATCATCGACTTTTTCCAGTTCATAATTATATATTTCGTCAACAGCCTTTTTTTGTTCGTCGGTGTAATATTCTCTGCCTCTTATAAATGAAAGTGTGTCATTGAATCCCGCCTCACCGTCTCGATGTTTTTCTATAAAAGAGTTGCGTTTTTCTTCGGCTTGCCTGTCTTTTTCATTTTTGATTCGGGCGGAATCCTCTTTTTGTTGCTTGGCTTCGTTTTTTTCTGATTTAATATTTTCAGCGGATTTTTCCAATTCATTATAATAATCTTCAAGCCATGCCGTCAATTCTTCCTGCTCTTTCAGAGCTGCCAAATAATCGGTATTAGAATCGCTGTATGTTTTATCCGCCTCTGTTAATCCTTTTGAAATCGTTGAACCTATGTTAATTAATCCACCGGAAGAATCGCGTAAGAAATCAGCTACATCTGCCATACCCGCGTCTTTTTTTAAGGCTTGATTATATGCCGCTTTGTTTTGTTCATTTAATTCTTCAAGTTTAGGTATGGCGGTATCTAATTCAGCCAGTCTTTGTGTTGCCGCTACTGCCATATTTTGCCTTGCTGAATTTTCTATATATTCTCTTTTGGTTTGTGCTAAATTTCTATATGCGGAGGTTTGGTCTACAATCGCACCCGTTTCTTTATTAATTTCAATAACTACATCGGGTAAAAAAGATTGTAATTCTTTCGCAACTTTTAATAATTCTTCTTTCGATTCAACAGAGCCGTCCTGTTCATCAATTAAATCTTCATATTTATCTATTAATTTGTCTATTACGTCCATTTCGGCGTTTTGGCTTTTAGTGGAACTTTCAAAGGTACTATTTAAAACGTCCATCTCATTGTATAAATCCTGTGTTGTTTTCGAAGCGTAAGTCATAGCTCCGGCTAATCCCGCCGCACCGAGCCCCGCAACCAAAAAACCGACAGCAGTTACGACAAGCCCGATAGGATTTGTAGCCATAGCCGCGTTCAACATATTTTGAGCCGAAGCCGCTGTTGTCGTTGCTACGCCCTGTGCTTTATGTGCTGCTATCAAAGTTCCCACCTGCGTAATCAAAGACCCCACGGTTTTTGTCATATTACCCATTATCGACAACGCGGGAGCGAGCGCGGCAACAAATAATCCTGCCGTCAAAACGAAACGTTTTGTTCCGTCATCAAGATTATTGAGCCAGTCAACGACACTGCTCACACTCCCGATTATTTTTTGTACCATCGGCAACAATAATTCGCCGAATGACGCGCCCAGATTCTCAACCTGATTTTTTACCATCAATAATTTTGATTCCGTTGTTTCATATCTTTTACTCGCTTCTTCGGATAATGCGTTGTTTTTCTCCCATGCCTCTGTACCGAGTGCCATTGTACTGTTAAATAATTCAACGGCAGATGACGACCTCAACAAAACATCGTTCATGCGTATGCCCGACAATCCCATTTCGTCAATAATAGCGATTGCCGACCCGCCGTCCTCTTTAATATTTGCAAGTCCCTGTATAAAAGCGAGTAACGCAGAAGCCGCGTCCTCTTTGAACGCTTTTTGAAATTCTGCGCTTGTCATACCCGCGACATGCGCGAAATCTTCAAGTTTACCCTTACCGGTCTCAACGGCAATCTGCATTTCTGATATAACTTTTGATATAGTCGAGCCGCCCGCCTCCGCTTCTAATCCTACGCTTGACAAAAACGCCGCTAAACTTACAATCTGTGCTTCGGTCATATCCGCTTGACTTCCTGCGGCGGCGATTCGCATTGACATGTTCGCAATATCTTTTTCGGTAGTAGCGGAATTATTTCCGAGTGCGACAATAGTCGAACCGAGCCTGTCATATTCCGTTTGCGGCATATTGGTTACATTGGCGAATTTTGCAAGTGTTGTAGCCGCTTCTTCTCCCGTAAGATTTGTCGCAACTCCCAAATCAGCGATAACACGGGTAAACCCGACAACATTTTCTTTTGCGATTCCGAGCTGTCCCGCCGATTCAGCGACCCCCATTAATTCTTTCGCGGACACGGGGATAATTTCGCTCAACTCAATTAATTCAGCTTTTATTTTCGCATATTCTGCTTCGGTAGCCTCGACGGTTTTTTTAACTCCCGCAAAAGCTGATTCTTGGTCTATCGCGGATTTTATACTGATTCCCGCCAACCCCGCTATCGACGCGGACAACGGAGCGATAGCTTTACTCACATTGTTCAAACTGTTTCCGACCGTGTCAAACTGGCTTTTTATATTGTCAAGACGCAGTTTATCAACTTCTTTTATCTGCTTGGCGGCAGTCATCAGTTCATTTTCAAGGCTGATAACTTGATTTTCAAGGTCTTTAAATTCTTTTGTATTCGCGGCGTTCTGGTCTGTTTTCGCCATGTCAGCCATGACGCTTTTAAGATGTTCGAGCCTTTCAACCGTTTTAGTAATTTGTGCTTGCGCCGCTTTTTGAAATTCTTCGACTTCATTTTTATCAATCTTTATATTCAAACGGTCGCGTAATAATTCAGCTTTTTTTGTCGTAAGTTCAAGCTCTTTTCCAAAGTCGGTCAATTTCATAGCTTCAATATTTTTTCCGTTAGTTTCGAGGTCTTTTAATTTCGCGGATAAATTATTTATAGCGGTAGTGTAGCTTTGGACTTTTTTTTCTTTTTCTTCATCACTCAATTTTAAGCTCGCAGTTTTTTCGATTCCCTGATTATATATTTTTATCTGCTGATTAATTTCTTCAATAGATTTTTTATTATTTTCAAGCATTTTATTCACATTGTCCATGTTTGGGTCAAATTTAAACGCACTGTTTAACTTTTTCCCCTCGCTTGCAAGTTCAGATACATTTGCTTTGGATTCCCGTATCGCGTCATTTAATTTTTTTGTACTGCCGCCAATTTCAACATAAATACCTTTATATGTTCCTGCCATATCTATTTCACCCCGTAAAATGCTTTTATATCGTTATTACTCATCTCTTTATATTCTGTTCCGTTGTTTTCCGAACGATAATGACCGCACTCAAATATAATACCTAAAATTTGATACAGCGAAGCGACATCGAGAAGTCGTTCCGGCAATTCCGCTCTTTTAAATAAATTTAAAATCGTCAATTCATCGAAATCCGTGTTTTTTTCATCGTCCGTTTCACTTTCGGGTTCTTTTTCTTCTTTTGTATCTTTTATTTTGTTTATATGTTTGTCAAACAGTTTATCTCTTTTCATGATTTTTTTATATAGCTCAACAGCGAACGGCAATATATAACTTTGGGGTTTTACCGCTTCTTTTATCAAATCTTCTTTTAACGGCTTTATCCCCTCAATAGCGATATAAAGCAAATTTATAAGATTGTTTATATAATCTTCATCGCTGTCCGCTGTGATGTCAAAAATGCTTTTTTCATATTCAAGACGGTATTTTATAACCGTCCAAAATCCTGTATTTACAGCATAAAATTTTCTTTTGAACAATAACCGCATATCATCACCTCAAAAACAATAAGTAAAGAACGGAGAAAAACCCGCTCTTTACTTATAAATAATATTTTTATTTTCTATACTATTGCTTTTACAGGTTTCGGCACGGTTTTTTCGAAATTCGCGTAATTCGAATCGCCGGGCATTGAAATAATTCTGAGTGCGTTTCTTCCGATTCCGTTTACATCTTTGTATTTCTCTGTTCCGGTTGCCGCCGCCATAACGTCCTCACCGTAAACCGTGAACGGATAAACAACATTATTCAATGTC
>JGI994J12354_10006109_pt1 | contig 10149 bp, 7 predicted proteins | sample IntmicLarv3ML3BL_FD_12354 | JGI IMG/M metagenome (IMG submission 12354)
CTTGTTTCGGATGGTGGCACCACCTTCCCTTCGATAACCTTCAATGAAGGAGACGTCAGCCAATGGCTTGAAGAGCTAAACAGCGCCACCGACAAGCCGGCCAATGACAATTTGCTCTGTGGCGGTCAGGTAGACCACCCAAAAACAATCGACCAGCTTATGGCCGAGGCGGACATGTTCCTGAAAGACATCGTGCCGAACCGTACGGGATTCGGTGACATAAAGAGGTGAGTCTATGGGCATTCCGCAAAGTGATCCAACGAGGGCCATCCAGCGCAAGAAGCATCTTTTGCTCCGAAAGAGAAGTTTGAGGAAGCTCATCGCCGCTCTTGCCTGCACAGCAACACTTACCGTTATCGCGCTTGGTTTCGTTTTCGGCATCGCAGTCGTTAAAGGAAACTCCATGTGCCCGGCAATCAGAACGAATGATTTTGTGATTTTCAATCGAACAGGATCATACGCCAGAGGTGACGTCATTCTGCTCCGCAGGGACGGCCAGTACGCAAACGACCACATCAAACGGATTGTGGGCCTACCGGGCGATACGGTGGATTTTGATGAGGGCGGCATGCTGATTAACGGCAAACCGCTGGACGAACCCTACACCATTGGTTTGACCAGCCCCAAGTCCGGGATTGAATACCCGATAGCATTGAAAGACAATGAATATTTTGTACTTGGTGACAACCGCGAGAATTCCCTTGATTCGAGAAACTACGGTGTAATTCCGAAGAATCATATTACCGGAAAGGCCTGTGCAAATTTTCGTGTTTACGGCAAACAAACACAAGGAGGTAATGAAGCATGATCAAAAAGAAATTAACAGCACTTTTATCAGGACTGCTGGCGGTTATGATCGCGATGGGACTACTGGTATTCCCCTTTGGCGCGAACGATGTGACTGCACACATTGATATCACCGACTTCAAGCTGGCGGTGAACCGGGGCGGAGTGGAGACAACCATCTACCATAACATTCCGGTCACGCTACCGGATGGTTTTAAGCTGCAAAACAACGAAGAAATCGTGTTTGATCTGAGTTGGGTGAACAAGGACGGCTACACCTTTCTGGACGGCGATACCGTTGTGATTCCCGTGATAAAAACAGATGAAATTGCAAGCTTTATGAACCACGTAATTGATTTGGAAATCGATAGTACGACGGTGGCGACCGGCACCTTTTCGCGCACAACCCAAGGCGGGAAAGACCTGCTGCTCTTCACCATTGTATTCAACGCTGCCGCGCCGACCAAAACGGTCGGAGGCGGATTTGCCACCGGCTCGGTGACGGTGGGTATTTCTGACACATCAACCCCCTTCTGGTTTGGGTTTAATGTGGACTGGACAGAGTATCCCAGTGTGCCGCCGCCGCCGCCAACGATCCCTCGTCCTGAGTATCCGGGCGTAGGCCCTTGGCCGGACATGTATTTTCCTCAGCCGCCGGATCCGCTCCCTTCGGTGCGGAAGGGCGTCATGAACGCTTCGGGAAGCCTTGTTCCTTCCGAAGAGGCAATCGGCGTGGCTACAGATATTTATGCCGCATTACCAGATAGAAGCGGTAAGACCTTCCCTTCTTTTCGTTGGGACGCGGCCTTCACCGGCTTGTACGATGCGATTGATGCCAACCGGGCGCTGGTAACAGATGATGTCATCCTTGAGGATACCATCAGCGCCAATATGGCATTTTCCAACTTTGCAAATCCGTTAACCGGTGTGGACTACGGCGGAATGCTCTATAAGGGTTTCCGCAATCAAGACCCGGCGAAGGCGTACGGTAAAACAGTCAACGGTACGACCGTCCGGTCATGCGTGAATGACTTCTTTTATCTGGATTTGGCATTCCCCAGTTTCGGCTGGTCTTCCAATTATGGACTAAACTCCGGTTACGGCGTTCCTCAGGCCGAGTTGGTTCAGATTACAGACGACGCTGCCAAGGCGATCTACTCCTCACAATACCAAGTTGTAGCAGCCTCAGCCATTATCGCAACCGTAAAATCAACGTCCTTGTCCTATGCGGTTATAGACAATGCAGATGGCACGGCGACCTTGATCATTAACTCCGGAAAATTCGGACAAACCGCTGATGGCATCGCGCCTGAAAACATCTTTAACTTTGGACAAACCAGTGCCGCTCACGGCGGCGCTTCCGACGACCCGCGCTATAACCCAAAATCGAAAATCGGCAGTATGATCAACAGTGCAACATACGACCATAACCGTCTAATCAAAGCGCTCGCTTTACAAGAGGATACACCGTATGCCCGTGCAATGGAAGGGCTCAACAAAATGGAAACCGAGTTGATTGCGCTGGAACGGACACACGCAAGCGGCAAGGCTGCCGAGTTCATCGGTGCAAACTCCTCCTATCAATACGCAAACACCACCGCGTATGATGCGGCATACGCACTTGCTATGACTGATTTTGCCGCCTTGAAAATCGCTTTCGCCACATGGTCAGCCCCTGGGATTCCCGCAACAAACTGGCCGGCCGAAAACCTACTTTATTACACGACGGAGACTAGGAATTTTGCGAACTTATACAGCTTCTTTGCGAAGCTGACAGACAACCGCACTTCATCAGATTTTTGGAATCCCCCCGATGACACCGAGCTTCGTTATATAACAACAAGAAACATCTTAGAAATCTCGCGTGGCTTTGACGACATTTTTAACGCTTATAATTACAAGGGAAAAATGGAAAGACTGGCTGCCGACTTACAGAACACGGTCATCCAGCGCGACGGAATCATTAAAAGCATTCTCTTCCATTATCCGGATATGCGCACCGAGTTTGCCAGACTGTTGCATATGCCCCAATACGACAGCACGGCTGCAGCGGGCAACCCCAACTACCGTCTGACCGCGGCCGATGTAACTGACGCACAGATTATCCAAGAGATGTTTCAGGATCCTGCCGATTTGACGTTCACCGATGCGGTGACCCGCACCCCCAAAGCATCTTATGCGGCATGGAACGCCCGTTACAAAGCACTGATTGGCTACGGTGCCTCAGACTACAAGCTGAGCAGCTACCACTCCACCGCAGCCTCCGGCTCTTCGGATCCTTCTTTCTTCAAGGATTTTTCAGTAGCCACTTTTTCATTGGTCTACCGCACCATCATGACCGACACCTCGGTTGCGAAGGTAAGCAATGAAATGAAGGCATACACATCAACCGATGAATGGTCGCAGGATGTCTGGTACAGATACCGGTTCTCGGCGGGCATTTACGGCACCACCAAGGGCGGCGCGATGTTCGGTAAGGCGGACGCTGCGGCCAACAGCAAATCTCCCGGTTGGGCCACCGTCACCGATCCCGATGCAATTTCCGCTCTGAATACAAAGCTTTCAGGTGCTAAATTCAGCATTTACACAAGTCAAGCAGACGCGATTGCCGGTGCGAATACGGTTAAGTTTAAAACCGGCGCCGAAACAAACACTTACGAGTATGACCCAAGCGGCGGTATTTCCGAGATTACCACCAGCGCGAACGGCGCATTCTATCTGTACGGCTTCCCCTCTGCCGGCGCAACCTTCTGGATTAAAGAAACCGCGCCGCCGAGCAATTACTTACCCTTCACAACGCCCTTCAGCTTTACCGTGACTGCCAATGGCAGTTCCCCAAACTGTTATGTTCTGTATGATGAAGCAGGGCCCTCCACTGGCAGCCTGATCATCAGCAAGACAGTGGAAAACACAGCCATAACAAGTGACACCTTTACCTTCACCGTCAAGAAAGGCGGCCTCGTGGTGGATTTAACCACCGCAGATATCACAGTTGTAGCCGGAAACTACACAGCGACCGATCTGGCAGGCGGCCAATTTACCATGACGCGCAGCACAACCGTGAAAATCGCCAACTTGGCGCCGGGTGACGATTACACCGTCGAGGAAAGCAACTACACAGGGTATCTTGTCAGTTACAAGGTCAATGGCGTCGGGCCAACCAATGGCAGCACAACCGGCAATGTTTCGGTTGTGTCCGGCGGAGAATCTTTGGTTGCTTTCACCAACCGCTACCCCACACTTACCGCACCTTTGACCATCCCTGTCAGCAAAACGCTTCAAGGAATCGGCACCACGACCACCGTCTTCACCTTTGATCTTTTGCAAGTGTCTGACCTTGACGGCACGGCCATGCCGACAGGCGGCACAAGCCCGCACACAGACACCAAGCAGCTCGTCGGTTCCGGTTCTACCGTCTTTACACTACCGAGCGACCTGACGGCAGGCACCTACTACTACAAGATCACCGAACGTCAAGACAGCACGGATCCCAACTGGAGCTACGACACGCGTGAGTATATTGCCAAAATCGTCATTGCGCTTGTCGGCTCAGATCTGGAAGTCACCGGGCAGACTTATCACCTTCTCGGTCAAACAGCTACAACGCTGAAAATTGATTTTGAGAATACCTTTTCCCCGTATACGGACTTCATCTTTAAGAAGACGGACAAGGACGGCGTCAAACTCACCGGCGTAGAATTCAAGCTATATTCCTGCACGTTGGCAGCGCCGCACGTCCACTCTGCGCTTGTCACCAATGACTTAGGCTGCTGCTGGAATGCAGACCCCCCATTCCAAACAGCAGTAAGCGACGAAAACGGCATGGTTTCTTTAACAGACCTCCCCAGCGGCGACTTCATGCTCGTAGAAACCAAAACGAACGCAGGCTTCCAGCTGCCGACGGGGCAATGGCTGTTCCGGGTGGATGCCACGGCCCAAACGATTGACATCACCGCAGTCCGGGGCTTGGGCGGCGACTTGCCTCCAGCCTTCAAGGTAACAGACGAGGGCGCGGGCGTGCTGACTTACGCCCTGCCAAACTATCCGAAGCTGATGCTTCCGAGCGGTGGCGGCATTTCCTTCATCCTATCGACCATCGCCGGACTTGTGATGTTCTCATCCGCAATGCTTTTGTGGATACTCAATGGCCGCAGAAAGCGAAAAAAAATTGTCGGGATATCGTGGTGACATTCCCGTTTACATATGCCAAATTTAAAAAACAAATTTAGACACGAGGTTTTCAATCATGAAAAAATTCACAAAGATCAAATCGATCATCACGATTGCTCTTGCCATCCTGATGATCAGCGCCCCCCTGACAACGTTGGCCGCTTCAAACCCGTCCCTGCCCACCGCGACCGGCAGCCTGACCATCCACAAATATCTAATGCCCGACATTTCCCTTGCGGGCGAACGCAATGATGGCACCACAAACGTAACCATCCCGTCTACCGCGACCCCCCTTGACGGCATTACCTTCAAGCTCTACAAAATCGAAATCCCCACGACCGGTTCCGTTCCTTCGAATGGCGATTATCCTGAGCCGGGTTACTTCTTTGAAAGCTACCTGAACCCGATTGCCATGGTTTCCAACGGCGTTACCTACCCGCTGGCCCCTGCCACAGTTCCCAGCGTCACCACTGCGGGCGGCGGCATCGCCAAAGCCAGCGACCTTCCCCAAGGCTTTTACCTGGTCATTGAACAACCGGATGCCCGCGTGGTCGATCCCGCCGCCCCCTTTGTGGTCGCGGTTCCCATGACCAACGCCACCGGCAGCGGCTGGATTCAAGATGTGCATGTTTATCCCAAGAACGAAGATGTCAGCGCACATAAAAAAGCTGACAAAACCGTTGTCAACATCAGCGATACCGTGACTTGGACCATCGACGTATCCGTCCCCACAGACATCGCGGCCTTCACCAAATTCAACATCGTTGACCCGCTGGATGAAGCCCTTGATTTTGTGCCGAGCAGCCTGAAACTGGAAGGCTTGCTGACCGAGGATGCCGCTTCTGGAACGCTCATTGATTCCAGCCTTTACGACGTTAATCTCGATAGCGCTCAGAATCTCCCCACGCCTAGCGGAAGCAACACCACCCAACGCAAGGTTCTGACCGTCAGCTTCAAAAAGACCAGCACCTTCACCGCTCCTTCGGGCACGGCCTATGCTACGGTTCCTGCGATTCTGGCCAACTACAAATTCGTCCGCATGACCTTCCAAACGACCGTCAACAGCAAGATCCTTGACCGTGTCGAATTCACCGTGTACAACGGTGCCAAAGCAGAATTCACCAATCGTTTCAGCCAAGACAAGGAACGTATCACCGAAGAACCTCTTGTTCACACCGCCAAGATTCTCATCAATAAAATTGATGCGACAACCGGGTTAGGCGTTAACATCAATGGCGCGAAATTCAAAATCGCTTCTACTCCTGCAAACGCCACTGATGCACACTATATCCGCGTGCAAAAGGACGGTAGCGGCAATATTCTGCGCATCGTTGACTTTGATCAGGCCGGCTACAACGATCCCGGCATGGTTGATTGGGAAGAAACCGTCACAGGCGGCACCGCTTCCAACCCCGGCAATGCAATTTTCGCCGGCATCGCAGACTATACCGAAACCAACGTGAAGAACTACCCGCCCATCGCTTATAGCAGCGACAAGACCTACTTGTCCTACTATCTGGTGGAAACACAAGCTCCCGCAGGCTACAATCTGCTCGCTGGCCCTGTTACGGCCACCTTCACGGCAGAGAATTCTACCGCAACCACCTCGTACTCCATTTCCGTACTCGTTAAGAACACCAACAAATTTGAGCTGCCAAAAACCGGCGGTATCGGCACCATCCTGTTTACCGCAGGCGGCGTGCTCCTCATTGGCGCGGCGGCATTCCTTGTGATCCTCGGTAGCCGCAAGCGCAAAGAAAACGCGTAACAACACGTAATCTCGCAAAACCGGTGACGGGAATGGGAGTCACATATATCCCATTCCCGTCGCACGTTTTCAAAAGAAGGAGGCGACAGGCCATCAAACGAGTACTTCTTATTGTCATATTGGCGATCGTGGGCATTGGCCTGTTCGTTTATCCTATGGTATCGGGCTACATTTCTTTCAAAAATGCATCCACTGCAACGCAAGAGTACAACAATGCTGTGGATAACACAACCCAGGTCCGGCTGGGCGAACTCCGCCAAAAGGCGATTGTATACAACGAAAACTTAGAAGGCAACCCCGTGCACGACCCTTTTCTCAAGGACAGTGGCATGGTAATGAGCGAAGATTACGCAAAAGTTCTTAACATTGATGAAACTGGAACAATGGCTTATATCCATGTTCCAAAAGTCGGCATACGACTCCCCATTTATCATGGCACGCTAGACAGCACGCTACAAAAGGGCGTTGGGCATTTGGAGGGTTCCTCGCTCCCAATGGGCGGTTCGGGAACACATGCCGTTCTCACCGGACACTCCGGGCTAGCACACGCAAGGATGTTCACGGATCTACTAAAACTAGAAAAGGGCGATATCTTTTATCTGCATGTATTGGATGAGACGCTGGCTTATCAGATTGATCAGATCAAAACAGTAAGACCAGACGAAGTATCTGACGTGCGAAGATTTGAAAAAGAGGATTACTGCACCCTCGTTACCTGCACTCCTTATGGGAGCAACACTCACCGTCTGCTGGTACGGGGAACGCGCATTGAATATAGCGCCGAAGTTGAGCAAACCTTAATTATGGACGGCGACCCGGTCGTACAATGGTTTACCGAATGGAACATGATTGTTGGCATCGCGGTCGGGCTCGGTTTGCTAATCGTAGCCATTGTGATGTATGTTATCAGACAGCGAGAAAAGGGCAAGAAGCTATTTAAGGGAAAGGAGATTCCGCCTTGGGAACGCGACCTCATGTCGGCGAAAACCGCTGGTGGCAAGAACCACCGCGGCAGCCAATCAAGAGCAAAATACTGGTGGGACGAAGAGGATGGCTGATTGTCATTGCACTCATCTTATTTATCGCGGGCGCGGGCGTCATCGCCTATCCTCATTTGCAGGAACAGACCTATGAGAACCATGTAGCCGCGTTAAAGGAACAAGTCCTGCGAGATTTGAAACCTCCTCACGCCCTGAACACCCCCGGTTCTTCCGACGCCACCGACATCACCGACATCACCGACGTCACTGGTGCCATCAACGCCGCCAACCGCTATGATTTATTGTATGCATATTTGGAATCGGAAAACAAACGGCTGTTTGAAACGGGACAAGAAGACTTGACCGATGCTTTTTCTTATGAGCAACCAGCGATGGATTTATCGGTCTATGGCATTAAGGACAATTGCATCGGCTTTATTGCCATCCCCTGCCTTGGCATGGAGCTCCCCATTTATCTCGGTGCCAACACGCAAAACATGAAAAAGGGCGCCGTTCATTTGACCAACACCTCTTATCCCATCGGTGGTGAAAACACCATCAGCGTCATTGCGGCGCACAGAGGTTCCTCGTTGGCGATGTTCCGCAACATACACAAGATAAAAATCGGAGACGAGGTCATCATCACAAATTTTTGGGAAGAGCTTCGGTATCGCGCAGTTGAAATCGCAATCATTGTTCCTTCCGATATTGAACGCATCAGAATTCAGCCCGGAAGAGACTTGGTTACCTTGATTTCCTGCGAGCCGCTGGGAAAAACATATCAGCGATATGTGGTTTACTGCGAACGCATATCATAAGCACCCCCTGACCCCTCCTTACTCTTGCCAATATTAATTTTCGCGCACCCAAGGCTCTTGCCGCTGACGGGAAGGAGCTTTTTTCTTTTCCTCGCGTTTTTCCGAAATATCAAGCCATCCTCTCTGCCTTTTTTTCAGCATTGCCGTCAATTGTTTGACTTTTTTCACAAAAAGCCGTATAATCGGGGCGGCTGGGGTTGACGACTTGTTTGCCGCTGACACCATAACGTTGAATCACCTACGGTTTTCATATTGCGCTTGGCATTGAGAGCAGCTTGTGTTGATCGATAAAGAATTGCAAAACAGAACCCTCATTGAGGTTGTCTAATGGAGGTAGCCCCATGTCACCCACACCTAAAAAGTCCTTCGCGCAACGGATGTTTGGAAGCGCCATGCTTTTTTTCCTGCTTACGGCGACAACGACCATTGTCGCGGCGTCACTGATTGTTCACGCAGCCTATCTTTCCAACCTTAACGGCAACACAGAGGCCCGCGTGGCAAGATCCAAAATTACGGTTACGCCCGTTTCCTCTCAGTGGAACAACCCCGGTGGGCGAACCGACCACGTGGATATCGGCAATGACATGGGCAAACCCTACACCTTCTCAATTCAGAACGAGAGCGAGGTTGCTATTGCGGGCTACCTACAGCTTTCGGGAAACTACAACGGTGCCGACATACAGTTTTATGTCGGCTCGCCCACCAACCTGCACGCCGTCATCGCCGATCCCTTTATCGTTGCCCCTAACGAAACCATCCTGGTTTATCTGCGGTTTTACGCGCGTGCGCCGCGCCTTGGTTCTGGCCTCCCGCTTGGCGCCGGCGGAGCACCAGTAGGAACCGGTGGTGCGTCATACCAGAATTTTGTTGGCTCCGACGCCAATGTTTCCTTCCGGTTTGAGCAAGTGGATTGACGCAAGGAGGACTGATGATGAAGCTAAAATCGATAAAACCATTGGCTTGGTTGCTTATTTTGTCTCTTTGCCTGGCTGGCATCAGCGGCACCTCTGCCAAGTTTGTTACGGCAACCAGCACATATACAATCAACCTCCGCTCCACCAACGGTTCCTATGAGTTCACCTATACCGGATCTGTGGCGCGGCTGGCAATTCCTTTCAACGGCTACTACGCCATTCGCGCTGCGGGCGCGGGCGGCGGCATTGGCTACCGCGCCAACGGCACAACGTCCGAAGGCCTTCGCGGACTGGCTGGCTATGTCGAAGGGTATGTGTACCTAACCACGTCGGATACGTTGTATATTTATGTTGGACAGCAGGGCAAAAACGGCACCGGCTCCGGCAACGTCGGCGGCTGGGGCGGTGGTACCTCGGCCAACGGCGGCAACGGCGACTCCTCTGGAAATCGCGGCGGCGGCGGCGGCGGTGCAACCAAGGTGGTGCTAAACAACTCGGCCGTGCCCGGCGGCGCGTATGGCTCTGCCAATGCCACAGCTTTTCTTAACAGCGCCATTTTTGTGGCGGGCGGCGGCGGCGGCGGCGGCGGCCGTGGCGGTCTACTGGCGATTAACGGCATCAACGGCGGCAACGCAAACAGCGTCAAGGCCAATGGCTCGGGCAGCAACCTGGGGGCCGATGGCAGCCGCGGAGTTGACCGCGACACCGGCAAG
>JGI994J12354_10006110_pt1 | contig 10149 bp, 9 predicted proteins | sample IntmicLarv3ML3BL_FD_12354 | JGI IMG/M metagenome (IMG submission 12354)
CCGGCGATACCGCCGTAAACTGGATTGCCCCGCAAAGGGGATTGGATTGCACATTATGGAAGCATCTTCCGGCATCGCCGCTGTCAACGGATTCCTGTCTCTCGACGCGGTGTACAGTTTTCTGGCCATCATTCTGGTGCTGGGTGGCCTGATATTTTTTCATGAACTGGGTCACTTTCTCGCGGCAAAAGCCTTCCGCGTGGGGGTCAAAACCTTTTCACTGGGTTTTGGCCCGCGTCTTTTCGGGTTCAGCAAAGACAACACAGACTACCAGATAGCCGTTTTCCCCTTAGGCGGGTTTGTGTCCATGGTCGGTGAGGCTGACCCGCAGGATATTCCGGCCCCCTTCACCGTACAGGATTCCTTTGCTTTACGGTCGCCGTGGCAACGGCTTGTCATTGTCATTGCGGGACCGTTATTCAACCTTATGCTCGCCTGGTTCCTGTACTGGGGGATATTCTATGTCCACGGGCAGGAATATCTTGTTCCCCAGGTGGGTACGGTTACGGAAAACTCTCCGGCTGTCCGGGCAGGCATTGAACCCGGTGACCTGATCCTTGAAATTGATGGCGCACCCATTGCCCGCTGGGAGGAACTTGTTGCCAGCGTTATGGAAAGCCAGGGTAGCGAAATGGTCCTTACCGTCCAACGCAACGGTGGAACCTTCCTCACCGCAGCAACCCCCGCGCCCTTTACGCGTCAAACTCTGTTTGGCGAGCAGAAGACATCCTGGGCCATCGGCCTCGCGCCGTCCTCGGCAAAAGCCACGATGCACTTCAGCTTTCTGGATTCCGCCGTTCAGGGCGTCAGCCACGCTGTCATGATAACCAGGCTGATCGGCGAAAGTGTGTCAAAAATGTTCGAGCGCGTGGTTCCGCTGGAATCTATGGGCGGCCCCATCCGCATCGCCAAGGAAATACATGTGCAGGCCCAATCCGGTAGCGCGACGGGATTGCTGCTACTGGCGGCTTTCATCAGCCTGAACCTGGGGCTGTTGAATCTTTTGCCCATCCCTGTACTGGACGGGGGGCATCTTGTATTCCTGCTTTTTGAAATGATCCGCCGCAAACCCGCGCCGGAACGGCTTCAGGAATATTCCATCCGAGTCGGCGTGGCCCTTTTGCTCGGCCTGATGGTATTTGTCACCTTTAACGATATCACCAAATGGATTCAGGGCGAACTATGAGCAAGCCCATTCCCGCGCAATCCGGCGGCGGCCTGACCCTGGCGTTGAACGCCGCCGAGAATATCCTGCAGATCGCCATCGCCGACGCCGAAAACTGTCCACTGTTTGGTGCGACAATTACCGCTCCCTCGCGCGGGGTGGAAGTCCTGACCTTCTCGCTGGAATCGGCCCTGACCCTTCTTGATAAAACACCTGCGGACATCTCGCGCATTGCCGCTGTGCAAGGTCCGGGAAGCTTTACGGGTATCCGGCTGACAGCAACCACAGCCGCTGGAATTGCCCGGTCAGTTACCGCCCGTCAGGCTGGCCTCAATTATATGGATTGCCTTGCCGAGCAATGTGAATCCTTTCTGAGCCTCGCCCCGGCCGGAACCGTTCTGTGGATTCTGGTGCGTGCCCGACGCGACCTTGTGTATATCCAGGCGTTTGTCCCCGGCCAGGACACGTTTCATGCCGTCCATGCCCTGACGGAGCTTGCCGTCCTGACAGTTTCGTCTGGTGAAGCCGTCAGACACATTCAGAAAATCATGTTCCAGGTCAGAGCACCTCATGCGCTTCTCGCGGGAAGCGGTTCGCTCGAAAACCGGGAAGCTCTCGCCATCGGGTTGGCTTCCGGAACCCCTGACACAACGACCTTTCTTGACATTACATCCCCCAGCCCGGAAACGCTTCTGCGCGCCGCCAGCAACGCCAAATACACTGATGCGGACATAGAACCCCTGTATATCCGGCCTTCTGACGCGGAATCCAGCCTGCCGCAGATTGCGGCCCGCCTAGGCCTTGATCCGGAGCAGGCCGTCAGGCAACTCCACACCCTCACCCACGCCGGACCCGAACAAGAGGAGCACCATGGCACTATCCTGCATTATTTTTGACTGCGATGGGGTCATCATCGAAAGCGTTGATGCAAAAACCAGGGCCTTCGCCAAAATTTCCGATGAAGTGGCCCCCGCTGAAACCGCCGCCTTTGTCGATTATGTCGTTCTGCACGGTGGGGTCAGCCGGTTTGAAAAGTTCGCGTGGCTTTTTCGTCGCGCCTTTGACCGTGACATCACAGAAGAGGAAACGCAAATTTTCGGCAAAAAGTTCAGACAATATTGCCTGGAAGCGGTCATCGGTGCGCCCCTGGTTCCCGGCTTTACGGATGTTGTAAAGCGATGGCATGGCCGTGTTCCCTTGTATGTCGCCTCTGGCACGCCCCATTATGAATTGGTGGAAATTCTGCGCCAAAAGGGGCTGGATGGGTACTTCAAGGGAATCTATGGAACCCCACCAGCCAAGGCTTTGCTCCTTTTGACCGCGTTGCGCGACTGCGGCGTGCCGCCCTCGGAAACTGTCATGGTGGGCGACAGTAAAACGGATGCGGATGCCGCTCTTATCGCAGGTACACTTTTTTACGGACGCGGCGACTATTTCAAGAACAAATCCTGGCCATGGGCTGATGATCTTACCCGCCTGAACGACTATCTCGACAGTGTGTCCATGAGCGGCAAATAACCCGAAGAGGCGCTATTTCCAAAAATCTCCGACAGAGTCCCTTGCCGGAACATGGTCCGGTTGTGTATACATGTTGGTATATTTACCTCCAGAGACCCGCGGGCCTGCTGGAGGCATCTTTTACAAAGCAGGAAAAAGGAATGACCGACGAAGAGAAAAACCGCATCCGCGAAAAAATTCTTGCGGAGACAGCCCGGCTGCGACAGGATGTCGAAGGGTTGAAAGAAGTCACCAAGCCCGTGGCTCCCGAAGATATGGATGACATCACCCGCATGGACGCCATCGTCAATAAAAGTGTGAACGATGCGGCTCTGGCAGCTGCAAAATCGCGTCTGGCAAAGCTCGAATACGCAGCAAAACGTCTGGATGATCCGGATTTCGGATACTGTGTGGAGTGCGGGGAACCTATCCCTGTGCCGCGCATGTTCGCCATGCCCGAATCAACCCTGTGCGTTGACTGCGCCGACTGAACTCCTTCTGTAAGGATTCCCCATGCACGCCACTAGATACGCCGAGCGAAGAGAAAAGCTGCGCGCACTCATGCGCGAAAAAAATCTTTCCGCCCTGTTGCTCACCCTTGACGCCAACAGGTTTTATGTCAGCGGATTCGAGTTGCAGGATCATCAGATAAACGAAAGCTCGGGCTGCGTCCTGATCCTGGCCGACGGTAACGACTGGCTGTGCACGGACGCGCGATATCATGACGCCGCCAAACGTCTATGGGACCCTTCGCGCGTATATATTTACAGCGGCGATGCCGCCAAAGCCCTAAACTCCTTGGTCCGGGACAAGGTTTCCGGACTTGTCGGCTTTGAAGCCAGTGCCATGACCGTGCAGTTTTACAAAGGTTTTGCCGAAGCCCTTTCCCTTGAACCCGCCGATGGATTGGTGGAACAACTGCGTATGATCAAAGAGCCCGAGGAAATCGCCCGCATGGACGCTTCCGCTGCCCTGAACCACAAACTCATGGAATGGCTTCCCGGAACTTTTGCCATCAGCAAGACCGAAGAGGAAGTCGCCTGGTCCGTGGAGCGGTTCTTCCGGGAAAACGGTGCGGAGTCTCTCGCCTTTCCCTGCATCACCGCTGTCGGCCCCAATGCAGCCCTGCCCCATGCAACGCCGGGGAAAACACCTATCACGGAAAACACCTGCCTTCTCGTTGATGTGGGATGCCGCCTTAACGACTACTGCTCCGACCAGACCCGCACCTTCTGGGTAGGGGACAAGCCCTCGGACACGTTCATGGAAACCCTTTCCCAGACCCGCACCGCCCAGGAAAAAGCCATCGCTGCCATCCGTCCCGGCATAAAAACAGCGGATATCTATGCAGTTGCACGGGATTACCTCAACAAGCACAACGTGGGGAATTATTTCACCCACGGGCTAGGGCATGGCGTCGGCCTGCAAACCCATGAAGGGCCATCACTCAATCCCCGCAACACCATGATATTGCAACCCGGTATGATTGTGACGGTTGAGCCGGGCCTGTATTACCCGGAATGGGGCGGCGTGCGGTGGGAGTACATGGTGCTTGTTACAGAAGACGGTTGCAGAATTTTGTAATAGGCCCTGGCTGCCGGTAAAACCCAAAAAAGGATTGCCTTCACAATCCTTTTTGGTACAGTAACTATCGACCTCGGGAAATTTTTCACGAACGATACTGCCCCGTAACGGCTCTGCCGTGGAACGGGGCGGCCATATTCCAGCGTCAGGAGAACCCCATGAGCAATGAAAGAATCCGTATGCAATCTTTGCGGAGCAAAGTCTGTTCCGCTGATGAAGCAGCCATGTTGATTCGCGATGGCATGAGTGTGGGCCTTTCCGGTTTCACAAAATTCGGCGATGCCCGAGCAGTTCCCCGCGCCTTGGCAAGCCGCGCCCAAAATGGCGACAAATTCAGTATTACCCTGATGACCGGGGCCTCCCTCGGCTCCAACATTGATGAAGACCTCAGCGATATGGGCATCACCGTGCGCCGTCTGCCCTACCAGGGTTCTCCCGTTTTGCGCGGTCATATCAACGCCGGTCGGGTCATGTATACGGACCAGCACCTCTCCCATACCTCGGAATACATCCGTGCGGGCCATATCCCCAAACCGGACATTGCCATCATTGACGCCACGTTTATTGACGAAAACGGTGGTATTGTGTGCACCACCTCGGTGGGTAACAATGCGGCCTTTGCCCTCACTGCCGACAAAATTATCGTGGAAATCAACGAGACCCACCCCGTGGAAATGTTCGGTCTGCACGATATTTACGTTCCCGAAATGCGTCCAGGCAGAAACCCCATTCCGCTGGTCAACCCGGGCGACAAAATCGGCACCCCGGCCATCCAGGTTGATCCTTCCAAAATCGCGGCCATTGTCATCCACCAAATGGGAGACACTCCCGTCAACCTGACTGACGCTGACGATGAAACACGGGCCATTGCCGGTCACCTCATTGAATTTTTTAAGCATGAAGTCAAAAAAGGACGCATGGGCAACAACCTTCTGCCCCTCCAGTCCGGTGTGGGCGCAGTTGCCAACGCGGTACTCAAGGGGTTTGAAACCGGCCCGTTCAGCGGCCTGACCATGTTCACGGAAGTCGCCCAGGATACGGTCATCGACCTCCTGCTTGACACGGACAAAATGAGCGTTGTGTCTACTTCTGCGCTCTCCTTGAGCCAGTCCTATCTGGACCGCGTGCACAGAGACGTGAACAAGCTACAAGGAAAACTCGTTTTGCGGCCCCAGGAAATCTCCAACCATCCGGAACTCATCCGGCGGCTTGGCGTCATTGCCACCAACACGGCTCTTGAATTTGACATCTACGGCAACGTCAACTCCACCCATGTGCTGGGAACCAAAATGATGAACGGCATCGGCGGTTCCGGCGACTTTGCGCGCAACGCGTGTTATACCGTGTTTGTGACAAAATCCTATGCCAAGGGCGGCGCGCTCTCCTCGGTTGTTCCCATGGTCACCCACCACGACCACACAGAACACGATGTGGATATCCTTATCACCGAACAAGGACTCGCCGATCTGCGCAACTTAGCCCCGCGCGAACGGGCCAAGGTCATTATTGAAAACACAGTTCATCCCAACTTCAAAGAAATCCTCTCCGATTACTACAAAGCGGCCTGCGCCAAGGGCGGACATACCCCCCACATCCTGTCCGAGGCTTTCGCACTGCATGAACGCTTCGCGGCTACAGGTAGCATGCTGCCATAGAGACAATACAGCATCATACATCTTTTTTGTTCCGGGTGTGGACTCTTTGGTCCTTGCCCGGAACAAAAAACTCGCCTTTTTTTACCTAACGATAAAAGCCCCCGACACCCCTTTTGATTTTCTCTTTTCCCTCTGTAAAAAAATATCCTCCCGAAAATTCTTGCTGTTAGGCCGTCCTCACCGTATTATTGCAAAAGCATTGATTATTCTGGGAGACTTTTATGTATATTGTTACAGGGGGCGCAGGCATGATTGGCAGCGCCCTGGTCTGGAAGCTGAACGAACTGGGCATCTCGGACATTCTTGTGGTCGACCATTTAGCCTCTTCCGAAAAGTGGAAAAACTTGGTCAATCGCAGGTTTGCTGAATATTTGCCCCGCGAAATCTTTCTTGAAAAAATCACTGACAATACTCTCGGTTACTCTATTGACGGCATTTTCCATATGGGAGCATGTTCATCCACAACCGAGCGCAATGTGGATTATCTTTTCAGCAACAATACGGAATACAGCAAAACCCTCATCCGTTATGCGCTGGATAGGGGTATCCGCATTATCAACGCCAGTTCTGCCGCAACCTACGGTAACGGCGAACAGGGCTTCCACGACCGGCCAGAAGACGTGGCAAACTACAAACCCCTGAACGCGTATGGATATTCCAAACATCTCGTGGATCTGTGGGCGGCCCGTGAAAAGGTACAAAGTTCCTTTGTCAGCCTAAAATTTTTCAATGTTTACGGGCCGAACGAATACCATAAGGGTGATATGCAAAGTGTTGTGGTCAAAGCGCTGCATCAGGCCCTGGAAACCGGAAAAGTGCGGCTGTTCTCGTCAGACAGGCCGGAATACCCAAACGGCGGTCAGATGCGCGATTTTATCTATGTCAAAGATTGTGTGGACGCCATGTGGTGGCTGATGGAGCACCCGTCGGTCAACGGCCTGTTCAACCTAGGAACAGGAACAGCCAGAACCTGGAATGATCTGGCCTGCGCCCTCTTCGCGGGAATTGGCCGTGAAGAGAGTATTGAATATATACCGTTGCCGGAACATCTGCGCGGGAAGTACCAGTATTTCACTGAGGCCCCCATGGATCGCCTGAAACAAACAGGCTGCCCCATGCCGCGTCATACCCTTGAAGCGGGTGTCGCGGATTATGTTACCAACTACCTTACTCAGGACGACCCGTACCTGTAATCCCGTTGGGAGCTATCATGACCGGCGATTTCTATTCCAAAATACGAGAATTTACCATCATCGCCAAGGGTGCGCGCAGAAAGGTTGTCACCTTTCTGCTACAAAAACCCGAGGAAGCAGCCTTCATGACCATTGAAGGATTGGCGGAGGTCAGCGGCGTTAGCGCAGGCATGGTCTCGCGGACAGTACGAGAAATGGGTTTTGACGGGTTCGCGGATATGCAGAACCAGATCCGCCAAGTAGTGCGGCGGAACATTTCCCGCTCCGCCCGGTTGCGTCGAGCGCGGCAGGAGGGAGCTTCCTTCCGGGACACCATCCGCTGGGAATTGCGCAACCTCGCCAGACTGATAAAACTCAATTCAGAAGAAACTGTCCTGAAAGCTGCGACCATGCTTGCAAAAGCACCTGCCGTCCATGTGCTCGGTCTGCGGAGCTCCTTTGCCCCGGCCTATTCCCTGGCTTTCGGTCTTGGGCAGATTAGAGAAGATGTTTTCCTTATGGATCTCGGATCCGGTCTATTGCCAGAACAGGCCAAGCGGCTCTCCTCGGGCGAACTCGTGGTGCTCATCTCCTTCCCCCGCTATGTGCGAGAAAGTCTGCTCATGGCCCAAGAAGCCAAAACCGCTGGATGCCAGATACTGGCCATAACCGACAGTTTTTCCTCACCGCTGGCAATGCAGGCGGATATAGCTCTGCTCGCGCCTTTTGAAAGCTCCAGCTATTTCAACTCTACCATTGCCATGTATGGCATTACCAACGCTCTGCTTGTGGAAGCGGCCCAGGCTCTCGGCGAAAAGGGCGTGCAGGAACTGGAACGACTCAACTCCATTGAACAACGGTGGAAATTGCTCATCAACAGTGAAGATGCATGGCGTCCCAACCTTAAGGATGAATAAACCCTGAGTAACAGGGCGATTCCCATCATCAAGGAAAACCCATGACTATGATGACCGGAAAAGACCTCGGCGGTTCGGGTCGAAAAAATATGAGCCAAACGGCTCAACTCTCACCACTGACACTCCCACAGCCCCCAACAGCCAGGGCCAGTCTTTTTTGCAAACGGGACGTTATGCTATGTCTCTCGCCACAGGTTCGCTGACGATTATGGCCATTTTTCTTCCCGAAAAACGGCTATACGGACAAGGACAAAAATCTTTTGAACGTGCGGCGTTGAGTTGCTCTGTCCTCCACTGCCTCAGTCCAGATGTGGAACAGGTTGTAACCGTCAACTGGTAGGCCGCGTCTTTTGCCCTCTGGCCTGCCCGCTTCTTTGTCGCCTAACGTAAAAAGTCATGGCCTCCTATGACTTTTTACGTTAGGCGACAGTCTGAGTCATGCGTTACTTCCCCCCCGCCGGACGCGCCAAGGGTCTGCCTTGCACAAGGCAGATTTCAATATCTGTTCCATACAGAGAGCGCAGCACATCCCCGGTCAGGGTTTCCGCGCTTTTTCCCGCCGCCGCAATGCGCCCTTGGCGCAACACGGCCACCTCGTCGCAAAACCACAAAATATGGTTGGGGTCATGGCAGCAGACCAGCACGGTAACACCCTGCCCTGCAATACGGCGCAGGGCTTGCCAGACGATCATCTGGTTGCTGAAATCCAGAGCCGAAGTAGGTTCATCCAGAAGCATCAGGGGCGCTTCCTGGGCAAAGGCACGCGCAAGGCTGGTCAATTGCCGCTGACCGCCGGAAAGAGCCATGTACGGCTCACCGGCAAGATCACCTACTCCCGCTATGTCCATAGCCTGTTCCACCACAACGGCATCCTTTGCGCGAAGGTGGAAAAAACCGCCCATATGCGGCGTCCTGCCCATGGCGACAATCTCGCGGACGGTGAAGGGGAACCCCAGTTTATGTTCCTGCGGCACGTAGGCTATACGGCGCGCCAGATCCGCAATGCCCAGAGAGGTGATATCTTCGCCGTCAACCCGGATTGTTCCCTGCTGGGGCCGCAGAAGACCAAGGCAGCAACGGAACAGAGTCGTTTTCCCAGACCCGTTGGGGCCGAAAACGCCGCAGACGCTCCCGCTCGGTACGGCAAGGGATATCCCGCACAGAACAGACTTTTTATCATAGGAAAAATAGATGTTTTCCAAGGCGACAGCCGGAGGAACGGTCTGAAGAACCGGCGTCAGGCGGTGTGCGGGAGAGATCTCGTCCGCCATGGGCACAACGGCAGGCGTTGGCAGATAGGCCAGATTGGTGTCAGTTCGCATATAACTCCCTCCCTTTGACCCGCAACAACCAAAGCAAATACGGCGCGCCAAGAACGGCGGTAAGGATGCTGACCGGAATTTCCGCCTGAGTCAGGGTCCGCGCGAGCGTGTCGCACACCAGCAGATACACCGCGCCCATGAGCGCCGCCGCCGGGATGACCCAACGGTTGTCCGGGCCGAACAGCATCCGCGCGGCGTGCGGAGCCATAAGCCCCACCCAACCGATTATACCGACGGACGCGACACAGGCCGAAGCGCAAACTGTGGCGAGAACAACCAAGGTCCAGCGTAGGCTGGTGGGGTTGACCCCAAGGCTGCGCGCATCATCGTCACCCAAAGATAACACATTCAACTTCCAGCCGAACAGCCAAATGCAACAGATGCCCGGTAACACTAGCGTGGCGGTCAATCCTGTATCCGCCCAGGAAGCGTAATGAAACCCACCCATCATCCAGAATGTGATTTCACGCAACTGGGTATCTGCCGCGAGATATTTCATTATCCCCACTCCGGCTGAAAAAAGCGCACCCACAATGATGCCCGCCAGAACCAGACCCACAGACGGAACCATTCCCCGGCTGGACGCAAGAAGACCCGTAATTCCCACGGCAAGAAGCGCGAAAACAAATGCACCCAAAGGCACAGAGGGCAATATCGCCGGGAACAGAATGGCCAGGGCCGCGCCGCATGCCGCGCCAGACGACACACCCAGTATATACGGCTCCACCAGGGGATTACGGAAGCACCCCTGATACGCAGCCCCGGAAACAGCCAGAGCCATGCCGGAAACAACCGCCAGTAACAACCGCGGCATGCGAATTTTCCAAACAATCACAT
>JGI994J12354_10006111_pt1 | contig 10148 bp, 8 predicted proteins | sample IntmicLarv3ML3BL_FD_12354 | JGI IMG/M metagenome (IMG submission 12354)
GACGTGGTAGCGGCAACTGGATTTGAACCAGTGACACCACGGGTATGAACCGAGTGCTCTAGCCAACTGAGCTATGCCGCCATAAAAGATGAGCGGACGTAATTATAACCTTATCGCTAATCTGTTGTCAATAATATTTTTCTCAGTCTTTTATGGTAGGGCTTTTATTGTACATTCAATCTAAGCCTTTGCTGACTTTGTGTTTATTATCCTCACAATGCTCAATTAGCCCCGGGCTCCGGGAAAGTCCCGACTGAGAAATCCATTTGCTTACAGCTGTGAATCTTCCTTATACGCCACATCGCCCAACGGCCCGGTCAACAGCATCCCAAACTCTTCAATTAGTACCTTAAGAACCTCAGCGCCGGTCTTCAATGTTGTTTCGATGCGCTCATTCCCCTGCGTTCTGCGGAAAGTATCGCCGTCAATCGAAATGCTCCCTCCAGGCTTACGCAAATTCACCATACGCTTCTCGTGAAAGTATCCCGCTAACTGCATTGCCGTGTTGTAAGCAACAAAATCGAGCCGATTAAACGGATCCGGCACAAACATGAACATCTCCGAAGGACCTTCAGGTTTATGCTGGATTATCACCTTTGTATTGTAAGGTCTGTCCTCAACTGTATATATATCTCCCAAAACGTCCTGTTCGTTGTATTCGTCAATGCAGATTGAAACGCCGGGCGCACTGCTTAGACCATAACCCACATCTGTAAAGTATCTCCTATTGCCCAGTGTTACGATTGATGCACGGTGAGCTATCGGTGGGATGTTTCCCTTGTCTCTTCCCAGCAGTATCCTGACTCCGACTGGATAGACCTCAAATCCAATGGCTTCGAGGAGTTCCATATAGATCGCATTCAGCTCAAAACAATAACCGCCGCGATGCTTCATTATCAGTTTGTCAAACATTTCATCTGTGCCTAAATCGAATTTCACATGATAATCGAAAATATCAAGGTTTTCAAACGGGATTGCGCAGAGGTTGGCAAATTGCACCCTGTCAAGTCCTTTTTTTGTGAGCGGTATTTTCTCGTTCTCAAGTCCAATTCGTTTTATGTAGGCATCTTTATCAGGTAGTTTATCAAAATATTTGCTGTACATCATTTCAAAATTATCTGCCATATTTCATTTTCTCCTGTTATTTCCCTTTTGAAATCCCCTGCGTTCATGCAAAAGTACACGGTAATAAACGCAGTTATTGAACACTTTGTATGCTTGATGTATATTGGGCATATATTATTCATCGAGGTGTTAATATTGGAGTATTTAACCGTGCGAAAAATCGCAGAAGTCACCGGCGGCGAGTGCTACGGTCCGAATAAAGAAGCAGAGATACCGGTAATGGGTGCGGTTCGTGATAACCGTGAAGTTAGATCGGGGAATCTTTTCGTATGTATCCGTGGAGAGCGAACAGATGGGCATCTGTTCGCGAACAACGCGTTTGAGCGCGGCGCCGCATGTTGCCTGACCGAGCGACTAATTCCGGATGCGGCAGGGCCTTGTGTGCTTGTCGATTCGACTCTGTCCGCATTAAAAACGCTCGGTGCATACTACAGGCGATTATTTGACATCCCGATTATCGGGATAAGCGGCAGTGTCGGCAAGACGACGACAAAAGAGATGGTTTCGGCAGTCCTTGGCGAGAAGCTCCATGTCTTAAAAACATCCGCCAATCTGAATAACGAGCTTGGTGTTCCCCTGACGCTTATGTCACTTAATGAACAGCATGAGGCGGCTGTCATTGAGATGGGTATCAGTGAGTTTGGTGAAATGAGTCGTTTGGCACAAATGGTCCGCCCCGATGTTTTTATTATCACTAAAATCGGTTATTCTCATACGGACACATTAGGCGATCTTGAAGGTGTCCTGCGGGCAAAAACCGAAGCTTTCGCTTTCATGAATCCCGAAGGTATCGCGTTATTCAACGGTGACGACGATCTTCTTTGGGAATATGTACCCAAGATGCGTAAGATTACTTATGGTCTTGACAGCCGCAACGATATACATGCAGAAAACGTCAGCGTAAAGGGCTGTGCCTCCGTTTCATGCGAGATTATTCTCGAAACAATTCGGTTAAATGCAACAATCCCGTCTTATGGGAGCCATCTGGTTATGGCTGCGCTTCCCGCTGCGTTTATTGGGAAAATGCTTGGATTAAGTGCGGAAGAGATTCTCAGAGGTTTCACGGCTTACAAACCTGTGGACGGCAGGGCGTCAGTCAGCCTTGGAAAGAATATTACACTAATCGACGACTGCTACAACGCCAACCCTCATTCCGTTGAAGCCGCACTAAAATCTCTTTCCACACTGGGCGGGAGACGGCTGGCAATTTTGGGTGATATGCGGGGACTGGGCGACATGTCAGAGAAACTGCACAGAGAGATCGGTGCTTCTGCGGCACAATGCGGAATTGACTGTCTTATTTGTTGCGGTGATATGGCAAAATTCATATTCGAAGGATTTACGTCGGCTTTGACGGACTCATGCATGTTGGACAGCGGTAAGGCTTCTTATTTCAGCTCAAAAGAAGAACTGATTACTGCTCTGCCGGGAATAATTATGAAGGGCGACGCCTTGTTAGTCAAGGCGTCGCACGCTATGCATTTTGAAGACATAGTGGGATTTATACGTCGTCATACTCCCAACACTAAAACAATCGGACTGTAATTAACTCTATGCTAATCTCTCTTCCAATCCCTTAAGCTCATCTGACAGTTCTTTCGGCAGTTTATCGCCGAACTGTGCGAAGAAATCCTTTATTGATTTTATGTCATCCCGCCAATAATCCGTTTCTACCTTCAGAATACCTTCAAGATCTGACTTGTCGAACTTCTTCCCCGGTTTTATGTCATAATCCAAGTTAGAGATATCAATGTCATTCGGGTTTGGCAGATATCCTATTTCGGTGTCCCTTGCATCAACTTCACCCGTGCAGCGTTTAATTATCCAATCAATGATGCGGAAATTATCGCCATACCCCGGCCATATAAAATTGCCTTCCTCATCCAGACGGAACCAGTTGACGTTAAATATCTTGGGCGGATCCTTTATCTTCTCGCCCATATCAAGCCAATGCTGCCAATAATCGCCCATATTGTACCCGCAGAACGGGAGCATTGCCATCGGGTCGCGCCGCGCCACACCGACCGCTCCGGCTGCGGCGGCGGTTGTTTCCGACGCCATTATCGCTCCGACAAAAACTCCGTGCTGCCAGTTGCGCGACTGATATACCAACGGAGCTGTCTTCGCACGTCTGCCTCCGAAAACAATCGCTGAAAGCGGTACGCCGGCCGGATCCTCCCAGTTTGGAGCTATACACGGACAATTGCGTGCCGGGGCTGTGAAGCGAGAGTTCGGATGCGCACCGTTTTCGCCGGATGAGGGATCCCAGGGGTTGCCTTTCCAGTCGAGAGCACCCTGAGGTGGGTTTTTGTCAAGTTTTTCCCACCATACTGTCTTATCTTTTGTAAGCACGACATTAGTGAATATTGAGTCTTTTTTCGTTGTCAGCACGGCGTTGGGATTGGAATCCATGTTTGTTCCCGGGGCAACACCGAAGAACCCGTTTTCAGGGTTGCAGGCCCACAGGCGACCATCGGGACCCATCCGAAGCCATGCAATATCGTCGCCGAGAGTCCACACCTTATATCCCTTCGACACATACCCCTCGGGAGGTATCATCATGGCAAGGTTTGTTTTCCCGCATGCCGATGGGAATGCTGCGGCGACATAATTAATCTCACCGTTTGGTTTCTCAATGCCGAGAATCAGCATATGTTCCGCCATCCAACCTTCGGTTTTTCCTTGATATGAAGCGATTCGTAATGCGAAACATTTTTTGCCAAGCAAAACATTTCCGCCGTAACCTGAGTTGCAGCTCCAAATCGCGTTATCCTCGGGGAAGTGCAGAATATAACGTTTCTTAGCGTCCAACTCACACTTACCATGCATCCCGCGCACGAAATCGTCTGAATCACCCAGCATATCGAGCACAGGCTGTCCGATGCGCGTCATAATATTCATGCTGACNACTACATATATCGAGTCGGTAATCTCAATTCCAACCTTTGCAAACGGCGATCCGATCGGTCCCATTGAAAAAGGCAGCACATACATTGTACGGCCTTTCATAGAGCCTTTGAAGATATCAGTCGCCATAGCGTAAGCATCGCTTGGTGCCATCCAGTTATTCGATGCTCCCGCATCGATTTCTTTCTTACAGCAAATAAACGTTCTGTCTTCAACACGGGCAACGTCATCCAGTGCCGAACGGTGATAATAGGATCCGGGCAATTCTTTCTCATCAAGCTTAACCAGTTCCCCTGTTGAACATGCTTCTGCACGCAACATATCCAACTGCATTTCGCTGCCGTCAATCCAAAGTACTTTGTCAGGAGTGGCTAATTCCCGCATTTTCTCTACAAAGTCAAGTACCATTTTGTTATTAGTCAATGCCAAAACAAAAACCTCCTTTTAAATAAATAACGTTATCTGTATTTCTTATCATATTGTATGGAAAATTGCAACTCCCAAAGGAGTTTGATATACTATAATAACAGTACTTCATTTTTGCTGCAGCTCCCTTGTCATCCGTTAGTAATGATATGTCGTGTCATTTTTTAATCTTGGAATTTTCCGATATGCGGCTAAAGACTATGTGCATTGTGCATAAATGCAGCTTGTCTACAACCAGCATTCTATATAGATTAACGATTTGTTGTAAAGATACACAATTATAATTATTGACACTACCCATAACAAAGAATATATATTATAATTACTGCGTCTTCAAAGCGCATTTTTTATGGCTATCGTTAACGGTAACCATCACCATTACATTAAGGAGATAACATCCGTTTATGAATTTCAAATTTACAACCGACGAAATTGACATCATAACCATGGTACGCGAGTTTTGTCTCAAGGAAGTACAACCGATTGCCGCTCAGATTGACGAAGAGGAACGTTTTCCGGTCGAAACGGTTAAGAAACTTGCAGACATGGGCCTCATGGGGATAACATTCCCCGAAGAGTACGGCGGCGGCGGGTTGACATATCTCACATATATCGCTGTTTGCGAAGAGATAGCAAAATACTGTGCCAGTACAAGTGTAACGCTCTCGGCTCACTCTTCGCTGTGCTGTACACCAATCTATGATTACGGCACGGATGAACAAAAACAAAAATATCTCCCGCCTCTTCTTTCCGGAGAAAAACTCGGTGCTTTTGCGCTAACCGAGTCAAACGCGGGGAGCGATGCAGCCCTGCAGCAGACCACTGCTTTAGATAAAGGCGATCACTGGCTCCTGAACGGGAGCAAAATATTCATTACTAACGGCGGTTACGCCGAAACGTTCGTTATCATAGCAATGACAGATAAGTCGCTGGGTAACAAAGGCATTTCAGCCTTTATTGTTGAAAAAGGTTTTCCCGGATTCTCAATCGGCAAATCAGAGAAAAAGATGGGTATTCGCGCTTCCTCAACTACCGAGCTGATTTTTGAGGATACGATAGTTCCGAAAGAAAATATGCTTGGCGAACTCAATAAGGGTTTCAAGGTAGCCCTTACAACACTTGACGGAGGTCGTTTGGGTATTGCTGCTCAAGCGCTTGGCATTGCCGAAGGCGCATTTGCCGAATGCCGTAAATATGTCAAGCAGCGCGTCCAGTTTGGCCTGCCTATCAGCAAGTTCCAGAATACTCAGTTTGAGCTCGCCGATATGTATACAAAAATCGCCGCTTCGCGGTACTTTACAAACCGTGCGGCACAGGCAAAGCAGGATGGTGAAAAGTTTAATCATCTGGCTGCCATGGCTAAACTCCACGCTTCAAATACCGCAAACGAGGTTGCGAGACGTTGTCTGCAGCTTGTCGGCGGCTACGGCTACACACGAGACTATCCCTTTGAGCGTTTTATGCGTGACGCAAAAATCACCGAGATATATGAGGGAACGAGTGAGATCCAAAAGATTGTTATCTCAAATTATCTGGGGTTATAGATTCAGACTGCAGTTTGCTCTCACGAAACATCAATATACCCTCCGCTAAATCCCGTGAATTCATCAAGCTCATCAGGTACGCTAAACCGTACAAGCCGTTATGCTCCAATAAGTTTTGTCAATTTATGCTATACAATGCAGTTCGACTGTGCTATACTATGGCGCGCTGCACAGAGCACCGGATCGTGCTACACAGCACTGCGCTGCACAGTGCAACCGTACGTTATTGCGCCGCATAATACGCTAAAGGATTGAGATGTTTTATGGAAAAAATTAGAACTTTACAGGAAGTTGTCGCTATGGTCAATGATGGCCAAACTCTTATGACGGGCGGTTTTCTCGGAGCAGGGTCTCCGGATCTTTTCATTGATGCTCTGCTTGAAAAGAATGTTAAGAATCTGACCGTCATCGCAAACGATACGGGATTCCCCGACAGGGGAATCGGAAAGCTTGTCGTCAATAAGCAAATCAAGAAGATGATTGCAACACATGTCGGCACTAACAAGGAAACCGGCATTCAAATGAATTCCGGAGAGATGGAAGTAATCCTCGTTCCGCAGGGTACTTTAGCTGAGAGGATCAGAGCTGCCGGAGTTGGTTTGGGCGGTATATTAACACCAACCGGTGTCGGCACAATAGTTGAAGAAGGCAAACAAAAGATAACGCTGGATGGCAAGGAATACTTGCTTGAACTGCCGATCAGAGCTGAAATTGCACTGATTCATGCCTGGAAAGCGGACAAAAGCGGCAATCTTGTCTATAGAGTTGCAGCACGTAATTTCAATCCTTTAATGGCAATGGCCGCGGACCTGGTTATTGTCGAAGTTGAAAGTATTGTTGAAGTCGGCGAGCTTGATCCGGACGAAGTAATCACTCCGAGTATGCTGGTTGACATCATCGTCAAGGCGTAGGAGGTAATCAATAATGTCTGATATACGTAATACGATAGCGAAGCGGGTAGCCGACTTTTTTAACGATGGCGACTTGGGCAATCTCGGAATCGGTCTTCCTACTTTAGTTGCTAATTATCTCCCCGCCGACAAAAACGTTTTATTACATTCGGAAAACGGCTTCATAGGAGTCGGTCCAAACCCGGAACCGGGCGAGGAGGATAAAGACATTGTCAACGCCGGAGGTATTCCCGTGACCATTGTTCCGGGCGGCATGGCCTTTGACAGCGCAACGAGCTTTGGTTACGCAAGGGGCGGTCATGTGGATGTCTCCGTTCTCGGGGCACTTGAAGTGGACGAAAAAGGTGATCTTGCAAACTGGTATGTGCCCGGAAAACTACTTCCCGGAATGGGCGGAGCCATGGATCTCGTCGTCGGAGCAAAGAAAGTAATAATTGCCATGGAACACTCGCAAAAGGACGGATCCCCCAAGATACTGAAAAAATGCACTCTCCCGCTGACGGCAGTCGGTGTGGTTAATTATATAGTTACCGAACTTGGTGTGATGGAAGTAACAAGCGACGGTATTGTGCTCAGAGAACTTGCCCCGGGGGTGACAGTCGAGGATATCCAATCCAAGACCGAAGCCACGCTCATTATCCCTGATGCGATAGGTGAAATGTAGATCGTCTTACTGCTGTCAGCATCGATTGATTATACATATGATATTTTACAAAACGCATCTCAATACGATGAAGCTTGCAGTACGGTGAATATATCTCTTCAATTAATTGATGCATAATAATAAGATTCCATAATGCAAAAAACAACGCTTATTGCGTTGTTTTTTACATTGACGGTTCTCTCCGTATTATTATAGATTATACAGAGTTGGTTTTATTAAACTGAATCAGAAACACTTAATATTTGATTGGAGGAAACAACTTGAAAGGTTTTGCTATGCTTGGGATTGGTAAAACAGGTTGGATTGAGAAGCCGCGTCCGGAATGCGGACCACTCGATGCAATATGCCGTCCGGTTGCTCTCGCGCCATGCACATCCGATGTCCACACTGTATGGGAGGGCGCTGTCGGCGAACGTACTGACATGATATTAGGCCATGAAGGTGTTGGCGAGGTTGTTGAGGTCGGCAGCCTTGTTAAGGACTTCAAGCCCGGAGATATAGTAGTTATCCCTGCTATTACTCCCGACTGGAACTCGGCGGGAGCACAGGAAGGGTATTCAATGCATTCGGGCGGGATGCTCGGCGGTTGGAAGTTTTCAAACTTCAAGGACGGCGTATTCGGTGAATTCTTCCACGTCAATGATGCTGACGGCAACCTTGCATTACTGCCGAAGGGCATGGACCCCGCTGTTGGTGCTATGCTGTCGGATATGGTTCCTACAGGATTTCACGGTGCGGAATTAGCTGACATTGCTTTTGGTGATAAGGTATGTGTGGTCGGCATCGGTCCTGTCGGTCTGATGGCAGTTCGGGGTGCAACCCTTCGCGGTGCATCACAGATTTTTGCAGTCGGTACCAGACCTAATTGTGTGGCGATTGCAAAGGAATACGGCGCAACTGATATCATCAGCTACAAGAACGGAAAGCTGGATAAGCAGATACTCGATATGACAGATGGAAAAGGTGTCGACCGTGTTATCATCGCGGGCGGTACGGTAGAAACATTTGATGAGGCAATAAAAATGCTCAAGCCCGGCGGTATCATAGGAAACGTTAACTATCTTGGCGAGGGCGAAACAATTAACATCCCGCGCGCCGAATGGGGTGCCGGAATGGGACACAAGACAATCAGGGGCGGACTCATGCCGGGCGGCAGAAGAAGAATGGAAAAGCTTGCAGAAATGGTTATTACCGGTCGCATTGATCCATCAAAACTCATCACACATAAATTTGAAGGTTTTGAAAACATCGAACCGGCTCTTATGCTGATGAAGGATAAACCGGCCGATCTCATTAAGCCTGTTATAACAATTAAGTGGTAGTTTTATTAATGTGAGGCGGTGCGCAACGTTCGCCCCTCAATCATGATGCTTAATACGCTCTTACGCCTCACAATTCTTTAACCGGCAGAGAATTGCGGGGCGTCGCGTTTTTTGTTATGAGCATTCATTATTATCATTAAATGCAAATTAATACTCATTAATTGTGTATTCTCACAAATTACGTTAACAAAATTATTATATATTACATGTGCATTTATTATCACAGTCATATGTACAAAACAACTCATGTAATGTATAATGCCTTCTGAACGATCATTATACATCAGCTTATGTGAGCCTCTGGCACACGGGTTCAATGATTTTTAGATAGAGTATAATGAATTATTAATAAACACACAACAAAGGAGGGAACCCATGAGTACATTCGGATACTCAATGCCGGGATATTTTCAAAACATGCCGGAAATAGGCGCGGTTCTTGAACTGCCAAACGAAGAAAACGAATCACAGCTCAGGAATGTCGAAGCGGGGATTAAAGATGAGATCGATTCGATCCTTGCCTCCGGCCGCAGCGACGAGTCACTCAATGAAGCAGGACAAATGACAGCACTGCAGCGTCTTACTCAGCTTGTCGATGAGGGCTCCTGGTGCCCGCTAAACAGTCTGTTGAATACAGGCAATAATGCTGACGGCAGCACCGGAGTTATTACAGGTCTCGGTAAAATTCGCGACAAGTGGGCTGTCATTATCGCTTCGGACAACAAAAAACTTGCCGGCGCATGGGTCGCCGGACAGGCCATTAAGATTACTCGTGCGACAGATATGGCAAAACAACTGCACATACCGCTTGTTTATGTCCTCAATTGCAGCGGTGTTAAGATGGATGAGCAGGAAAAGGTCTATGCCGGTCGTGTCACGGGGGGAACCCCCTTCTATCGCCACTCAGAACTCATGCAGCTTGGGGTGCCGATTATCGTCGGAATCTACGGCACAAACCCGGCAGGCGGCGGTTATCACGCGATCAGCCCCACAATACTGCTCGCTCATGAAAAAGCCAATATGGCTGTCGGCGGTGCAGGCATCGTCGGAGGAATGAATCCCAAGGGATATATTGATGCTGAAGCGGCGCAGGCCCTTATTGACGCTACCAAAAATGCCAAGCGCGAGGATCCTCCCGGAGCGGTATCCGTTCACTTCGGTGAGACAGGCTTTTTCCGTGAGGTTTATTCAGGCGAGGAAGGCGTCCTCGAAGCCATTAAGAAATATATGGATGCTGTCCCTGCTTACA
>JGI994J12354_10006112_pt1 | contig 10147 bp, 7 predicted proteins | sample IntmicLarv3ML3BL_FD_12354 | JGI IMG/M metagenome (IMG submission 12354)
ATTGATTATTGATTATTTGGGAAAGATAGGTTATAAAAAAGATAAAGAATTTCATATGACATAGGGGGAAGTAAGGAAATGAAAAAAATGAGAAAATATAAGTTTGAAATAACCATCTTTTTATTGACAGTGATAAGAAGTCTAGTGTCTTTAAGTGCTCCATTTTTAATGATGGTATGGTCAAAACAAGAAACGCAATTAACGTTTGTACATATTATGATTACCATTATAATGTTGAGTGTGACATTGTTGTTAGGAATGATGATTACATATATAAGAGAGCAGTTTGCAGAAGCGTTTAATGTCTCAAATGCAAAACAGTACATAACTCAATCTTTTGGGCTGAAATATGATGCGATTGAGGAACTTGGTTCAAAGAATATACTAGAAAGAATAATCATGGCTGTTAATAGTATGTATATCTATTATACAAGTGAGGTGATTAATCTTTGGTCAGATCTTTTTATGCTTGTATCTTTATTGATAATGACAATCATGCAGAGTTATCTTTCTTTTGGTTTATTGGTGATCATGGTTCCTATTAATTATATGGGATATCAATTATTAAATAAGCAACTCACCCAAAAGTCAAAAAAGATGCAGGAGGTCACTTCGGCAGGTTGGCAGGAAACATTGTCGATAGTGGAGCAAACAGATTATATAAAACAGCTTGATTCCTATCATAAGATAATTGAAATTCTCGAAAGACCATTAAAAAGAATATATAATTCAATGGCGAATCTAAATAAACAAGCACAAGTATCCAGTAATTTGATTGATACGCTTAATAATATAATAAAGGTTATTGTGACAGTTTCTGTGGTATATAGATTTGTGAACAGTGAGAGCAATTATTTTTCATTTTTATTTTTTAGTACGATGCTGCCGATTTTCTTTTCTACTTTAACAAGAATTACCAATACAAACTTAAATAAAAGAGGTGTGATTATTGCTAAGGAATTTCTTAAATGGATGGAAGATAATGCGGAGGTAGACGGAACAGAGGAATTACAAACAGTAGAAAATATCAAATTTAATATAGAAGCATTACATATTAACACAACAACAATCGCAAGAAGCTTTAATGGAGAAGTGAAAAAAGGAGATATTGTTTGGGTACAGGGGGATAGCGGCTCAGGAAAATCAAGTTTTGTAAAGCTATTGCTAAAGTTTAGAGAGGAAAATACCATTTGGATTAATGGTATAGATATACGAAAGTATAAAAATAGTTCTGTTCGCAAGCAAATTACATATATATCGCAGAATAATTGTATTATAGAGGGGTCATTACGAGATAATTTATTCTTCGGCAACGATTATAGCAAAGAAAAAGAAGAGAAGATTTTAAAAGATCCATTACTAAAAGGAATTTTAGAGAATAAAGATATGGAAACAAGGATACATGTAAAAGGGGCGAATTTATCAGGAGGAGAAAAGCAAAAAATAGCAGTACTACGAGGTTTATTAAGTGATAGTGATGTTCTTGTACTTGATGAAATAACAAGTAATATAGATGGGGATAGCGCAAATATGATATATCAGAGAATTAAAGAGGAGAATAGCGATAAGTTAATTTTTGTGATATCGCATAATGTAGAACAAATTAATTTTGCGAATAAAATAATTGCAAATGAATAAAAATAATAAGAATCCTAGTGCTGTCTGATGATATGCTTCCCCTTAAGTAGACAAGGTAAATAACCAAATCTACTTAAGGGGATTTTTTATAGGTATATTGTTTATTTTTCCTTCGATCAAAGATGATTTTGTGAAATATAGAAATATTACAAAAAATATTGACAATCAAAAAAAGATGGAGTATTATAAGTGTATAGAAAAAATAATATTAAGTATTATTAGAAAGTAGTTTCTTTTTTAAAAGTGACTACTTATTAAAAAAATAGAATGGAATATTATTATATTGCAAAAAACAAGATGATTTAAAAAATCTAAAAACAGGGGGGATAAACTTGACTTATAAAAAGTTAAAGGATTTTATAAATTTTATACCTGGTATCAATCAATCAAGGGCGGATAATCAACTTTCTAGTCAAGCTATAAAATACTATGATCAATCTGCATTTGAATTAGACTTTTATTTTGAGAATAATACAAAGATGGAAAAGATTTTAGAATTATTACCAAACAAGTCATTTTTGCATACTGGAGATGTAGTTATTAGTAATACGAAGCAGGTTGCAGCAATTGTTGGAGAGGGAAATGCAGGTAAAGTCTTGCCTATGAATTTTACTAAAGTTGAATTTTTAAATGAGTTTTTAGATAAGAGATACTTTCTTTTTCTATTTAATTCATTTAAAGATATTAGGCGTCAAAAGGAACGTGAAACACAAGGAACTGCTAGTATACAGAAAATACCAATCTATTCCTTGGGAGAGTTATTGATTCCGGATGTAGCATTATCACAGCAAAAATTGATGGGAAGCTCTTATGTTCAGATGTTACAGATACAAAATAAATTTAAAAAATGTGCAGCCATTACTGAAAGTTTGACTTGTTCAATCCTAGAAAATGCGATAAAGGAGATGAAGTAAAATGGAAAAAAATAAAAAAAGCCAATCAGAAATGGCATTTGAGAAAGAGGTTATTGATTACCTTACAAAAATTGGTGGTGTTAAACAATGGGAGTATGTAAAAGATATCAAAACAACAACTCAATTATGGAATAACTTTAAGGTAATCATTGAACGGAATAACCAAGCGCGATTAGATAAGCCACTTTCTGTAACGGAATTTAGTCAAGTGAAAAAAGTGATCTCCATGATTCAAAGTCCTTATCAGGCGGGGCAGTTTTTATATGGTGTAAATGGGGTATCTGAAATAGAGATAGATTTAGATAATGGCAAACATGTTTTTTTAACCGTCTTTGATCAGGCACAAGTTGGTGGTGGAAGTACGGTTTATCAAGTAGTCAACCAAATTAAACGAAAGCGTATAATTGATGGGAAAAACGATCGTTGTTTTGATGTGACCTTGCTTATTAATGGTTTGCCAATTATTCAAATTGAGTTAAAGAAAGCCATGCATAGTGCGACAAAATCTTTAAATCAGATGAAACAATACATTGCAGAAAAGCAATACAGTGATATTTTTTCAACATTGCAAATATTAATTGCGATGACGCCATACGATATTCGATATATGGCAAATACTTCGTTGGAATCATTTAATCATGTGTTCGCTTTTAATTGGCAAGATGCGGAAGACGCGAAACCAATTCGTTCGTGGAAGCAATTTTCCGAGAATGTGTTATCTATCCCAATGGCACATGATTTGGCAACGCGCTATATGATATTGGATGGAACAAAGAACAAAGAGAGTATTAAGGTAATGCGCCCTTATCAAGTTTATGCCACGAAGAAAGTATTAGAGAAAGTCTGTGCATTTGATTTTCAGTATGACGAGGGCAGACTTGGTTATATTTGGCACACAACAGGTTCTGGTAAAACAATTACTAGTTTTAAAACTGCATGGTTAGCTAGTCGTATGTCGAATATTGATAAGGTTGTGTTCTTGGTTGACCGTATTGCTTTAACAAATCAGACAGCAGATGCTTATCGTGCTTATGATCCAGTGGCTGGATTTGAAGGGAAAACAGGAGTTATAAGCGACACTGCAAATATTCAGGATTTACACAAAAAACTAACGACTAAAAGTGATAAGAATATCATTGTGACTAGTATTCAAAAAATGGCTCGTTATGTAGTTCGTGAAAGCTTTAAAAAACCAAAAGATAGGATTCTCTTTATTATAGATGAAGCACATCGTTCAACAGGAAATGGAGCAGAAAACGAAGGGATGTTAGAGAGTATTCGTAAAGCAATTCCGCGTTCAGCTTGGATTGGTTATACAGGTACACCGAAGTTTCCAGAAACAAGAGAGGTGTTTGGAGAGATTATACATGCTTACACGATTAAGGAAGCGATTTCAGATAAAAATGTTTTAGGATTTAAGGTTGAGTTTAAAGAAACGATTGAACCACCCCAGAATCCGTCAGAGGATGATATTGATGATAATATAAAAGCAAGTGTCTATGATGGAAGTTATGCACACATTAAACTAGTGGTAGAAGATATTTTTGAAAATTGGAAAAAACGGTCAAATAACGGAAGATACAATGCTTTGTTCACTGTTCATGTGGGAGGAAATAAAGCAAGTACTCCACGAGCGATGGAATATTTTGATGAATTTGAAAACGAAAATCAAAAACGTCCAAAAGCAGAACGTTTAAAAGTAGCAGTGAGTTTTTCGCAAGATACATCAAATGGTGAGAATCAATTAAGTACAAACAATAATTTACATCGTGCAATTAAGCAATATAATGATCTCTTTGATGAAAATTTTGATATGACAACAGTAAAATCATATACAGAAGATATTGTTAGGCGGTTAAACCGTACTTCGGATGATGGAAAGTTTTTAGACTTAGTTATTGTTGTGGATCAGCTTCTCACGGGGTTTGATGCACCAGAACTCAATACTCTATATATTGACCGCACTTTGAGGGGAGCGAATTTGATTCAGGCTTATTCGCGGACGAATCGATTACATGATATTGTTGCGAAACCTTGGGGAAACATTGTGAATTATCGTTGGCCGGTTCAGAATGAGTACGAAATGAATCAAGCTTTTGCAGTCTACTCAAAACGTGCATCAGCAGATGAACAACTCACACTTGAAGAGCTGAAAAAAGGGAATGAGGAATCAGGCATTATTACAAAATCATTTGGCGCTGTGGTTCAGGATATGAGGAATTTGATTCAGAATTTATCCGATCTAACAGGGGACTTTGTGCAGCTTCCACCAAGTGAACAAAAACAAGATGAGGTATTTGCAGGGCTTCAACAATATAATCGTTTGCTTAGCAAATTAAAACAATATACGCAGGATGACGATAAAAATGTTATTTCAGCTTATGACAATCCGGAAGAGTTTTATGAACATTTAGGAATTACAGAAGGGCAAGAGGTGTTGTTGACAGTGGTTTTAGCGGAAGAATTAAAAGTACGGCGTGCAAAAAGGGAAGAGATTGATATTTCGCAAGTAAATTTATCCATGGTACATATTCATGAGGTGGAAATTAATTATGATTATTTGGTAGAATTGATTGCTAAGATGGCTGATGAAGTACATGCGAATGAAATGGAAAAGGCAAAACAAACAAAAGAACAGATTAATCAAGAAATTGCCAAGTCAGATAATGAAAAAGAGAAGTTGAAAGTGAGGAACTTTGTTTCCAAGATTTACTCGAAGGAATTTATCTTTGAGAGTTATCCTGCCCCGCGTACAGTAGAAAAAATGAATGATGCAATGGATAAGGCACAAATCAACACTAACATTCAATTGATTGCTAATTTTATAAGAAAATGGGGATTGGACAATAGTGTGAGTCCAAAAGATTTATCTCACCTAATTGCAAAGCATCGCATAGGGCAGGAGAATTTAGATAAGCAAGGAGAACTAACGTTCATTATGAATGATGCAAAAGAGTATTATCCATCAATAGCAGATGAGGAAGTGAGCAAATTATCATGGCTTGGATATCGTACAGAATTGCGGGTTGCATTTTATGAATTGGCAGATGAGATAAAAAAGGAGGAATAGCAAAGAATGCATGAAATACAATTTTTAATGTACGAAGCAGATGAGAAAATTGAAGTGGTTGTTAAAAATGAAACAATATGGGCAACTCAAAAATCATTAGCGGAGTTATTTGGTGTTGGCAGGACTTCTGTTTCACGTCATTTGAAAAATATTTTTGAAACGGAAGAATTAGATGAAAAAGTGGTTAGTGCAGAAATTGCACAGACCACTCAACATGGCGCAATTGAGGGGAAAATGCAAACTAAAGATGTTAGATTTTATAATTTAGATGCAATTATCTCAGTTGGTTATCGTGTGAATTCTGCAAAAGCGACTAAGTTTCGAATTTGGGCTACGGAGATATTAAAAGAATACATTCAAAAAGGTTTTAAAATAGATGTAGAAAGAATGAAACAAGGAGAAATGCTCTTTCGGGCAGATTATTTTCGCGAATTACTTGAAACAGTTCGGTCAATAAGAGCAAGTGAACGTAGAATTTGGCAACAGATTACAGATGTGTTTGCGGAGATTTCTTATGATTATGATAAAAACGCAGAAATTACCAAGAAGTTTTATGCGACAGTTCAAAATAAATTTCATTATGCAATTGCCGGAAAAACCGCAGCGGAGATTGTATTTGATAGTGCGGATAAAGATAAGGAGCACATGGGATTGACAACTTGGAAGCGTTCGCCAGATGGTCGGATTTTGCAGTCCGATGTAATAGTGGCGAAAAACTATTTATCAGAAAAAGAAATTAGGAGTTTAGAGCGCAATGTTTCGGCATACTTTGATTATGTTGAACGCCTACTTGAAGAGGAAAATTTATTGGGCATGGAGGAATTTGTGAAAAGTATCGATGAATTTTTGAAATTCAATCGATATGAAATTCTGAAAGGACATGGGCGTATCTCGAGCGATGCAGCTAAGCAAAAAGCAATTGGTGAGTATAAAGAGTTTAATAAGTATGCAAAAATAATTTCTGATTTTGATAAAGAAATTAAGAAGATACATGGGGGTGGAAATGAGTGATAAAGAAATCAAAAAGACGCCTTTGTTGAGATTTCAGGCTTATAAAGAAGCATGGGAACAGTGTAAGTTGGGAGATATGTTAAAGACACATCAATTCAAACCATATTTAGCCAATCCAAAAGAGGAAGGAGAATACGAGGTTATTCAACAAGGTGATAAATCTATTATAGGGTATGCAAACGGAAATCCTTTTAGGAGTTACAGAGGTGTGACCTTGTTTGGTGATCATACAGTTTCACTATATAAACCGTCAAAACCGTTTTTTGTAGCAACGGATGGTGTGAAAATATTGAGTTCGGATAGGCTTGAAGGAAGATTTCTATTTACATTCTTGGAAAAATATAAGCCTGAACCACAGGGTTATAAACGTCACTTTACAATACTCAAGAATGAAAGTGCTTGGATAACAAGAAGCGAAGAGGAACAGGTCAAAATTGGAACTTTTTTTGAAAAAATTGATAACTTCATCACCTTTCAACAACGTGAGGTGGAATTATTGGAATTAGAAAAACGAACGTTGTTATCAAAGTTATTCTCCAAAGAAGGTGAAAGGGTTCCTGAAATTCGATTTGTTGGATTTGCAGATGCTTGGGAACAGCGTAGGTTTAAAGATTTTACAAAACTATCACAAGGATTGCAAATTGCAATTTCTGAAAGATATGTTGAACCAGATGAAAATAGACTGTTTTATATAACAAATGAGTTTTTAAATCCATCTTCAGATAGGAAGTACTATATTGAAAATCCTTCGGAAAGTGTGATTGCTAACCTTGATGATATTCTGATGACTAGGACTGGAAATACAGGTAAGGTTTTGACAGGTATCAAAGGGGCATTTCATAATAATTTTTTTAAGATAGATTATAATTCACGCCAGATTTCAAAACTATTTTTATATTATTTATTGACTTCAGAGCACATTCAAAAAGAAATATTAAAACGAGCTGGTACATCTACAATCCCAGATTTGAATCATAGTGATTTTTACAACATTGAAGTAAGTGTTCCCAAATATGATGAACAGAAAGATATCGGGCGTTTTTTTCATGCTCTCGATAACACAATCACACTTCATAAACGTAAACTAGAAGTCATTAAAGAAATGAAAAAAACATTATTGAAAAGCATGTTTGTATAAACGGGAGGATGAAAAATGGGAAATACAATAACAATTACAAATAAGTTATGGGAGATGGCGAATAAGCTTCGAGGAACAATGGATGCCAGTGAATATAAGAATTATATCCTGCCGTTTATGTTTTATCGTTATTTATCTGAGAATCAGGATAAATATTTAGCAGACAATCATCTTGAAGATTTTTTTAGTGTGACAGATGATAAAGAGCTAGATGAATATTTACAAGAAATAAGCAGAGGATTGGGATATGCAGTAGAGCCTGATTATACGTGGGGAAAAATTGTTTCTAAAATAGAAAATCATAGGATAAAAGCGAGTGACTTTCAAGATTTATTTGATGCCTTCAATAGAAATGCAAAAAGAAATTCGCTTGCTGAAGCAGATTTTGCAAATGTATTTTCTGATGTAAATCTAGGTGATACAAGACTTGGTTCGAGTACGAATGAACGTGCGAAGGCATTAAATGATATTGTATTGATGATTAATGAATTTATCTTTCAGGATGATTCAGGTCATGATATTTTGGGTGATGTTTATGAATATTTAATTGGACAGTTTGCGGCTAATGCAGGGAAAAAAGGAGGAGAATTTTATACTCCTCATGAGGTAAGTCAGGTGTTGGCAAAGCTAGTAACATTAAATGTTGAAAATGGACAGGATCAATTTCGCGTCTATGATCCAACAATGGGATCAGGGTCACTATTACTAACCGTTCAAAAAGAATTGCCGAATGGGGATAGATCTGGTGCGGTTGAATTTTATGGTCAGGAGCTAAATACAACGACCTATAATTTAGCTCGTATGAATTTGATGATGCATGGAGTTAACTATCGGAATATGGAATTGAAACGTGCTAACACTTTGGATGGAGACTGGCCATTTTTAGAAAAGAATGGTGCACAAATTCCTTTGAAATTTGACGCAGTTGTGGCAAATCCACCATATTCACAAAGTTGGGATACGAAGAATACAGATAGAGAAAAAGATATCCGTTTTAAAGGATATGGTGTGGCACCGGCCTCAAAAGCAGATTATGCGTTCGTATTACATGGTTTATATCACTTGGATAATAAAGGAACGATGGCGGTAGTGTTGCCACATGGTGTGCTATTTCGTGGTGCGGCAGAAGGGAAAATTCGTAAAAAGATAATTGACAATAATCTTCTTGATGCAGTTATTGGTTTGCCGGCAAATTTATTTTATGGTACAAGTATTCCTACTTGCATTTTAGTATTTAAGGGGATAGAAAATCGTTCAACTAAAGATATTTTATTTATAGATGCTTCTAATGATTTTGAAAAAAATAAAAATCAGAATCGACTTACTGCTGAGAATATAAGTAAGATTATTGAAACATATAGTCAACGAATTAATGTTGAAAAATACGCTTATGTTGCATTACTTGATGAAATCAAAGAAAATGAGTATAATCTGAATATTCCTCGTTATGTTGATACTTTTGAAGAAGAGGTGGTTGTTCCACTTTCGGAGATAGCAAGTGAATTAAAGAGTGTCCGTGAAGATATAGATAAGACAACCAAAAGTTTGATTGAAATGCTTGGAGAATTATCAGGAAATACTGATGAAGCAAATGAAGAGCTAAAAAGGTTTCTTGAATTACTAAAGTAGTCTTCTTCCATTAAATTTGTTGAAAGTGAAAAAGAAAATATAACCAAGCAGGATTGGTGATTATAAAGGAGGGATTATGTATGGCGTACACAGGTGAAAGCTATAGGAGCAGAATATTGAGTCTTGAGATACAAATTGCGAAAGCAAAGACACCAGAGATAAAAGCGAAATTGAAAGAAATTTTGGCAAGGGAACGAGATAGACAGGTAATAAGAATAACAATGGCAATAATAGTATCTGTGATAGGGTTTTTATTACCATTAGGGCTACTATGGATGTTTGTAATGAGAGGGTAACGAGGGAATTTCCAAGGAACAATGATAAATTGAATTAAAGCAGAATATTTGTAGAAGAAGTGCAAGTAGAGGTTCCATATACAGGCGGGATTGAAGAGTGTTAAACATTCGTTCAACCTGTCTTTTGGTTTGTGGGACTTTAGTCATAGAATTTATTAATCTTGTTTAGATATCCTTTTCATTGACTTTAATAAATGCCAATGATACACTAAAAAGTAGCATATAAGATTTTATTTTAAAATAAAAACGGTAGGAGTAAGACAATGATAAATGACAAAAAAGTATTATTTAGCGGTATGCAGGCAACTGGAAATTTGACTCTTGGAAACTATTTAGGAGCATTAAAGAACTGGATAACCTTAAGTGATGAATATGAAAGCTTCTATAGTGTAGTAGACCTACATTCCATCACAGTTAGACAAGATCCGGCAGACCTTAGAAAGCGGGCGAG
>JGI994J12354_10006113_pt1 | contig 10147 bp, 7 predicted proteins | sample IntmicLarv3ML3BL_FD_12354 | JGI IMG/M metagenome (IMG submission 12354)
ATACATCCTGTTCGAGCTCGTCTTGTATCTTCACCAGTTGGCGCGGCATATCGAATTTAAACTGAGTCGGATCCGCAAGCCTGCGACGTATAAGCTTTACAAGCCGGTTTTTGAGGTAGAGCCTGCCGTCCCATAGTTCCTGATCGGGCATTTGATAAATCTTGTCCCAATTTTCTTTGGAATAATCTCCATTCCTGAACTCTTCCCCAAACTGCCTGTAATATATATCTTTCAGGCGGTCGGCGGTCCAGGTCGGAAAGTGGACTCCGTTTGTAACATAGCCGATGTGCAATTCGCCGGGAAGATATCCTGGCCACATATCGGCAAAAATCTCTTTGGAAACCTCACCGTGCAACATACTCACCCCGTTAACTTCCTGGGAAAGGTTCGCGGCCAGGACACTCATCGAAAATTTCTCATCCGCGGCGTTAGGGTTGGTTTTACCAAGATTTATAAATTGTTCCCATGTAATTTTGAGCCTGTCGGGATAGTGCGACATATATTGCCGTATCATGGATTCGGGGAATGCATCGTGGCCGGCAGGAACCGGCGTATGGGTAGTGAACAGAGACGAGCTGCGCACCATTTCGAGCGCTTCGCTGAACGAAAGGTCGTAGCGGTATATAAAATTACGGATCCTTTCGAGGCTAATGAACGCCGCATGGCCTTCGTTGCAGTGGTAAACATCCGCCTTTAGCCCCAGGGCGTGCATCGCCCGTATGCCGCCGATACCCAGCAGGAATTCTTGTTTCAGGCGGTTCTCCCAATCGCCTCCGTAGAGGTGGTAGGTGATCGAACGGTCTTCGTCCAGGTTCAGGTCATGGTCGGTATCCAGCAGGTAAAGCTGGGTGCGGCCCACATCGCAGCGCCATATCCTTGCCACAACGTCGCGGCCCGGAAAAGCCACCGATATTGTGATCCAGTTTCCTGTTTCGTCCCTAACGGGAGAGATCGGAAGTTTATCGAAGTTCTGGGCCTCGTAGCTGGCTTCCTGATCGCCGGCATTGGACAGCCGCTGGGTAAAATACCCGTAACGGTATAAGAGACCCACCGCTGTCATGGGCACGTTCTTGTCGCTGGCTTCTTTGAGGTAGTCCCCCGCCAATATGCCAAGCCCGCCCGAATATATTTTGAGCGATGCATGAAGCCCGTATTCCATCGAGAAATATGCTATACTGGCCTGGGTCGAGGAGCTGTCCCGCGCGGCCATATACCCCTGGAATTGGGCGTACACCGAATCGAGGCGGGATGTAAAATCTTCGTTTTCGGAGAGTTCTTTCAGGTCGTTGTAAGACAAGCCATCGAGCAGGGCGATAGGATTGCCTTCCACATAACTCCATTGGTCCGGATCGATCGACTCGAAAAGTTGGCGTGCCTGCCCGTTCCACGACCACCATATATTTTTGGTCAGTTCTTCGAGCGCATGGAGCCTCGCAGGCAGCGAACGTTCGATCATAAGCCTCACCCATGACGGACGGCTTTGCAGCATGAGTTGTTGGCGAACAAAATTCACCTGCTCGTGTGAGGCGCCGCCGTCCCGTGGTATTCCCTTAACACGACCGGCAACCGAATTGAGTGCCATATCATAAGACTCTTCGTAATGCACAAAAAGATTGCTCCACAATGCGATATTGGATATTTCCTTAGCCGATTTGCATATGGTTTCGGTCTGCGCAGCCGACATATTGGCATATCCGGTGAGTGTTTGGGTGATCGATTCGGTCACATATTCGCTGTTGGAGTCGTTGCGTTCGATAACCGTGACTCCGGGATGGTCGCCCTCGGTATAATCTTCGACCCACAGGCCGAACCCTGCCAATGTCGTGGTAATGGTAGGTATGCTGAACGCTATACTCTCAAGGGGTGTATATCCCCAAGGTTCGTAATACGAAGGGAATACGGTGACGTCCATGCCAACGAGCATTTCGTAGTACCCTTTATCGAAAATTCCGTCGCCGCCGTTCAGGTAACACGGAACGAACATGACTTTTACTTTATTGGAAGAACCCATAAGTCCCCTGTCTTTGAGCCTGAGAAGTACCGGATCGGTATCCGGATCGCCCAGATAATGGGTGAGGTTAGGTATCTCCTGGCGGTCTATGGCATGGGCAGCCGGATCGCCTAGCTTTTCTTTGAGCATTTTGCGGGGGCCGTGATTCCACGAAGGAACCATTATATAGGCAAGTATCTCGCGTTTAAGCTCTTCGCTGTTATTAAGTGCGCCCAGGGCATCGATAAATTCGTCGAGCCCTTTGTTCTTGAATTCATAGCGTCCGCTGGTACAGACTATGAGCGGTTCTTGCTCGAATTTAACATCCAGGGCAACTTCCGCAACTTTAATCATCAGCTCGCGGGCTTCATTGCGCTTATCGGTATAATCTTTTCCTTTATACACAAAGCCGTCTTCGAAGCCGTTCGGGGTAACATTGCTGACCTGCTGGCCCAGAAGGGCTTTGCATTCGTGGGCGGTAATAGCGCTTACCGTAGTGAAAGCATCGGAGTTGTGCGCGGCGACTTTTTCTATGGAGTGTTTGGCTACTACATTGAGGCGCGCGGCCATCTGGTCACCGTTATATTCGTCCATATCGGCGTACAGCGGAAGTCCGTTGCCGGCTATGCTGCGGCCGATAGTGGTGGCATGCGTGGTAAACACTCCGGCCATCGAAGGCACAAAACGCCGCAGATAGAGAAGACCGCTGGCGGTTTGCCATTCATGGAATTGAGCCACTATTTTATCGGTGGGTTTGCATTGAAAAGCTACAAGGCTTTCGATTACTTTACCCACAGCATATCCGAAAAGCACCGGTTCGAGATAATCCCAATCCCCGCTTATCGAATCGACTTTATAATCTTCCCACAGAGCTGCAAGTATCTCGTCCCTGTGCGATATGAATGAGCTGAAATCGACAAGGATAACTATCGGGGTTCCTTTTACGGTTTTCCACCGCCCGATGCGCACGCGCAGCCCTTCCTTGTATACGACTTTGTGCCAGTCTTTGAGCAAACTCGAATCTTCTTCGAACTCAATATTTGGAGTTTCCCGTGTAATGTCGGGCCCGAAAAGGATGTAATTATTCTTGTATTTATTCTCTATAGTAAGCGCTTTAGTTCCTACTACAGTGTGAATCCCACCGACTTTATTGCATACTTCCCAACTGGTCTCGAATATATAGTCGGGATTTTTAATTTCATTACTCATCCGAAACTTGATTATAATTTGACACGGGCAAATATACTAATTTAATCGCACTCTTCCGGAATAAAAACCACTAATCCCGGCATCCATGGCATAGCCGGAATGACCGGGTCGAGAGTTCATTTTTTGATTTCTACCATTTAGTCCAAATGCCGGGGACAGACTGGAATGTCAATCAAAAAATGTGCCCCGGGTAAAGCTGTATCGATACTGGTTGCATTTAAAGTGGCATGACCCTGAAAAGCCTATTGTGATTGCGATATCGGGTTAAGCCCCGATTCCATTCTCTCCATTTCATTCGAGACGCACATTATGGCATCTCCAGATTTTTCGCACTCTGCTATGATCTCTATGAAAATCACGGCACTTGAAGACTATGCTATGGATGTAACAAGGATGCCCGATAAGATCGGGCTAAGGGGAGTTTGAGTGGTCTTACTCATGAATTTTACGCGCCCGGCTTACCGGTAACGAGCTGCAGTGGAGTTCGCTATTAATAACTTACAGAGAAGGTCTCGTGCGCGATTTGTTTATTTTCGCTTCCGGCACGAAGAACATACGAGAATTCCATATAGCCGGGAGAAGTAGCGCCTACCATAACTCTGGTGAGATCGAACTGACGAAGAGATTCAACTTTGCTTTCAAATGCCCTTAATGCCATCTGGTCATTCTCCTCGACGTTATCATTTTCTATGGTAAGAGTCTGTATAAACCCCTCGTCAAGTAAAAAGCCCGCCATTATATTGTAATCAGACCTTACCGAGCCGATCCAACTGGCATCTGGCACGGCAAATGTATAAACAGAATATGATTTCTTATCCCGGCAACCGGCAAGAGCAAACAAACTAAGCAACAATATAAGGAGTGTCTTTTTCATCGTATTTATTTTATTAATATATCTAACTTTCGTACAAAGATATTATTTATTTTCTAACCTTCGTATTAAATAAACGTTCGCAAGCACCTCGTTTCAATAAGGCAAGCCATGCAGCAGGATTGCTTTTGGGGACACGCCAATCATCGCGAGCGGCCCACAGTGTCCGATTCAGCTTTAAGGGAATCTTCCAGAATTATCACTTCGCCCTTTCTTACTGTGACAGTCCCCGTACTATCGGGCGGAACGACATTTTCCTGCCGTAAAGAAGATTTTCCCGAACTGCCGCACGAGGAAAACAACAATACGGCAGAGATTCCAATACCAGCGATTATCTTTCTCATAAAATCTAAATTTGCAACCAATCTTTCTGCACCAACAAATATACATTTTTTAGAGTAGACCGTCAAAATATCGAACCCCGCAAGCAACCGTTCTGCTTCAAAAAAGCTATATTTGCAGTCCTCAGGATGCGGTCGGGCCAAAGACCCTTTATTGCATTGCGAGCCTCTATTACTCTCAACTTTCTCACTATATTTGCACCACCCGAAACAAGCAATATGACCAAGATAGACCCTAAGGCACTCACTCTCGCTACCAGCGGCGGCGGCAAACTCTATATCGAAACTTACGGTTGCCAGATGAACACCGGCGACAGCGAAGTGGTCACATCGATAATGACCGCCGCCGGATATCAATATACCGAAAAAGCGAGCGAAGCCGACATCATACTAATCAACACCTGCGCTGTCCGCGACAATGCCGAACAGCGCGTGTGGGCCCGGATCGCCGAACTCAAAGCGCTCAAGAAGAAACGCCCGTGGTTGCTCATAGGAGTAATAGGCTGCATGGCCGAAAGGCTTAAAGAAGAATTGATCGAAAGGGAAAATGCGGTTGATCTGGTGGTTGGACCCGACGGTTACCGTACCCTTCCCGATCTGGTAAGAACCGCGGCAAGCGGACAACCTGCCGTAAACGTGCTGCTTTCGCGCGAAGAGACATATGCCGAGATCAGCCCGGTACGACTGGACAAAAACGGGGTTAGCGGATTCGTAAGCATAATGAGAGGCTGCAACAATATGTGTTCGTATTGTGTGGTTCCTTTTACCCGCGGACGCGAAAGAAGTCGCCCGGCCGACACCATCATTTCCGAAGTGGAAAACCTTTTCGCAAACGGCTACCGCGAGGTGACACTGTTGGGGCAGAATGTAAATTCATACAAATACGGCGATATAACATTTGCAGAACTTCTGGCCATGACCGCCGCCGTTTCGCCTCAACTGAGGGTGCGTTTCGCCACATCCCACCCAAAAGACCTTTCCGACCAGGTGATCCGCACGATCGCCTCGAATCCTAATATTTGCCGCGCAATACACCTTCCTGCCCAGTCGGGCAGCGACCATATGCTGGGCGCCATGAACCGCCGGTACACCCGCGAGTGGTATCTGGACCGTATTGCCGCTATCCGTGCCGCGATGCCCGAATGTTCTATTTCGACCGACCTCATAGCGGGCTTTTCGGGCGAAACGCAGGAAGACCACCTGCAAACATTGTCGTTGATGAGGGAAGTAGGTTATGAGTTCGCCTATATGTTCAAATATTCCGAGCGGCCGGGAACAAAAGCCGCCCGCTCGATGCCCGACGATATCGCCGAGGAAGTCAAGAACCGCAGGCTCACCGAAATAATCAGCCTCCAGAACGAACTATCGCTAGCCAGCAATCGCCGCGACATCGGGAAAACTTTCGAAGTATTGGTCGAAGGAGTTTCTAAACGCTCGGACGAACAATTATTCGGCAGGACCTCACAAAATAAGGTGGCGGTTTTCCCGCGCGGGGATCACAAAACAGGAGATTACGTTACCGTGAGGATAAACGATTGTTCGTCGGCCACTCTGATGGGCGAAACGGTGGAATAGGACTGCGAAACATTGGCCGAACAGTGAAAGAAAGTGGCCGGAAATGGTATTATAACTACCTGATCTCGACCCATCCTCCTACAATATCCAGCTCCTGGGCCATATGGCAACCCTCGAATCCGTCGATGTCGGCATTAGAGATCTCACGCAGGTAAACTTCAAGATATTTCCAGGATAGAGGAGCATAGCTCCAATGCCATTTCTCGGTGGCATAACCTTTGGTTCGCCCTTCGGGATAGGGCTGGAAAAATCCGAATTGTTCCGCATTTTCGGTAAGCCATTTATAAATCCGCCGACCACGCCGTTTTTCAAAAAATTCAGGTTCCACACTATTCAGATCCATATCCGTACCCCAATGATGCCGCGAAGTTCCGGGCATGGAGCTGTAGCGCAGGATATCGAGAGTGCGTTCCCGGTCGGTCATTGCTTCCCGGGCAGGATCGTTCCATTTGCGTTCCCATATCAGTTTTTGCCGGTCGTAGCCGCGGTATCCCGAAACTATCCTGAGCCGTACCCTGTCCTTGCGGGCGGCTTTGCGCATTCGGTCGAAAGCGGCATAGGTCTCTTTGCGCAGAGTATGCTTTCCTCTGGTTTCCCAAACAGCCGGATCATCCGGGGAACTTTTGCCCAGAAGTTCGTCGATAGTCTGGGCACGTACACCGGGAAATATAGCGCATACAAAAACCAGAATCAGTGTGAAGAAACATTTTTTCATAATCAGGAAACCTATCGCGATCAAAAAAAGGGTGGAGATAAAAACGGCGACCCGGAAAAGGCCGCCGATAATTTGTAGCGCAAAGATAATCCAGACAAATAACCGGACTCTTAAAACGCACCCGGACAACCGTCCTTATACGGTCATTATCTCTTTTTCTTTGGCCGCCAGTATCTCATCGATTTTTTTCGAGTATTGGTCCATAAGTTTCTGAGCTTCGTCTTCGCCGTCTTTGGCAACATCCTCAGGAAGACCGTCTTTCACCGATTTTTTCAACGCGTCTATGGCATCGCGGCGACCGTTACGCATACTCACGCGGGCATTTTCGGCCTCACCCTTAATTTGTTTCACAAGGGCCTTGCGGCGTTCCTCGGTAAGAGGCGGCACGTTAAGCCTGATAGTTTCTCCGTTATTGGATGGGGTCATACCCAAGTTCGAATTAATGATCGCCTTTTCGATAGGCGCCAACATATTTTTGTCCCATGGTTGGATCGTAATTGTGCGGGCATCGGGCACGGACACACTCGCCACCTGGTTTATCGGCATCTCGGAGCCGTAAGATTCCACCATTATGTTATTAAGCACTCCTGCGGAGGCCTTGCCCGCCTTGGTATTCGAGAGTTCTTCTTCAAAATGGCTCATCGCCTTATCAAGCTTCGGGATAAAGCTATCCAAAATTTCTCTTTTAGTTCCCATGTTCTTTATATAAGTTTTATTTAGTTTTTATCAATTTATTCTTCCCAGACCGTGGTTCCTATCTTCTCTCCGGAGATAACCTTCACAAGATTACCCGGAGTGTCCATATCGAAAACCAGAATAGGCAGTTTGTTTTCGCGACACATAGTAAACGCGGTCATATCCATTACCTTAAGGTTTTTGCGGTATACATCCTCGAAAGATACATGGTCGAATTTCACGGCCGCAGGATCTTTTTCCGGATCGGCAGTGTAAATTCCGTCCACGCGGGTTCCCTTGAGCAACACATTCGCGCCCGTCTCAACGGCACGGAGCGCCGAAGCGGTATCCGTGGTAAAGAACGGATTGCCAGTTCCTCCCGCAATTATCACTATGTATCCCTGCTCCATCAGCTCGACAGCTTTCGATGCGGAATAACGTTCTCCCACAGGCTCCATCGCTATTGAGGTCAGCACCCGGGTTTTGGTTCCGTCGCTTTCGAGCACGGATTGCAGGGCCAGCGAATTTATCACGGTAGCGAGCATACCCATCTGATCGCCCTTCACCCGATCGAAACCCTTGCCTACTCCCGTAAGGCCTCGGAAAATATTCCCGCCGCCGATAACTATCGCTATCTGGACACCTTTATCCCTTGCGCTTCGGATTTGTGAGGCATAGCTTCCCAATACCGATTCGTTTATACCGTATTGGCCTCCTCCCATAAGGGATTCGCCGCTGAGTTTAAGTAAAATTCTTTTATATCCTGCCATATTTTTATCTGGTCATTAGTCCTTACCAACCGAGTCCGTCCTGAGCAGGGAAAACATCCGAAGTCGCCTGATTCATCAGCTCCATAAGCCTGTCGAGTTGTGGGGTAAGTATGATCTCGGTACGACGGTTTTGCTGGCGGGCGGCAGCATTGTCGCCTTTGGCGACCGGAACATATTGGCTGCGGCCTGAGGCGGTAATGCGCTTAGGATTGATGCCTTTATTAGCCAGCAAAAGACGGACTACTTCGGTAGCCCTCTTGACGCTAAGGTCCCAATTGTCGGTGATCTGGTCTTTGGCTTTATTGCGGTAAGGTACATTGTCGGTATGTCCTTCGACTGTCACATTAATCTGGGAATTACCGGCCAGCACGGTGGCTATTTCCCTTAAGGCGGATTTTCCTTCGGCGCTCACCTCCGCCTTGCCCGATTCGAAAAGCAGTTTATCTTCCATCGAAACATATATCATGCCGTTACGCTGTGTTACCGACAGTCCGTTTCCCTCGAATCCCGAAAGGGCATTGCTCAGGATCGAACGTATGCTCGACAGGGCCTGATCCCTCTGTCGCAGAAGTCCTTCGAGTTCGGCCGTGCGGGCATCACCGCCTTTGCCGTCTTTGTACAACCGGGCATATTCCTTTTCCAGGGTAGCATTACGCGCTTTCAGGGCGTCTATCTCTTCTTCCATCATATTGTAGCCGCTTTTAAGGCTGAGCAGTTCCGCTTTTGTATCGCGGTAGCTCTTCATCGAGACGCACGAAGTGGTCATCACCAGAAGAAGCAGAATGGCCGGAAATTTATACATAAGATAAACTGGTTTTTATTGAAGCAAAGATACAAATTTTCTATCTTTGTTCGTTCATAAACATACAAATGAATCTCAAATCCACAAAATATCTCGATAAAATTAACACCCCGTCCGACCTGCGCAAACTAAGCGTGGACGAACTTCCGGAATATTGCCGCGAACTCCGCGAGTATATTATCGAGCAGGTATCGCTCAACCCCGGCCACCTTGGATCGAGCCTCGGAGCGCTTGAGCTTGCCGTAGCGATACATTATGTTTACGACACTCCCGACGATATACTGATATGGGATGTGGGCCACCAGGCCTATGCCCACAAAATAATCACCGGCCGCCGCGACCAATTCCCCACCAACCGTAAACTCGACGGGATAAGCGGATTTCCGCGCCGCTCGGAAAGCGAATATGACGCTTTCGGCGCCGGCCATTCATCTACTTCCATTTCCGCCGCATTGGGCATGGCTATGGCCGCCCGCCTCGACGGCAGCGACCATAAAGTTATCGCCGTAATAGGCGACGGCTCGATAGGCAATGGGCTGGCATTCGAAGGACTCAACCACGCGGGTGCCGAACAGAACGATATACTGGTGATACTCAACGACAACAATATGTCGATCGACCCTAACGTGGGCGCGCTCCGGGAATACCTGCTGGAGATGACCACTTCGCCGCGTTACAACCTTTTCAAGTCGCGGGTGTGGGATTCGCTCGACCGTTTTCCGCGCGTACGGCGTACTTTACAAAAGATCGGCGACGGTACCAAATCTTTCTTCCTGCACCAGAGCAACCTTTTCGAATCGCTGAATTTCAGGTATTTCGGCCCGGTGGATGGCAATAACGTCAAGACATTGGTCCGGACACTGACCGACCTTAAAAATATTAAAGGGACTAAATTACTCCATACCCTGACTGTCAAAGGTAAAGGCTATGCCCCGGCGGAGCATGACCAGACGGCTTGGCACGCACCCGGTAAATTCGACGCCGAGACGGGAGTCAAAGAATGCGGCAGCGGCTGTATGCGGTTCCAGGATGTTTTCGGCGAAACGCTTGTGGAACTTGCCAGGGCTAATGACCGGATAGTGGGCATCACCCCCGCAATGCCGACCGGATCGTCGCTCAACCTGCTTATGGAAGCGATGCCCGACCGGGCGTTCGACGTGGGTATAGCCGAGGGGCACGCAGTGACTTTTGCGGCGGGG
>JGI994J12354_10006114_pt1 | contig 10146 bp, 8 predicted proteins | sample IntmicLarv3ML3BL_FD_12354 | JGI IMG/M metagenome (IMG submission 12354)
TATAATGGCAGGGGCTTCTGTTGACGACATATTCGTTATAGTACTGTTTACATCTTTTGTCGCACTTGCAAGTGGTGGCGAAGTGTCCATGTCAAGCTTTGCCTCTATCCCCATTTCTATTGCACTTGGTATAATTGCAGGGGCATTTACAGGCTGGGGCATACAAAATATTTTCAAAGTTTTTCCTATTCAAAACACCATTAAAGTTCTTATACTTTTAAGTATATCGTTTCTGCTTATCGCTATGGAAAAAGCCAGTGAAGGCATCATACCTTTTTCAGGACTTTTAGCTATAATGACTGCTGGTTGTGCAATATTAAAATTTCAACCTGACTTAGCAGTGGAAATGTCCTCTAAATTTTCCAAGCTGTGGACCACTTTAGAAATACTCCTTTTTGTTCTAGTTGGCGCTACAGTTGATATAAGCTATGCAATAAATGCAGGTAGTAATGTAATTATTTTAGTTTTACTTGTGGTTATATTCCGTGTTATCGGCGTACTTGCATGCTTGTTCAAAACACCATTGGACATGAAAGAGCGGTTATTTTGTATGATAGCCTATACCCCAAAAGCAACCGTTCAAGCGGCAATAGGAGGCCTCCCTTTGGCAATGGGCTTAGCCTGCGGAAACATAGTTTTAACAGTAGCTGTTCTATCCATACTAATAACTGCACCTTTAGGTGCATTAGGTATAGATTTAACATACAAAAAGCTCTTGAAAAGGGCATGTGAATAAAAGGTTCAGAGACAACAAGCCCTTTAGTATAACCGTTTCAAGAAAAATTTTATTCAAGTTCCCTTTTTTAATGCTATAATCAGTTCCAAATTAAAATACAAATAAATTATCATAAATATTACACTTTATAAATGGAGGGATCAAATCATGAATTTATTAAACGAAATATTAGAACACAATGAAAATTTTGTAGAAAGTCAGCAATACACTAAGTTCAAAACATCAAAATTTCCGGATAAAAAGGTTACCATTGTTACTTGTATGGATACCAGATTGATTGAATTATTGCCACAAGCATTGGGCTTTAAGAATGGTGATGCAAAAATAATTAAAAATGCAGGTGGAATAGTCATGCACCCATTTGCAACTGCAATGCGTAGTATCTTGATTACAATTTATGAGTTCGAAGTTGAAGATGTCTTAATTATCGGTCATGAAAATTGTGGTATGGCCTGTCTTGATAAATCATATGTTATCGACAAAATGGTTTCTTCGGGCATCTCACATGATACAATATCTCTTCTTAAAAATTCAGGTATCGACGTAGCCAGCTGGCTTTCAGGCTTTGAATGCATTGACGAGTCTGTTAGAAGTAGTGTTGAGTTAGTAAGAAAACACCCTCTTGTACATAAAAATGTTAGAGTTACAGGGTTAGTTATCAACCCTGAAACAGGTAAACTTAGAGTAATTGAATAAAAATATATGAAAAAGGGAATCAAAAAACATAGTATCCTAGTGACAAAATATTTTTTTATAGCATGGAATGAATATTTTTACTTTCATTACATCTATAAAAATACTAGTCATAGAATGCTTTTTGATTCCCTTTACTGATTTAAAGCTTGTTTTAAAATAAGTCCCTATAACAAAATAACTCCTACCAAAGAAACTCGCTCCTCTAATACTTTTCCTTTTATTAACTTTTTGCCTTAACCCACTCCCTGCTACACTGCATCACTCCGCCCCTCACCCTTCTTGCCAATTCACACATCATCCCTGCTCCAACACCTAAACCTTACCTCTCTAATTTTCAAGCCTCCTCTCCGCTACATTTCATCACACTAATTTCCCAAATCTCTCTTATCGCCTCCGCTCGCCCTAACCATACCAACTTTCAAACCCGCTCACCCTTGTTCCCTGTGTTCTTGCATTTTTTACCCCATGGACAATAAAAAATTTAAGTGATATAATAAATAAAGTTAGATGCGTATAACTCCATACTTTGATTAGTTATCACTAACCAAAGTTAATATCTAGAAAGGAAGTGCACCTCTTATATGGAAACAACTAAAAAAAATCAACCTAAAACAGGTTGGTCACGGCTTTTGGAGATTGCAGGTACTAAAAAAACGCTTGTAGTTATATCTCTTGTTCTCTCAATTTTGGCATCAATTGCAAGTTTCGTTCCTTATGTTGCCATTTACTACATAATACAAGAAATATTAATTTCTTATCCAAACTTTGCTCTTTTAAATACAGTCGCAGTCACGTCATATGGTCAAATGGCTTTAAGCGGACTTGTAGGAAATATTTTGCTTTATTTTTTTGCGCTAATGTTTTCACACCTTGCTGCTTTTGGCACATTATACGAGCTTAAAGTTAACTTTGCTACACATATTGCAAAGGTTCCCCTTGGCTTTCACGTAATGGTTGGAAGCGGAAAACTTCGCAAAATAATGGACGAAAATATTGAAAAAGTGGAAGAGTTTATTGCGCACCAATTACCTGATTTAGTAGCAGCAATCGTTGCGCCTATAGTAATGATTATACTTCTTCTTTCCTTTAATGTATGGCTTGGACTGGCGGCAATCGTTGCAATCTTAATATCTTTGGCTATTCAAATTGCTGCTTTTTCTAATAAGGATTCCCGTGCAATGATGGCAAAATACCAAGGAGCTCTTGAAGAAATGAATAATGCGGCAGTTGAGTACGTAAGAGGTATTTCCGTAGTCAAAGCATTTCGCCAAACTGTTTATTCTTTTAGACATTTGCATGAAACTATTCAAAACTACACAAAACTTGTTATTCCCTACACGCTACTTTGGGAAAACTATATGTCCCTTTTTTCAACATTAATAAACAACATTTACTTGTTTATAATTCCTATTGCAATATTTTTAGGCATGAACACCACCGACTATACAGCCTTTGCTAATGATGTTATTTTTTACTTACTTTTTACGCCTGCTATTGCGTCTATTTTGATGAAAGTTATGTATGTAAGTAATAGTGGCATTAGAATTATGGACAATGTATCAAAAATGGATACTTATCTTGCAAAGGAACCTTTATCTGTTCCAAAAAATCCAAAAACCGTTGATAAGTATGATATAAGTTTTGAAAATGTAGTTTTTTCATATGAACAAACTGACAAAACTACGGCCCTAAACGGGATAAACTTCACTGCTATGCAAGGCGAAACAACTGCTATCGTGGGACCGTCTGGAGGTGGCAAAAGTACTATCGCCCATTTAATTCCAAGATTTTTCGATGTAAACGAAGGCTCAATCAAGCTAGGTGGTGTTGATATAAAAGATATTGACCCTGACTATCTAATGGGCAAAATTAGCTTCGTTTTTCAGGATGTTTTTCTCTTTAAACAAAGTATAAAAGAAAATATTAAAATGGGTAATATTAGTGCCACTGATGAAGAAATAATTAATGCGGCAAAAGCTGCCCAGTGCCATAACTTTATACAAAAACTACCTAATGGCTACAATACTGTAATAGGCACAAAAGGAGTGCACCTTTCAGGAGGAGAAAAGCAACGCATTGCTATCGCCCGCGCCATTATAAAAAATGCACCTGTGGTGGTTCTCGATGAGGCCACAGCTTTTTCAGACCCTGAAAACGAGCACCTGATACAAAAGGCATTTGAAATTTTAATGAAAGGTAAAACTGTAATTATGATTGCCCACCGACTGAGCACTGTAAGGAGCGCAAATAAAACCATAGTTGTGGAAAACGGCAAAATTGTACAGATAGGAACACATGACGACTTAGCAACAGAAAATGGTCGATATAAAGAAATGTGGGAGACATATACAGAGACTTCCAAATGGAAAATGAGGGCAAAATCAGAAAAAGAGGTGATAATCAATGCCTAAACTTCAAGAAATACTATTGCTTTCGGATAAAGGTTACAAAGATTTAAAGCAGGCAACTATTGCAGTCACTATTACCAATTTTTCCCTTATATTACCTTTTTTTGTAACAATGCAAATATTCGGCGAAATAGTAAAACCTTTTACTGGTGAAGAAATATCTTGGAATAGAATATGGCTACTGTTTGCACTTGGCATAGTTTCTGCAATAATTGTTTTTTTCTCCCATAAAAATGACTACAAAAAAACATATGTAGTTTCATATCTTGAGGCCGAAAATGCAAGAGTTGCCATGGCAGAGCATATTAGAAAACTTCCAATGAGCGTTTTCAACTCCAAGGATTTATCGGAAATCACCACTAATATGATGGCAGACTGCGCTATTTTTGAGCATGTTTTAAGCCATGTTGTACCTCAGCTTTTGGCCAACCTTATCTCTTTAACCGTTACTTGTACTGCCATGGCTATATTCGATTGGCGTATGGCATTAGCAGTTTTTTGCAGTGTACCTATTGCATTTTTTATTATTTTCGCAAGCAAAAAGCTCCAGAGCAAATTTGGTAATGCCCATAGCGATGCAAAGCTAAGCGTATCAAACCAAGTTCAAGAATACATAGAAGGTATAAAAGTAATTAAAGCTTGCAGGTTAAGTGGAAGTAGTTTCACTGTTTTAGAAAACGCATTAAAAACAATGCGAAACCTTGCGATTAAATTTGAATTTATCACAGGTGTTTTTGTCACAAGTTCCCAGGTAATTATCCAAGCAGGGGTTGGTGCAACTATTTTCCTAGGTACATATCTTCTTACTGAAAGTAAAATAGAACTTATGACTCTATTGGCATTTTTATTAATTGTTACAAGAATATACGGTGGTATTTTAGTTGAACTCACTTTACTGCCGGAACTTTTCTATCACCAAATAGCCATTGGCAGGCGTAAAAAGCTTACTGCTACAAGTATAATGGAAGGTGATACCGACACTAAACTTAAATCCTATGATATTGATTTTGAAAACGTAACTTTCAAATACAACAAAGAGGGTAACGACACAATTAAAAACATGTCCGTTTCTATTCCTTCTAATGGTATAACAGCTCTCGTCGGCCCGTCAGGGAGTGGGAAAAGCACCGTTTCAAGGCTTATCGCTCGCTTTTGGGACGTTAATAATGGTGTAATTAAAATCGGTGGCGTGGATATAAAAACTTTGGACCCTGAGCACCTTATGAGCTATATGTCCTTTGTTTTCCAAGATGTTGTACTTTTTAACGACACCATATATAACAACATACTCATCGGCGATATGAACGCTACCAAAGAAGAAGTCATCGCTGCCGCAAAAGCTGCTTGTTGTGACGATTTTATAGACAAACTTCCTAACGGATACGATACAATTCTTGGCGAAAACGGAAGCACCCTATCAGGCGGAGAGCGCCAAAGGCTATCTGTGGCAAGAGCCCTACTTAAAAATGCGCCAATTGTGCTCCTTGATGAGGCCACAGCTTCTCTTGACCCTGAAAACGAGGTTTCTATACAAAAAGCTATATCCTCGTTAATAGAAAACAGAACAGTTATTGTAATTGCTCACCGTTTGAAAACAATCACTGAGGCCAACAAAATTATTGTATTGGATAACGGTGAAATGGTTGAAGAAGGTACTCATAACTTCCTAATGGAAAAAGACGGTCTGTATAAAAGGCTATTTACCATACAACAAGAAAGCCTTGGCTGGAGTATTTAAAAAATTTTTATAATTCAAACAAAAAGAGCCCTAAAAAACAGGGTTCTTTTTGTTTCACTTTTTCTATATACAATCATTCTCATCTGATACAATCACTTTATTGGCAAAATATATAAATCAGGAGACCTTGTTTATGAAGAAAATATCGATTACGCTTTGCCTTATGCTTATGTTAACAGCCTGTACAAATGGCACTACAGCTATAGACGTAGCAAGTTCCTTGTCAACAGAAAATATTATTACTGAAATATCGGCTGAAGAAAAAATAGAATACCCTGCAATAATAAAGACAACAGCCAAAAACATAGAGTTGACTTATCATTCAGAAGGTATATTCTGTATTTTTACAGGAGAAAAATTTGGATTTATAAAAGAAAATGGCATCGAAATAACCTCTTATGTATATGATTTTGCCCAACCATTTAATGAAGGCCTTGCCTATGTAATGAAAAACGATAAATACGGTTTCATAGACAAAGAAGAGAATGAAATAATTCCCCTTGTTTATGATAAAGTATCCTCTTTTTCAGAAGGACTGGCTTATTTTGAAATAGGTAATAACTATGGTTTTATAAATAAAAATGGCGAGGAGATGTTTTTGCTTGATTGCGATAGTGTTAGCTCTTTTAAAAAAGGTAATGCCTATTTTTCTATAGACGGGAAATACGGATTTATTGACACTAACGGAAAAAAAGTAATAGATAATATTTACGATGACGCAAATTTTTTTAACAATGGTTTTGCTGTAGTTAGAAATGGCGCAAACATAGGAGCTATTGATAAAAAAGGTAACGAAATCATCCCTACTGAATATAATTGGATAAATATAGAAAAAGACTATTTTGTGACATATAAAGACGATATGATTACATATTTTGATTTTTCCGGCAAAAAAATAAACTCTAATGAAAATATACTCTCTATAATTGTAACCTATGATAACTATACTATTTTTACAAATAATACCCATTATGGTGTTTTGGACAGCAACAAGAACACAATCTTAAGCCCTATTTATAATTACATTAGTTTTATTGAAGGCAGTAATTTATTCATTGTAAATCTAAATGGCAAATATGGAATTATAAACGACAAAGGCGAACTTAAAGTCCCTCTTCAATATGACAATATACATATTCCTTATGAAAGCAAAGAAACAGCTTATGTAATTGTTCGTATAGTGTTTTATACAGCATCGAAAACAACCAAGTCAAAGGAATAGTTAGAGGATATGAAAGTGGAGGTACTTCTGGAGGAGATTATATGTAGAGGTGGATACCGGTAAAATCATCTCAGGTACTGATGGTTTTTTTGGCGGATTTGGTGGCTACGCTTCCAACCGTACCTTTTACCATGGCTATACCAAATACCTCAACCTACATTGGTTGTATACAGAAACAAATCATGAAGATAGTTATTTATTAGAAAATGCCCATTTGTTTTATGATGCCGATAATAATCCACTAAATAAAGAAAATATTTTGGAAACTGTTTCTATTCAAGAATACTCCATAAATGATAAAACAGTGTCTATGGAAGATTATGATAAAGAAAAAGAAAAATATTACGCTATACAAATGGACTTGCATTATTAAATATAAATCGTCGTTAATAAACAAAGCCCAATACACATTATGTATCGGGCTTTACCAGTTATCAATAATCTTTGTTCTTAATTACAACTCTTTCTTATGGTATATATTAATTGATAGCACACCGAAACCGCTAAAACGATAGCCGATAACACAAGCAAAACTGTGCGTCAAACCAACGCCGATGTTTCTGCTAAAACTGAAAGGTCTATTCCTCCCATTAAATTAACAATAAATGGTGCACCAAATGTTGACGCCATTAAAACAATTATATAAATAAATCTCATTCGCATTATTCCAAGTTTATATTGAAAAGGCATATATGCTCTATATATAAGCGCATTTACAAAAAATCCAAACTATATCAACAGAAAAAACTGTAGTTTGGGGTACTAATAACGATAAAATTCCATACAATGCACAACAGCCGACAAATATTAAAACAAAGAAAACATACTAATACCTGTAAATTTTTCTCCTGTAACAAACAAAGGGGCACATATAACAATTCCAATGAAAATTAGAATCTTTTTTTATAATCATAAAATCTTTTTTTAACAATTTTATAATCATAGCCTATCCCCTCATTATATATAAGCCAGCATAATACCCTCAAGAATCTGTTTTTCAACTGATGTATCTCTTATGCTGTTTTTAACTTCTGCACCCCTGTTGGTTATTCCCATAAATACAAAATCCATAATTTGAATACTTAAAAACAACTTCCTAACATCATCATTTAACAATCTACTATCCCCTTTTATTATTCTATGGGCTTATATCAACATATTTTTGCCATGCTGAAAATTTATTCTCCCCTTCATTAAATAAGAACAAGTATATCCAAATCCGACATAATGTGGATTGAGAAAAAAACACTTTTTCCACCCGTTTTCATATAGTCTGTCATAATTTCCAAAATAGGACTTCTAACCAGTGAGTAAATCCCACTTGCGGGTTCGTCTATTATTAATAAATCCGCATCGTGAGACAATTCCAACGCCAATTTTCTACACATTCCTTTTGATAATGTGGCTATCTTCTATTTAGAGTTAAGTTAAAAACGAGCCATATATTCATTAAAATCTTTTTTACTCCACTTTAAATAATCAAATGCAACAATGCTTTTCATTTCCAGCACCGTAAATAGTCATAAAGCAATCTCTGTCAAGAACAACCCCAATGCGGTCTTTAAACTCCTTGTTTGGACCGTGAATTTTCTTTATCAAATACTTTTATGTTTCCTGACGTCCCCACAGTCCAAGAATTATTTTTATAGTAGTGGTTTTTCCTGTTCCGTCAGCACCGATAAAACCAACAATACAATCTGTAGGTAACGAAAAAGATATATCTTATAATGCAAATTTTTATAAGCTTTATTTAATTTTGCAATTTCCAAAATATTATTCACAGTCAATCCTTCTCAAACAAAATATCCCTTATAGACAATACTTCTTCTTTTGTAATGCCTGATGTTTTTGCTGTCTTTACCATTTCTTGCATTTGGCTTTCAACAAGGCGAGCTTGGAAGCACGGAGTAACTCAAAATTACCTGCTGACACAACAGTTATAACACTAAAAAGCAGAGCATTACCTGCTCTGCTTTAAAATTATAAGGTAATCACAAATCCAAATAAACTAAACCTGTAAGGTGACTTCAAATTTAAGTGAAGGAAACTTACTAAAGTCTACTGTATAATACCTATTATTACGTTTCCAAGTTGTGTATAACACAAATTGATCGTATTTGGTACTTTCTGTATCTATTGCAGTACTTGGCACTCCAAAGTTTTCTTCAAAGATAGCATTAAGGTTAGTTGCCACCTTTCTCGCTTCTTTTTCATTTTCTTCTTCAAAAATAATATCTAAAAATAGTACTTTCCCTTCAGAAAAAACAAATTCGTATAAAACTCTTTCACCAAAAAAATCTGCATAAAATCTAATACATTCAAAATTGTATACCTTACTTCTGTCCGATACAATTTTATAACCTTCTTTTGCGCCATATTCCTGAAATTCTTTCAGTATTCCATCATATGTAATCTCATTTGTTAAATAATATCTATTGTTTAATAATTTCTCTTCATATTCGCTTAATTCACCTTTTTTATCAGTTATAGGCTTCATACTAATCGTTATTCGCCTTTTAGCATTATCCCATTCTACATCTGCTCCCAGCGATTCAGCAACAGCTCTTATAGGAACGAAAGTTTTTCCTGCATCAATAAAAGGGATAGTTAATGAAGAAAACTGTTTTTGCTTTTCATTTTTCGTATAATAATTACTATCACTAGAAAACACATATATATCTAAATCTTTTGTTACAATTATACTTTTGTCTTCACTTCTCCATTCAACATCTGCGCCTAGTGCTTCAAAAACATCCCTCATCGGAACATATACACTACCCTTAACTATTTGAGGTTCTCTTTCAAAGTTCATTTTTTCGCCATTTAAATAAACAGTAATATTGTCTTGCGCAAACACTTGTGTTGAAAATGATAATCCAACTACCAACATTATAAAACCAATTATTTTTTTCATATCTACTCTCCCTGATTTTGTTTTTTGTTAGTATATATTATCCTTTATCCGCTGTCAAAAAACACCTCTAAATATGCCATATAAGCACTGTTGCATACAATTTACATTTTGAAAGCACAAATTGCTTTGGTTTAACCATTTAAGGGTTTTAAGGGTTTTAAGGGTTTTAAGGGTTTTAAGGGTTTTAAGGGTTTTAAGGGTTTTAAGGGTTTTAAGGGTTTTAAGGGTTTTAAGGGTTTTAAACTATTATATTGTATCTAGTTGGTATTCTGGCACATTTTGATACAATATAGCTTCCTAATACTTTTAATACTTAAAACATTATTTATAAACTATACTTTTCCTAACTCTTTCAGAAACTTCTTTGTCCTGCAAATACTCAATTATACTAAGGGCAAACTCTATTGCTGTACCTATCCCTTTTGATGTAAT
>JGI994J12354_10006115_pt1 | contig 10146 bp, 10 predicted proteins | sample IntmicLarv3ML3BL_FD_12354 | JGI IMG/M metagenome (IMG submission 12354)
AACACCGTGTCCACTGTTCCGTACAGGTCAAGCCGTTCCATCGGCTGGCACAAAAAGAGGATAGACTGTCCGCTGTCCCGCGCCTTTTCCTGCGCAATCCCCAGCATTTCCCCGGAAGCGTCCGCCCCGATGACCTCGAGGCCCCGTTTCGCAAGCTCCAGCGAAAAACTGCCCGTCCCGCAGGCCAGATCCAACACAAGGGCAGGCTTTCCCCCCTGTTCCTCCAGAAGGCGCAAAAAAACGTCGGCCCGCCGCCGGTAGTCGGCGTCCCCCATCAGTCCGTCGTAAAAACGGGCGAATTCGCCGTATCCGGACATTACTTTTTCTCCTCGCCCTGTTCCATCCGGGAAAAGACCATCGCATATCCGTCGCAGCCGTAGTTGAGCGAGCGGTTGACGCGGCTGACCGTGGCCGTGCTGGCGCCGGTCTCGCTGACAATCTCGCTGTACACCTTATGTTCGCTGAGCATATGGGCGACCGTGAAGCGCTGCGCCATGGCCTTCATCTCCGGCACGGTACACAGATCCTCAAAAAAATCATAGCACTCCTCCACCGTCTCCAGCGTCAGAATGGCCCTAAACAGCATGTCCATCCCTTTTTCCTTTAGCTTGGCGTTCATTTCGCTGCACCCCCTATGAGTTTAGTTCTATAAAATTTTATCATATAAAAGCGGAAAAGTAAAGTCGGATTCTTAGGATCACCGATTCACTCCGCTGTCAGCCGGCTTTACAATCCAAATAAAAAAATGCTATACTACTGAAAAAGGAAAGGAGCCGCGTATGGAACGAACACTCTTTTGCCTGCGTTGCCAAAGTGAAATGAATCACATCATGGACGAGGAAATTCAGCTGGGCCGGACGGGCGTCCTCTTCGGTCACTGGTCCAATCTGATCGCCGGGTCGCTGGAGGTCTGCGTATATGGCTGCCCGACCTGCGGCAAGCTGGAATTTTTCCATCCCCTGATCTCCGACCAATGATCCGCCTGATTTCTAAAAAGCTGCTGTGAAATGGATTTTCCGAATCCATTTCACAACAGCTTTTTCTTCTTTTTATCGAAATAGGCGGCCTCTACACGTCATTCCGAACCAAATCCTCATAGCTCTCCCGCCGGACGACGACGCGGGAGTTCCCGTCCTTCACCATCACGATCGGCGCCTTGGGGATCCGGTTGTAATTGTTGGCCATGGAGTAATTGTAGGCCCCTGTCGCCAAGACCGCGAGGGTGTCCCCGGCGTTAACCGGCTGCACCATGACGTGCTCCTGAATCAGGTCGCCACTCTCGCAGCACTTCCCGGCCACCGTCACCTTCTCCGTGGCCGCTTCTCCGGCCCGGTCGGCGACAAGGACGGTAAAATCGGCCTGATAGAGCGCGTAACGCGGATTGTCGGTCATGCCGCCGTCCACCGAAACATAGGTGCGGATATTCGGAATCTCCTTGACCGCGCCCACTGTATACAGGGTCAGCCCGGCCGGCCCCGCGATCGAGCGTCCCGGTTCGATGCAGACAAAGGGAACCGGCAGGCCGTATTCCGCCGCCTTTTCCTTAATCTTCCGGGAGACCGCCTTCATAAAGACATCGTAGGCCTTGGCGTCGTCCGATGTAATGTACTTAATTCCGAAACCGCCGCCGAGATTCAGCTCGCTGAGGGTAAGGCCTGTCTCCGCCTTTATGTCCCGCATAAAAGTAAACAGTACCTCTCCGGCCAGCACAAAGGGGTCGGTATCGAAAATCTGGGAACCGATGTGACAGTGGATGCCCGTCAGCGCAACGTGGCTCAGGCTCGTGGCCTCCTTCACCGCCGCCAGCGCCTCCCCCGTCTCCAGCGCGAAGCCGAATTTGGAGTCGATCTGACCCGTCATGATAAACTCGTGGGTGTGGGCGTCGATGCCCGGCTTGATCCGGAGCATGATTTTCGGTTGTTTCCCCATCTCCCCCGCCATCTTATCCAGCAGCCGCAACTCCGTAAGGTTGTCCACAATGAGGCGGGCGACGTTGTTTTCCAGCGCCAGCTTGATCTCCGCCGCTGTTTTGTTGTTCCCGTGAAAATAGATCCGGTCGGTCGGAAAGCCCGCCTTGAGCGCGGTATAGAGCTCCCCGCCCGAGACGACGTCCAGGCCGAGTCCCTCCTGCTCCATAATCCGGCACATCTCCAGACAGTTCAGCGCCTTGCTCGCGTAGATTACACGGCCATGCCCGTCGTAATATTCGTCAATCGAGCGTTTGAAAGCCCGGCAGCTCTCCCGGATGGTCTCCTCGTCCATCACATAGAGCGGCGTGCCGTACTCCTCCGCCAGCGACAGGGTATCCGCGCCGCCGATGGTCAGGTGGCCCTTCTCATTCACATTCAAGCAATTGGATAAAAACATTGTCTGCACCCCTTCAATTCACGATCTGTCGGATCGTGGCTAATATTTGTTGTGCCCCTTCCCCTTTTGTCGCTGAAAAGGGCACAATGTCCACCGCCTCGGGCAAAAATGCCAGCTCCTCCCGGAAGCCCTCCATGCGTTTTTCCCGCTCGGTTTTATTCAGTTTATCACTCTTGGTCAGCGCCACAATAAAATTGATCCGCCGCTCCAGCATATACTGCATCATGGAGAGATCCAGCTCGCTGGGCGGATGGCGCATATCCACCAATTGTACCACCAGAATCAGGTTGCGTCCGCCGTCGAAATAGCCCTCTACCAGCTCCGACCAGCGTTTTTTCTCGCTCTGGGATACCTTGGCGAAGCCGTATCCCGGCAGGTCACAGAAGCGGACGCCGTCCACATCATAGAAATTAATTGTGGCGGTTTTTCCCGGCGTGGAGCTGGTGCGCGCCAGCGCCTTTCGCTTGAGCAGCCGGTTGATGAGGGAGGATTTCCCCACATTCGACCGGCCGGAAAAAGCAATTTCCGGAACAGTGGACGCGGGAAGCTGTCCCGCGTTCCCATAGGCGGCCTCGAACCGCGCGTTTTCCGTTTTCATCGGGACATCCCTCCCCTATCTTACTTATGCGTGTTCCTGCGAACGCGCTAATTGACTGTGTCCGCAATCGCCGGTTTGACCGGCTCCCCCTTGGGAGCGCGGAGAACTTTTTTCTCGACCGGAGCGGTCTTTTCCTCTCCGGAATCCTCCAGCGCCACCGACAGCACATCATCCAGCGTGTCGGCAATGACAAAGCACAGCCGGTTTCGGACGGTTTCGTCCAGCTCGGACAAATCGCTCTGGTTGCCCTTCGGAACGACCACCGTCTGCATTCCATTGCGGTAGGCCGCCATGGTTTTTTCCTTCAGCCCGCCGATCGGCAGCACCTTGCCGCGCAGTGTGATCTCTCCCGTCATCGCCAAATCCCCGCGCACCGCCCGCCCGCTCAGGGCGGAAATCAGCGCCGTGGCCAGCGTAATCCCGGCCGACGGGCCGTCCTTCGGCACCGCGCCCTCTGGGACGTGAATATGGATATCCTTCTTCAGGTAAAAATCGTGGTTTATGTTCAGTTCCTCCGTGTGGGCGCGGATATAGCTGACGGCGGCCTTCGCCGATTCCTTCATGACATCGCCCAACGAACCGGTCAGCTCAATTTTCCCGCTGCCGTCCAGAATGGCCACCTCAATCGGCATAATTTCCCCGCCCACCGACGTCCAGGCCAGCCCGTTGGCAATCCCCACCTCGCTCTTCCTGGAGAGATCCTCCGGCTTATATTTCACCGGGCCGAGCATCTCCTCGATCTGAGGAATCGTGATCGAACACTTTTCCTCCGTCTCGGACACGACCCGAACGGCCGTCTTGCGGCAAAGCGACGCGAGCTTTCGCTCCAGGTTCCTCACGCCCGCCTCCCGCGTGTAGCCGTCGATCAGAAAACGGACAGCGTCGTCCCGGAAGCGGATGGTTTTGGCGTCCATGCCGTGCTTTTTGACCTGCTTGGGAATGAGATGTTTTTTCGCGATCGCGAACTTCTCTTCGTGGGTATAGCTGGGAAGCTCAATGATCTCCATCCGGTCCAAGAGCGGGGACGGAATCGCGCCGTAATTGTTGGCGGTCATAAGAAAGAGCACCTCGCTGAGGTCAAAGGGCACATCAATAAAATGATCCTGATAGGTGTGGTTCTGTTCGGCGTCCAGTACCTCCAAAAGCGCCGAGGTCGGGTCGCCGCGGAAATCGTTGCTCAGCTTATCGACTTCGTCCAGCAGCATCAGCGGATTTTTCACCTTGGCCTGCCGGATGGCGCTGATGATCCGACCGGGCATCGCCCCGATATAGGTTCGCCGGTGTCCGCGAATTTCCGATTCATCCTTGACGCCGCCCAGCGCAATCCGCACATACTTGCGGCCGATCGCCTTGGCGATCGAACGGGCGATCGAGGTTTTTCCGACGCCGGGCGGACCGACGAGACAGATGATCTGCCCTTTGATGTCAGGGGAGAGCTTCCGAACAGCCAGCATCTCCAAAATCCGCTCCTTGACCTTCTGCATCCCGAAATGGTCGTGATCCAGCTGGCGGCGCGCCGCCGGAATATTGATCTTATCCTTGGTCGTCTTATTCCAGGGCAAACCCAGGGTGATGTCCAGATAATTACGCAGCACCGCCGCGTCGTGGGAGCCGGGCGGCATCCTGGAAAACCGCTCACAGTCCTTTTCCAGCTTTTCCTGTACGTCTATGGGCAGATTGAGATTCTCCATCCTCTCTCTAAATTCCTCGGCATCCTCGTAGGGATTGTCGCCCTCGCCCAGCTCATTCATGATGGTCTTTATCTGTTCTCTGAGAAAATACTCCTTTTGATTCTGGTTGATCTGCTCCTGTACCTTCTGCTGGATTTCCTCTTCAATGTCCAGCATCTGAATTTCCCGCTCCAGCAGGACATGGAGCTTCTCCAGCCGTTTGACACTGTTCAGCTCATCCAGGATCATCTGCTTCGCCTCGTAGTCCTGCACCACATTGGCGGCGATAAAATCGGCCAGATGTCCCGGTTTTTTGGTGGCGGCAATCTCCAGCACGATGTCGTGGGGAACCCCCTGGGTCCGCTCACAGTAAGCGTCAAACGCATTCTTGGCGCTGCGCACCAGGCCCTCTGTCTTTACGTTCCCCTTGGTCTCCACAAGCGCGCAGCGCGCGATCTCCACCTTGAGGTAGGGGTCTCTTTTGATCATCTCTGTAATTTTCGCACGGTACAGTCCCTCGGCCACGACCCGGATGACATCGCCCGGTGCCTTATTGACCTGACGGATGGTGGCCACAACCCCGGTTTTCATGAAGTTCACCCGGGCGGGATCGTCCTCGCGGATATCCTTCTGAGCAATTAAAAACACTGTCTGACTGGTGGAAATGGCCTCGTCAATGGCCAGGGCGGACTTTTTCCGGCCCACCTCGAACTGGATTACCTGTCCGGGAAAGACCACAAGTCCGCGCAGCGCCAAGGCCGGTAATACGGCTTTATGTACAGATTCATTTTTTATACTCATCTTTGCCTCCAAATACAACTCGATTCTATGCGGACTTTTATTATACACCATTTTCAGTCATATTTCAATTTTATACAGCAATATTCATAAAAAATTTTCACTATGATGAACAAATCGCGGGGTTCCTTTTTCTCGGAAATACCGCGTATAAAAGGCAGCTGTCAAAAAGACAGCTGCCTGAGAGAACAATTATGCGGTTGTCCGCCGGGACCGTTTTTTCGGCAGCGCCTGCTTGGTGGGCGGGATTTTGATCTCCATCGCCTGGCGATCCGGGTTCCGGGTCAGTTTCGGCTCCTTGCCCTTGGTCACGCTCTCCTTGGTAATCAGCACCTTCTCGACCTGCGGGTCGGAGGGCACCGAATACATAATCGGCGTCAACAGTTCCTCCATCGCCGCCCTTAATCCGCGGGCGCCCGTCTCGCGCTCCAGCGTCCGCTCGGCGATCGCGCTCAGCGCGTCGTCCTTAAACGTCAGCTCCACATGATCGAGATGGAACAGCTTCTGGTACTGCTTGAGAATGGAGTTTTTCGGCTCCTTCAAAATCCGGATCAGCGATTCTTTGTCCAGCGCGTGGAGGTTAGTAATAACCGGCAAACGCCCCACAAGCTCCGGGATCACGCCGTAGTGGACAAGATCCTGCGGCAGCGCCTTGGCAAACCACTCGGAAGCGCTCATCGCGTTCCGGTCCACCAGCTCTCCGCCGAAGCCCATCGTACTCTGACCCTCGCGTTTTTCTATGATCTTCTCCAGCCCGTCGAACGCGCCGCCGCAAATAAACAGGATGTGAGAGGTGTCAATCTGAATAAACTCCTGCTGGGGATGCTTCCGTCCGCCCTGGGGCGGCACACTCGAAACCGTACCCTCCAAAATCTTGAGGAGGGCCTGTTGTACGCCCTCTCCGCTTACGTCGCGGGTAATCGAAGGGTTTTCCGATTTGCGGGCAATCTTGTCGATCTCGTCGATGTAGATGATGCCGCGCTCCGCGCGTTCAATGTCAAAGTCCGCCGCCTGAATCAGGCGCAAAAGGATATTTTCCACATCCTCGCCCACATAACCGGCCTCGGTCAGCGTGGTCGCGTCGGTGATTGCGAAGGGAACGTCCAGCGCCCGGGCCAGTGTCTGCGCAAGCAGCGTTTTCCCGACGCCGGTCGGCCCCAGCAGGAGCACGTTGCTTTTCGAAAGCTCCACATCGTCCTGCCTACCGTAATAGATCCGTTTATAGTGGTTGTATACCGCCACCGCCAGAGACACCTTCGCGTCCTCCTGCCCGATGACATATTCATCCAGCATCTCTTTGATCTGCCGCGGTTTCGGCAGCGTAGGCCCTGCCTTCCCCCCGACCGGCTCCCCGATCTTCTTTTCGCCCTCGTCCTCTTCCTCGTTGAGAATGTTCATGCAAAGCTCAATGCACTCGTCACAGATGTAGACGCCATCTCCGGCGACAATCCGGTTGGCAAGCTCCTGCGGCTTATGACAAAAAGAACAATTGACCTGTCTTTCCATGGTATCATCATTGCGGGGCATTCCATCACCAATCCTATCGTTTGTAGATTACTTTGTCGATCAGACCGTACGCCACGCCTTCCTCAGCCGTCATGAAATTATCCCGTTCGGTGTCCGCTTCAATGACCTCGAGCGGCTGACCCGTCTCCTCGGCCAGAATTTTGTTGAGCTTTTTCTTCGTACGAATGATGTGCTCGGCGTGGATCTGTATATCGGTCGCCTGGCCCTGCGTACCGCCGCTGGGCTGGTGGATCATGATCTCACTGTTTGGGAGAGCGAAGCGTTTTCCCTTCGCTCCGGCCGCGAGAAGAAACGCGCCCATACTGGCCGCGATCCCCATGCAGATGGTCGAAACGTCACATTTAATATACTGCATCGTATCGTAGATCGACATCCCCGCCGTCACAGAGCCGCCCGGGCTGTTGATATAAAGGCTGATGTCTTTCTTTCCGTCCTGACCCTCCAGATACAACAGCTGCGCCACGACCAGACTGGCCGTCACATCGTTGATCTCCTCGGTCAGCATGATGATCCTGTCGTTGAGAAGACGGGAATAAATATCATAGGACCGCTCCCCGCGGTTGGTCTGTTCAATTACCATTGGAACGAGACTCATTTTTGTATACCTCCGTTTCATGACTACTCTATCCTTCACAGGACATCCTTTGAATATTCCAAAGGGTTTTGTCTTTTCCCGGCTCTTTCTGTCCATAAGTCCAGGATAAATTGAAGCTTTTTGCCTCTATTTAATTTTCGCGGTCTCTTTTACAAGATTCATGGCCTTCTCGACCGCGATATCCTTTTCGAGATCCTCTTTCCGGATCAGGCCTTTAATTTGGGCGGATTCCATATTGTATGCGGAGGCGATCTTCTCATATTCCTTTTCGAGATCTTCTTCGGCGACCTCAAACGCCTCCAGCTCGGCAATTTTTTCCAGAACCAGCCGGATTTTCACCTGACGCTCCGCCTGGGGACGGAAATTGTCGCGGAAGCCCTCCTGATCCATGCCGGTATACTGGAGATAGGTCTCGAGATTCAGGCCCTGGGACTGAAGCCGGGAGCCGAAATCGCGCACATCGTCGTCCATTTTCTTTTCGAACATGATCTCGGGGATCTCCGCTTTTAAGCCTTCGATCAGCGCGTCGATCAGCTTGTTTTCCATCTCATCGTCGCTCTCTTTTTCCTTTCTCTCTTTGATCTTCTCCGAAAGGTTGGCTTTATATTCGTCGAGGGTTTCGAATTCGCTGACGTCCTTGGCGAATTCGTCGTCCAGCTCGGGCAGCTCGCGGAATTTAAGCTCCTTGAGCGTTACCTTAAACACGGCCTCTTTCCCGGCCAGGTCTTCGCTCTGGTAATCCTCCGGGAATGTTACGTTTACCTCGAACTCTTCTCCCGTCTTGTGGGAAACGATCTGCTCCTCAAAACCGGGAATAAACTGTCCGGAGCCCAGCTTGAGGTTTTGATCCTCGCCTTTTCCCCCCTCGAAGGGCTCACCGTCCAGAAAACCTTCAAAATCAATGACGGCATCGTCGTCCATCTGGGCCGCGCGGTCCTCGACCGTCAAAAGACGGGAGTTGCGCTCCTGCACCTTTTTCAGTTCTTCCGCCAGCTCCTCGTCACTGACCTCCACCGGCGGCTTCTCCACTTCGATCTCTTTATATTCACCGATCTCCACCTCGGGCTTTGTCGTCACCTTGGCCGTAAAACTAAACCCGTCTTTTCCGATCTCTCCCATCTCCAAATCGTCATAGGAAAAACCGACGACATCCAGCTTGGCCTCTTCGATGGCCTCGTCAATCGTACCGGGGAGGATGTCGTTGAGCGCGTCCTCATAAAAAACATCTTTGCCATAGAGCCGCTCAATCATGCCGCGGGTCGCCTTCCCCTTGCGGAAGCCGGGCACCGTGAACTTCTTCATCTGTTTCCGGTAGACATTATTCAGCGCGTTTTCAAACGCCGCACCGTCCACCTCGACCGACAACTCGTAAAGATTGGTTTCCACTTGATTCGCACTGTTCAGTTTCATCAAAAAATCCTCCTGTACTTCTACTCGCCCTGTCGGGCGTTACCGCCATCATCGGGCGGCTACTTTTTTATCATTCCGTTTATTATAACATATCCCGGATTTTTTTTCCATAGGGTAAACGGGTTTTTCCTCGATTTTATCCGTCATCCGACCAAAATCGGCGTAAAATTCAGAGAATCACAGGCGATTAGGAAAAATTCTATCCCGTCAACCACCCCGGCCACCGCCTTTTCCGCGGCGCGGCCGCCGTGGATATGCCCGTAATAACAGCGTTTTATCCCCCGCGCGCGCAGCACCTCCATCATCTCGCCACACTCTGACTGGGCATAGAGGGGCGGGTAATGGAGAAAGACGACCGGCTCTAGCCCCGTCTTCTCCGCCGCGTCCAGCGACAGGTTCAGCCGCCCGACCTCCCGGAGCAGCACCGTCTGGTCCTCCCCCGACAGCTCCGCGTCATAAAACCAGCCCCGTGTCCCGCAGACCGCGTATTCCCCTACGCTCTCGGCGGAATTGTAGATGATTCCAATGGAGGTAAAGCCGTTTTCCGCAAAAAACTCCTCCATTTTTTTTCGGGTCGTCCACCAATAATCATGGTTCCCTTTTAAAATCAGCTTTTTTCCGGGCAGACTGTGGATCATCGCGAAGTCGGCCACGCTGTCCTCGATCCGCATCGCCCAAGAGATATCGCCGGCGATAACGACCGTATCCTCTTCGCCGACCACAGCGCGCCAGTTTTTTTCCAGCCGTTCTACATAATTGTCCCAGCCCTTAAAAATATCCATCGGCTTATTGGTACCGAGGGAGAGATGTAAATCCGCGATTGCAAAAAGTGACATGTTTTGATTTTCCTTTATCCAGTGTATATCGGGTTTCGCGTGTGAAATACTATAGTCGAACCGCTTAAAAAGCGGCTTCGCTTCCTGAAATTGTCCGTAAAAAAATGGTTCCGGCCGTTGGCCGGGCGTTGAGGAGTGTATTGAAATGCGAGAAAACAACACCCCGCAGAATCAGGCCCACACCATCTGCTGCAACGTAAAAAACTGCGCGTACCACAGCGGCGAAAAGGTCTGTACCGCTCAGGAAATCACAGTCGGCCCCCATTTCGCCGTGTCGTCCAATGACACCACCTGCGCCACCTTCAAGGGAAAAAACTGACCCTCCCCGGCCTGTTGCCCCGCCCG